>QWCO01000649.1_pt1 | contig 30133 bp, 23 predicted proteins | sample 1972611 | NCBI WGS metagenome assembly QWCO01 (sample SAMN09866706, study PRJNA288562) | Human oral metagenome isolate term1_saliva, whole genome shotgun sequencing... | reverse complement strand
CACATAGCACTTCGTCGCAATAATCTCATCAACGAAGCCACTCTGCGCTATATCGACAATCATCGTAAGGCACTTCGTCAGCAGTATAAAACCTTCGATCAGTTCGAACGCGAATTCACTGTTCCCCAATCTCTCATCGACGAAATTGTTGCAGCTGGAAAAGCTAAGAAAATTACGCCGAAAGACGATAAAGAATTAGCAGAAACGATTGAAGATTTGCGTTTCAGCTTGAAATCTATCTTTATCAATGGCTTGTTTGAATCGAGCGACTTCTATCATTTTGTCAATCAAAAGAATAATATTGTTCAAGAAGCTCTCAAGCAATTGAAAACCAATCCCAATATACCCACCCACGTGCGGTAAATCACACTGACTAGCGTGAGTAGAGACTTCTGCCCTTTCCTGTTATCTGATGTTTCTACTCACGCTTTTAATGCATCTACGACCCATGAACTTATTTTCTAAATACTCCCATCGTGCTTTTCTGCCATCGCTTTGTCTGTCGGCGGCTAGCCTGTTAGGCATCAGTGCAGCGCACGCCCAAATATCCACCCTCCGCACAGGAAAACTCCCCAACGGTCTTACCTACTACATCAGCAAAGATGCAGGAGGGTCGCAAGGTACTGCCCATTTCTACCTACTTCAGAACGTAGGTGCTTTGTTGGAAAACGACAAACAACAAGGTTTGGCACACTTCCTCGAGCACATGGCATTCAACAGCACCAAGCATTATCCCCAAGGCGTCATGACTTGGTTGCGCCAGCGTGGATTGTATGACTTTGATGCCCGCACCGGACAAGATGAAACGCGATTCTCCATCAGTGAGGTTTCCACAGAAGCTCCCGGACTCACCGACTCCGTATTGCTCGTGCTCCGTGACTGGTGCGATGGTGTCAACATCACCGACAAAGACACCGAGAAAGAGCGCGGTATCGTCATTGAAGAATGGCGCCAGCGTAACACGGTATCGAAGCGTTTGAGCGACAGTATTGCGGGTGTTGTCTACAATAATTCCCAATATGCACAACGCAATGTCATCGGTCCACTGCAATCTTTAGAGACACTGACAGCGAAAGATGTGCAACGCTTCTATCGCACTTGGTATCGTCCCGACCTTCAGTGTGTCGTCATTGTGGGCGACATCGACCCAGAAGTCTATGAAGCAAAGGTAAAGCAGTTCTTTGGCAGCATCAAGAAGCCGAAGAAAGCGGAATTCCGTCCCAATTTCACCATTGCCGACCATAATGCACCGCTTTATTATCGTTTTGTGGATGCTGAGAACCAATCCCATTCCTATGGCATCTACCAACGTGTCGCCACGCCTACAGATTTGAAAGGCGAAGCTGCCACGAAGGAATTTCTCTTCCAGCAATTGTTCAACGACATCGCACCTAAGTATTTCGCTTATCTGCGCAATGACAACCGTGAAGATTTCATTGCCGCCTCTGTGAGCTACACACCTCTGGTGCGCGGTTATGGTCAGTTTGCATGGGATGTTGTGCCCTATCGTGGCAAAGATGTCCCAGCCGTGCAACAAGTGCTTGTAGAGCGTGCTCGTTTGCTCCAACCCATCCCCGAGCGACTCTTTGAGAATGCCAAGCAATCGCTGTATGATGGCATGAAGCAAGCCTTAGATGACGAGCAAAACTTGGGTACTCCCGATAATTTCTTCGATCAATATCGTCGCAACTTCCTCTACGGCACACCCCTCAAGGAACTTCGTGCACAGTTGCAGGAGAATATTGAACAATTGGTGGAGCTTGAAGTCGAAGACCTCCAAGACTGGTTGCAAGCGAAGATGGGCAACAACAACAATCTTGCCTTCGTAGCCTACACCGCTTCAGCACAAGAAGCCGCCATTTCCCAAGCTGAGGCTGAAAAGCTCCTCGCTACGACAAAGGCGGTGGGCAACGCTGTCGAAAAACAAAGCGGTATCTCCGGAAATCTCATTGATTTCACCCTCCCGCAAGGGAAAATCGTGCGTGAACAGCGCCTACCTTCTCTCGATGCAGTGGAGTGGACGCTCTCCAATGGCATGAAAGTTGTCTATAAGTCGCTCCCCAAAGACTTAAAAGGCGAAGTGATGCTCCTTGCTGCTGCAAAGGGTGGACACATGCTTGTGAAGCCAGAGGATTTAGCTTCCTTTTCTGCCATGCAAGGCCTCATCATGCAGTCGGGAGTCTACAAGTATTCTCGCAATCAGCTCGCCAACTGGTTAGGCAATCGCCCCATAGAAGTAAGCCTCACCATCAACGATTATCTCGATGGAATGCAGGCGCGCAGCAAGACCGATGAGGCAGATGCCCTCTTCTCCTATCTCTATCTGGTGTTGGCACGACAAAACTTCTCACAGCCCGTCTTTGACAAGTGGCTCCAGCGCAAAGAATACGTGTGGGCATCGCGTCCACAAGTGGGAAAAGAAGCTGTGGATCGTCAGATTCAAGAAGTCCTCTCTCCCATCACTCCCAAGAATCCACGTGAAGACAAGGCGTTCTTCTCCAAGATGCGATTCAACGATTTGGAACGCTTGTACAAAGAGCACTTTGGCAACGCTGCCCACTTCAACGCTTGTTTAGTGGGCGACCTTTCTGAGGCAGAAGCCAAGCGACTCGTCACCACTTATCTTGCAGCACTTCCTGGTGATGTCAAGCAACCTCGCAAGGACTTCACCCCTGCCGACTATGCCGCTCGCGACTTCACCAGTAAGGAGCGTGTCATCGACCGTAATTTTGTAGTAGAAACCCCAGGTGATATGGGCGAAGTGGAACTATCCTTCTTGCTCGATCAACCTAAACTCGACGAACGTCAGACACTCGCGCTCTCACTGCTCGAACCGCTCCTGCAAAATGTGCTCTTCGACGAACTTCGTGAGCGAGAACAAGCCACCTATAGCATTGCGGTTAATGCTAACCACGTGGAAGAGCCCATAGAACGTGCCACATTGTCCATCCACTTCTCCACTTCTCGTGAGAAAGCCGACCATTTGAAGGCTCGCACCTTGGAAATCCTCCGCAACATGGCAGCAGGACACATCGACAACGATGCATTCAAAAAGGTACAAATCCCCTTTATTCTCGACGAAGAGTCTGGTGATAAAGCAGCCGCTGGTGAACTAGGCTTGGGAGTATGGCTCGCCCTTCTCAATAATTACGTTGAAACGGGTAAAGTGCCACAGTTGCCCCTCGCTAATGGTTCAAATAAAACATCTGTAATCCCCAATAAGTCGGCTACTGCGCCTACATCTTCCGCTACCGCTCCCACAGTGCGTGTATCAGATGTGAAAGCCGCTGATCTCTCTGCCGTCTTGCAGCGTCTCCTCAATGATGCTCGTCAGCGCTACATCGTAGTAAAGAGCCAAGCTCCCGAAGATAAAAAGTGGGAACACAATTAAGTCTTATCTCTCCTAACCTAGTTATAAAGATATGTCACAACACAATTTTCCGCTGCGCCTAAGCTTAGTCGCTCTCTTGGGTGGGGTGCTTCTAGCAGGGTGCCCCGCCACGACCGCGCAAGCGCAGACCACCCCCACCACCATCACAGTTTCTTTCAAACAGAAAGATATGTGGACGGTGCTCAACTACATCGTTCAAAAGGGTGGTTATCAACTTGAGGGCGGTGATGCCGTACGCCAAGCAGGCATTGCCGTGACCGTGGACTTCGACGAAACAACACCCGCGGCTGCACTTGCCCTCCTTTTCGAAAATAAGCCCTTCCTCTACACCTTGGACGGTAAGCATTTGCGCGTAGTTCGCAACGCAGTGACAGTGACTCCTACTGCAGCCAAAACCACAGGACAAGCCACTTCAGGAACGACTACTGCACAGCAAACTGTTGCCGAAGGTTTGCGCGGCATTGTGCGTGATGGAGCTGGCCATCCCGTCATGTCTGCCAATGTGCAGCTCAAAGGCACAAAATTTGTGGTCATGACCCAAGAAGATGGTAGCTTCGTCCTTCCCACCACCGCCAAGAGTGGAGAATTGCAGGTGTCTTCCATTGGATATCAATCCTCTACGGTGAAATTCACCAATGGGGTAGTGCCTCGCATCACCCTCAGAGAGACCTCACTTCAGTTAGGAGAAGCCACAGTTGTAGCGTATGGTGAGCGCAACTCTCGCGAATTGGTGGGTGCCGTGAGCAGCATCAAGGCGGAAAAACTCAAGGATGCTCCAGCGCCTAGCATCCAAAACCTCTTGCAAGGTCAGCTCTCTGGCTTGGCAGTGACCAATGTCTCCGGTTCTCCTGGTGGCACGGGGGCACGCATCAACATCCGCGGCATCAGTTCGCTCAACGACCAAGGCATCAACGACGGCACACCGCTGTTTGTCGTCGATGGAGTACCCATTTCTAAGGTTTCCAGCGATGCCACTGGTGGTATCAATGCCCTTGCTGGCCTTGACCCCACGACCATCGAGTCTGTGGAAGTGTTGAAAGATGCTGCCTCCGCTTCCCTCTATGGTTCGCGTTCGGGCAATGGTGTCATCTTGATCACCACCAAGAAAGGTCGTCTCGGTCGCCCCGAATTTGGAGTCACCCTCTCACAGAGCCTTTCTTTCCTTCCTGCCACTCCCCTGCAAATGCGCGGTAATGGCGAACGCTATGTGCACAACCTCTTGGCGCGCCATCAGCGTTATGGCTACTACGACTATCTCACAGGCAACTATGTGCTGCCCAATGGTTATGGACAGTCTTATGGTCGCTCCCAATATGGCGATGGAGCCTACGACTACTTCTGGGGCAATGGTAATGTCCTCGCCGATGACGCCTCCGCTCCTGGAGCCGTGCAAGACTCCCTCAACTCTTTCTACAACAACAATACCAACTGGTGGAAATACTTCTTCCAAGTAGGTAAGGTCACCTCGGGCAACTTCTACGCTCGCGGCGGCACCGACAATGCCCGCTATCTCGTAAGCCTTGGACTCTATGATGAGACAGGCATCCAAATCAACAGCGGATTCCAGCGTCTCAACTTCTTGACCAATTTAGATTTGCGCCTTTCACCGAAACTCAACTTCTTCACCCGTGTGAATTTGTCGTATGCCAAGCAAATCGCCATCAGCGGATCTAGCATCCAAGGTCTTGAGGTCGATCCCAAGCAGATGCCCACCGTCTATCCTGGAGCTGGCTCTGTGGCAGAACAACAAACGGTGCAGCGCATCCGCGATGTCCACGCACGCAACGGTATGTTCAACCCCCGTCTCACCTTGGGTGCCGACTACACCTTCTTCCCAGGACTGAAGTTCCAGACCACAGCTTCTGCTGATGCCTATTTCTCCAACAATCATCAGTTCCGCCCCACCTATTTGAACTTTAACAACCTCTCTTCTGTGGAGACTGCGCGCTCCATGGTGGTCATGATGCAGTGGGAAAACATCCTTACCTACAAATTCAAGGTTAAAGAAAAGAATAACTTCGAGTTGATGGGCGGTTTCACCACGACCTACGACCTCAATGAGAACATCAAGGGTAAGGCAGCAGGTGGACCTACCAACCGCATTTTTGAGATTGGCGAAGGCTGGCCTCAAGGGCGCGAAGTGGAAGGACGCACCGAATACTTGCAACGTCTTACGACCAATCGTGAGGAGCAACAAATGATGAGTTACCTCGGTCGTTTCGCCTACAACTATGATCGTCGCTATCTCCTCGAAGCCTCCATCCGTTATGATGGTTCTTCCGTCTTCGGAAGCGATGTGCGTTGGGCGTCCTTCCCCTCTGTAGCAGCTGGCTGGGCATTTAGTCAGGAAGACTTTATGCGCGACATCTGGTATCTCTCCTATGGTAAATTCCGCGCCTCTTGGGGACGTAGCGGACAAAAGTTCCAAGAAGCCTACTTGGCACATGGTCTCATGGAAGAATCCAATATCTTTATGGGAGAATCAGGTTTGCAGCCTAGTGAAATGGCAAATAGCCACCTCACTTGGGAAAAGAGCGACCAGTACGACCTCGGTTTGGACCTCGAGTTCCTCAACAGCCGCCTCAAAGTTCGTGCCGACTACTACTACAAGTATTCTCACGATTTGCTCATGCAAGTGCCCACACCTGGTAACTTCTTCATCTCGCGTAGCACTTGGACCAATGCTTCCTCCATCTCCAACGAAGGTTTGGAGTTAGACATCACCGCTTCACTCTACCGTTCTAAGGACTTCACTTGGGACTTAGGTTTCAACATCTCTCGCAACTGGAACAAGTTCCTCTCTTCCTACGATGGCAAGGACCTCAATGACAAGGTGCTCGGTCGCCCCATGTATGGCATCTACACCTATCATGACGAAGGTATCGTGCAAAACGAGAGCCAAATCCCCTACTACTACAGCCAAGAAGGTAAGCGCGTGCCCCTTTCGTTTGGTGCCTTGAGCCATCCGCTCCGTCCAGGTGGTCGTAAAATCAAAGACCAAAATGGCGATGGCATCATCAACAGTGGCGACCTCTACTATGCAGGTTCTGCACTGCCCATTGCACAAGGCGGAATCACCAACACCCTTACCTACAAAAACTTCTCCCTCACCGTCCTCACCACCTACACCCTCGGCCAGCGCATGATGAATATGGTCAAAGGTGGAGCCTTCTTGTTCAACAAGAAGTTTGGAGTGGTGATGAACGACTTCACCAAGGCTAAGTTCTGGAAGCAAGAAGGTGACCTTGCCGACTATCCCTCACTCGAATTCTCCGACGATGGCTATGTGGGGCAGTTTGATGGCGATATCGATAGCAATATCGAAAAGGTGAGCTACCTTCGTTTGAAGCAACTCACTTTGAGCTACACCCTTCCTGCCAAGATCACCAAGGCACTCCGTCTCACAGAGGGACGCATCTACTTCACCGGCGAGAATCTCTTCCTCCTCACCAACTATTCTGGCCTCGATCCCGAAATCGTCAATCCCGCCACTGGTAAGGACAACGGCACGATGTATCCTCTGAATCGCAAACTCACCCTTGGTCTAAATTTCAAGTTCTAATGAAACAGCAGTTCCTACCCTATATTTTCTCCGCCGTCCTCGGTTTGGGATTGGTGTCTTGCGATTTGGATCTCACCCCAGAGAACGCAATCACCTATTCCAATGCCTTTGCTACGGAAAGCGAGTTGAACACCACCACCATCACCATCCATTTCTATCTCAACAATGCTATGGATGCGGTGCGTCCTCTCACGAAAGTGGGACTTCTCGCTGACGAATCGCAATATGACGACCAACTTCGCCAAGGCAACCCTCGCACCATCCTCGAGAGTTCCGCAGACTGGCAAGGTCTCTATCGCATGATTTTTGAATCCAATCTCTTGCTCGAAAACATCGGTTCGACCAAAGGTCTCACCCAAGACCGCTACAACTACCATGCTGGTCAAGCCCATTTTGCTCTCGGCTTCGGATATCTCCAGCTCGCTCGTGCTTATGGCAAAGCCGTAATCCCGCTTGATGCCAAAGAAATCCGCGTTTACAGTCTATCCTCTCAGCAAGAAGTCATAGATGCCGGTATTCGCCATGCCGAGCAAGCCTACAACATGCTCCCTGTCTTCTCGCAAGTGCGCAACACGGCAGGAGCTAGTGTCACCTCCAAGCAATATGCCGCAAAGGGTAGTGCAGCCGCTTTGCTCGCCCATCTCTACGCATGGAAGGGAAGCATGGCAGACCTCTACGGAGCGTCTGGTGTAGATACCAAAGCTGCCTACGAAAAGAGTGTGGAATATGCCACCCATCTCATCAATGGTGAAGCAGGCACTTATTCCCTCGTCGAAAGCCCCGAAGCCCTTTGTCAATTGCTTTCCAACCCCACTGCCAACAATCCCGAAGAAATATTCTCTTTGGTCTACGACAAGAGTCGCGGTAATGAGTCTACCACGAAAAACGATGTCGCCACCTCCTACGCCACTTGGCCCGTCAATGACACCAAACTCGAAGGTGACCTCGCGCAAGCCGACTATCGTCTTTATCGTTCCACAGTCGATAAACTCTATCCCGATGCCACCGACCTGCGTCGCACTGCCTTCTTCTACAAGCAAGACGAAGAGCACCTGTCGGGAGGCACAGACTATGCCGTACCTTACAAGTTCCGCAATGCCGTCTACACCATCGACCAAAGTTCGGAATCGGGTAAGTACTTCTTGAGCATCGATGCCAACTATGTCTATTGGCGTCTAGCCGACCTCTACTTGCTCCGTGCCGAGTGTCTCAACAAACTAGGCCGCACGGCTGAGGCGATGGCAGATCTCAACGTGATTCGTGCGCGTGCTGGTGCTGCAGCCTATCCCGCCAATGGAGAGAGCGATCTGAAGCGTGCCATCTTCCACGAGCGCGAACGTGAGTTTGTGTTGGAAAACGACTCTCGCTATTACGACATCCTTCGCAATGGCTATGTCAAAACCGACCTCACCGGCAAGTGGCCCTTGCTCACCAGTCAAGATTTCGCTGACGGTGCACTCAATCTCCCCATCCCCTATGGTGCACAGCGTGACAAAGACGGCAAGGTCATCAATGGACTCATCCTCCAACGTCCTTATTGGCACCGCTACAACAACTAGTTTCATGATCCTTCCGAAGGAATTAAATCCAGTCTTATGATACATCGCATCAAACAAGGAGCACTCTTCTGCTGCCTCCTCCTCATGGGGTGGCTCACCTCCTGCACCGACTACAACTTCGTGGAGACAGGACTTGCCAAAACCTACCACGACACCTCGATGCTCACCTATTTCAAGGGTGATAACTACAACTATAGCTATCTCGTCTATCTCATCAATCGTGCTGGTCTCAACGATGTCTTTGAAGGAAAGAGCACCTATGGTAGCCAAATTACCTTTATTGCACCTACCAACCACAGCATCCGTCGCTATCTCCTCAAGACCTATGCTGCCACCACTGCTAATGAAGAAACCACAGAAACCTTCAGCACACGTGGAACGTTCGATAAAGATGCCGCCACCGACAGCATGATCATGCACCTCATCGATTCTATCAGTGTTGATTCGTGCCGCAACATCGTGCTCTCTCACGTCATCCCCAATGAGAATCTCCAGCTCGAAGACTTCGTTCGTGGAACAAAATCCACCAGTGGCGAGGCTATCGGTAAGGGCGGTAAACTCTACACCATGGCTTCTGGCACGCAGTTGTGGATGTACACCTTTGCTTCCAGTTTTGGGGGCGTAGCTGGTGCAGGACCTCTGGGCTTGCACGTGGTGTCGCCCACTACTCAAGTGGAGCGTTTGGTGGCTTCTCACAACATCCGCACCAAGACAGGCACCGTCCATGCCCTGCAATACAATTTCACGCTCTTTGAGTTTTAATCCCCACTTCCTTTTGTGATATGAAAAGAATCTTTCTTTACAGCCTGCTCCTCGCAGGTCTTCTGAGCACCCCCGCGCTCACCGCTTGTCACGACACCACAGTGGGCTATCTCGACACGCAATACGCTGCCTTCTCCACCAAAGAACTCGTGGTGTATCGCGAAGTGAACGACGATGACGTCCACAGTCTTACACACGAATATCCTGCCCCTTGGTCGTCACAACGCATCCAAGGTGTGTCGGGCACCAATCCCGTCAACTTCTACTACCAGAGTGTCACCGTCAGCGACGGAGGAGATGCCGCAGCTTTCGACAAAGCCGTGCAAGATGGGCTCGTCACCGTGAGTGGTGGCACCATCAATCTCTTCCCTAAAGCCGTAGCGACCCTCCCCAATGGCCGCTACACGGTCAATCTCCGCGTGAGCAACGAAGGCTATTCGCGTGAACTCAACGGGCTCTTCACCTTTGTGGTCAAAGACAAGGCTGAAGAAGTCGCAGATGAGGCCACCACAGAAGAGAATATCTCCGAAGAAGATACCACAGTCGATAACTCAGAAAATGATGGCGTATGAAACAGTTTCGTCTTTTCCTCCTCTCCCTCCTTTGTGCCCTAATCGCGCTGCCTGTTATGGCACAAGAGTCCAAAGGCATCCAGTTTTTCAAAGGCACCTTTGCTGAGGCACTTGCCAAGGCCAAGGCTGAAGGAAAACCCCTCTTTGTCGATTTCTATGCTGTGTGGTGTGGCCCTTGCAAGAAGATGGAGAAACAGATTTTCACCCTCCCAGAGGTGGGCGAATATTTCAACAAAAACTTTATCTCTCTCCAACTCGATGCCGAGAAACCCGAAAATGTGGACATCGCTAAAAACTACAAGGTGGAAGCCTTCCCCACATTGGGCATCATCGATGGTGATGGTAAGGCGCTCTCCATCAATGTGGGCTATATGAACGCCCAAGAACTCCTCGACATGGCGAAGACGGCGATGGGAGAAATCAAAGGTTTTGAGCAACTCTACAAGGAATATCGCCAAAACCCCAACGACCTCACCATTCAGCAAGATTTGCTCACCATGGCTCCCCAATTTCTCACCACGCAAGACGGCATGGATGCAGAAAAATGGGTGGTACGCGTGCGCAAAATCTATCAGAAGTACATCGAAACCAAGATGGCGGACAATAGTCTCATCAACCGTAAAGACTATATCATCATCGGTTATCTTGGCGGTGACGACGATGAAACCACCGATCGCCTTGTAGATTACATCAGCACTCACCTCGATGCGTGGTTGGCTGCCGTGGGAGAACCTGCCGCCTACTATGTGGTCGAAAAGAACGACGAGCGTATGCTTAAACTCGTTAAGAAAGGCGATGCGAGCTACAAAGACTATCTCGAAAAGATTCGCACCGACTACAAAAAGGCTTACGATGTAATCCCCGTTTCCAGCGTAACACCCTACGACAAGTCGCGCGACTACTTCAATGCCCTCTTTGCCATCTACAAGAATAAGGACGTGGCAGAATATCTCAAGCTCATGCGCAAATATCTTGCGGGTCTTGGCAAGGATGCCAATGCTGCCGACTATGCCATGGCTGCACAGTCCCTCTACTATGCTGCCGACAAGAAGTTGCGCGCTGCCGACCACGAACAAGCCATTGAGTGGCTCAAAATAGCCATCCCTTCCGAGAAAGTGTTGATGAACAAAATCAACTATCTCGTGATGGTGGGCGATTCCTATCGCGAACTCAAAAAGTATTCCGAAGCTGAGCAATACTACAAGCAGGCTTATGGAGAATCCCTCCAAATGGGAGGAGAGTTGCAACAAGCGCAACAAATGATTCAAGCCAGCGTGCTTCATAAACTCTCCACCCTAGAGTTGCTCATGCGCTAAGGCGAAACGCTCTCACAGTCCTTTTTTCCCTTTTTTCGCCCTGTTCTTATGTTCCCCCTCTATTCATATAGGGGAAGCAAAGAGGGCAAAGAGTGAAAATTCGGCGGAAAAGTGATGAAAAAATTTTAGACACCCTTGGTTTTGTCATTTCTACATGGCAAATCAAGAGTGTTTTGTTTTTGGCTTTTCAGTTTTCGGTTTGCTGCTTGCACACCATCTTTTTAGGGATGAGACGGCAGTCTTTGCTCACGCGCGTGTACGCGCGCGCCTTCCCTGGGATTTTGTACTTTTTGCTTTCACAACCTTCACACGATGGGTTGTGGAGAGCCATCAATCTAAGGTGAAACAACCATGTTCTCTGATGTGCGTAGAGGAACTTTTCTGCCCCCTTGCGACGCACTTTTGACGTGTTCTGTTAAAATATGTCCGAAAACATCGTGTTACTTATTGATATATAGTGGGTTATATAGGGTGTCTGTGAAGGTTGTGAAAGCAAAAAGTGCAAAACTCCTGATGTGTGCTCGTGCGCGTACGCGCGAGAAAGCCAGTTTTAACATCTAGTAGCAGCCGGTTTTCTGCTTATCTTTGCCTTCCCCCTTCTTTGCGCAACCTTACTCCTTTGAGAGCGTGTGCTGTCGGTCGTGACAATCATCTTACGTCTTAAAATCGGTTTGCACTGTTGCAACAGGAATTCTCCGAACAACATAGAAAAATGTCCGACGTTTCCTCAAAAAACTCCGACGTTTTCGGAAAAACGTTGGAGATTTCTCCAAAAATGTCGGAGATTTTTTTGAATTCTCCTATTGTTTGGGTGCGCTATGCCCCATCTATCATATTTGAGGGGGCAAAGTCTATTCTTATGTCTTTCATGAAAAAGTCATTACTCTTGTTTTTTGAAAAGAAAAAAATAGAGATTTTGACAGATATGACAGAAACTTTAGGCATTTATGCGCAAATGTGTTGGGATATACAATAGAAAATGCTATATTTGCACTGCATAATATCATAAAACGTAGTCATGAATACATTTCGAAAGTTATTTCTTTTGTGTTGGGCTGTACTGGTGTCGCTAGTGAGTCTGGCAGCCCCTTCTATGCCGAAGGTGAGCACAGCGCAAGAGGTGCATTGGTATCTCTTGAAGTTTACAAACAGTGGATTGGTGGTGGAAGCCTCCAAAGCCAATAGTGGTGTGCATCTTGCTGCCATGACGGGTGTAGATGCTCAGTTGTGGAAGGTGGAAGGTTCTGCTGCTGCGGGGTACACGCTCACCAACAAGATGGGCTTGCAACTCTATGTCACCAACACCCAAGAAAAGGGTATGGTAGAAGCTGCCAAGCAACACGCCAACAACAAGTTCTCCATTGAGCCTTGCAAGACGGCGAACTTCACCTCTTCTTTCGAAATTCATCCTAAAGCCAACAGTGAAGTAGGGTTCAACCAATGGGGGGGAGCAGCTGCAGGTCATCCCATCGGACTTTGGGGTTCTAGCAAAGACCGAGAAGGCAACAATGCTTTGACCTTTGAAACTACTGCGGCGTTGGACGTTTATAAGAATCTTCCTCCTTTGGTGCCCTATCCTCAGAACATCAACATCCAAGAAGGAAAGAATCTTGACTTGCGCAACTTGAAAGTCATCACTTCACCCGTTGACAGTTTGAAGGGCATGGTGCACGAGTTTGCAGAAGAAGTGAAAACTCGTTTGGGGCTCACCCTCTCTTTGCTATCTTCTCCTGCCGCTGCTGCAGACGGCAGGGTGGCTTTGATCACCGACAAGAGCCTTGCTGGTGCTGAAGCCTATACGCTGAACGTCACCGAAAAGCACATCGAAATCAAAGCCGCTCATCGTGCTGGTTTTTTCTATGGTTTGCAGACTTTGCGCCAGCTCATGACCAAGGCTTTCTATCCCAAGAATGTGGCACAGAGAGACTGGAATCTCCCCGTGCTTAGCATCAAGGACAAACCCCTCTTGTCTTATCGCGGATATATGCTCGACATTGCTCGTCACTTCTTCGACAAAGATGAGGTGAAGCGCATCCTCGACATCATGTCGTTCTACAAAATGAACCGTTTGCACTGGCACTTGACCGACGACCAAGGTTGGCGCATCGAGATTCCCGAATATCCCAAGCTCACCCAAGTGGGAAGCCGTCGTAAGGGTTCGTTTGTGAGCGATGGTACTAACCCACAATTCTTTGACGACACGGAATATGGTCGTGGCATGTACTACACCCTCGACGACTTGCGCGAGATTGTGGCTTATGCTGCCGAAAGAAACATCGAAATCATCCCCGAAATCGACATGCCTGGACACATGGTGGCTGCGCTTGCTGCCTATCCAGAGTTGAGCTGCTACCCTAATCGCACCTACAATGTTCGTGTGACTGCCGGTATCTCCAAAGACGTGTTGAACATCGGTGACGATAAAGTCATCGACTTCCTCAAGACAGTGCTCGACAATGTGGCGAAAGTATTCCCTGGACGCTACATCCATCTTGGTGGTGACGAATGTCCTACCGACCGCTGGAAGGAAAATGCCCTTTGTCAAAAACGCATCAAGGACAATAACCTCAATGGCGTTGGTGAATTGCAGCCTTGGTTGGTACACGAACTCGCGGTTTATCTCAAGAAGAAGTACAACAAAGACATTGTGGCTTGGGACGAACTCATTGAGACCAAGACCGACAACTACTGGAGTCGCCACAAAGGTGAAGTTTCTCCCCTCATCATGGCTTGGAACCTCGGTAGAGATGGCACAGGCCGTTGGACTGACTGGACCGATATCTTGGCTGCTTCTAAGGGTTTCCACTCTGTGATTGTGCCTTACAATGTGCTCTACCTCGACTGGATGCAAGTAACAGCCGACCAAGCGGATGTCAATGAAGGCTACCGCGGAGGTTGGGGCGATGGCAGCGTGAACAGCGTTGAGAAAATCTATAACTTCGATCCCTTGGCGCGCCTACGCTCTGTGGGTAAGACCGAATTTGGTCTCGGTGTACAAGGTAATATGTGGACAGAAACGACCAACAACAACGCAGAATTAGAATACCAACTCTTGCCTCGTTTGTTGGCTATTTCTGAAATCGGTTGGTTGCCTAACAACCAAAAGGATTGGTTGAGCTTCTTCTATCGTTTGCAACAGCACAGTGTTGTCTTTGAAGATCGCAAGATGACCTATGCTAAGCACTATTTCTTGAAAGAAGCCAAGACTCCTCTTCAAGAGAAGATTGACGAAGCAAAGCTACTTTCGATGCTTTGAAAACCGCTGTGACCACTGCCAAAGCGGCTGCGGCATCTGACGAAGCACAACAACTGGAAGCAATGACACAAGCGCTTGCCACATTCAAGGCTGCACCTATCACACAGCCCGTCGCTGGCAAGGTGTATCGCGTGAAGTCGGCTTCTACCTACTACAAAGCTAAGTATGCTGGTGCTACGCTCTATGCTGATGGTACAACTGCTGTGCGTGTACACTACACCGATCAGCAAATGCCCGAAGAACTCTTCACTTTCGTAGAGGCTAATGGTGGATGGATCATGCAGTCTGTTCACAACAAGCAGCAAGTGACTGTGGGAACTTATGACCAACCTTTGCGTTTCGTCAAGAAGAATGCTACTCCCATCCGCATTGACCGCGCTGCAGTGCCTGCGCAACAATATGACTACGTGCCTGGTGCAGTGGTATTGTCTAAAGTACAAGGCTACAACGCTACAGCTAATGGAAGTGTAGGTCGCTTCTACATCAAGTCTTTTGGTGGAGATCGCAACAACGACGTGCCTTCAGAGAATAAGGTCGTAGCTTTCGACCAACCTACCTTGTGTCATCCTGGTACATGGTACATTGAGGAAGCTGATTTCCAAAAGATGCTTGCTGCGCTCTTGCAGCGTTGCGACCAAGCTGTAGAAGATGTGGTGCCCAACGAAGAAGGTCAGCACACCCAGGTGGCTATCCAGCAACTGCAAAAAGACCTTGCTCCTGCTCGTGATTTGGTGGCAAAACAAGCTGCTGTGTCGCAAGATGTGTATGAATCTTATGTGAAGGTCTATGAGAAGTTCCTCACTGCTCCTAAGACTACGGCTGTAGATGCGCTCTCCACTGCTCACTACTACGTGATTCGCTGCGCACATCCGAAATTGTCGGGCTATGTGGCTCAGTTGAAGGACGGCATGGTAGTACCTGCCGCAGTTAATCCTACTGCTGTTTCTGAAGACGATCCCACTATCTTGTGGCAATTGTTGCGTCAAGAAGATGGTAGCTTTGCAATCCTGAACAAGGCCTCAGACAAGAAGTTTGTAGGGGTAAGCAATGCTAGTTCTGGTGAGAGCGTCGTAGAAAACAATGTGGCTTATCCTTGGAAGTTGCGCTTCCGCAAGCAAAGCGACATCTCAGGTTTCTTCATCTTGGCTGATGCTTCCAATTATGGTTGGTATCTTCCCTTGAGTCCTGCGTCTACTACGCGCATCACTTTGAAGCCTGCCAACCAATGGAACAATTACTGGAAGCTTGAACCCACCACCATTCCTACTGGTTTGGAGCGCTCTCCTCTCTTCCAAGAAACGAATGGCACTATTTACGACTTGTCTGGTCGTGTCGCTTCTCCCCATCAGCGCGGAGTGGTGATTGATGCCGCTGGTCACAAGCAAGTGCGCTAATTTCACGCAACTCCTCCTGTTGAGCTCTGTTTTGCTGCATGGCAAGGACAGACGCCCAGCTCCTAATATAACGACAGCGTCAAAACCTTTGAGTTTTGACGCTGTCGCTTTTTTTTGTCTCTCTCTAGAGGAGTGTAGGCACAATAGGCTTATCGTACGTTAGAGCGAAGAAAAAGGGGGATTACAGGGATATATATGGCGCGTATGGTGGTGGAGTGTGGCTTTCTTCCTCATGTTGCATGCAAGAGAAGGAGAAAAGCATTCCGCATTGCGCCGAAAAACGGGCATTAGCATGCCTGTGGCGGATTATTCTCCACAGAGTGCTTGGTAGACGGGCTTAAGATGTTCCGCTGCAAGATAGGCAAAGAAGATAATCATCAAGGTGCTGTGTCGGCGAAAGAGGGAGCGATATTCCGCATCTTTCTCATGTTTCTTTTTGCGCTCAAACTGAATGCGCTCGATGATGCTCAAGATGAAGCCGAGGGTGAATAGGGCAAAAAGGAGGTAGTGACGCATAAAAAAGAATTTAAAGGATAAGTTTGTTTTAGAAAGAACAGGGGGAGCTGACGTGTTGGTACGAAATGTCCTGCAGCTCTCTAGGTGCATCGCATTTTGTCTAGATGAGCAAAGGTTTGGTCAGAAAGTGTACACCGATTTTATTGTCACAAAGATAGTTGTTTAGGATGAAATATACAGATATTAAACCCTTAAGCCCAATATTTACGTTTTGTCTACTGATCTGTTGGGGACAATCGCCTCGATGTTGCGCTTTAACCCCTCGTATTTGGCGCGTTTCACGGCAGAACCTTTGAAGAGGGTGCGATATTCCTCGAGGGTGAGATGGCGCCAATCTTCCCAAGTCATGGCAAGGAGGGCGGGGGAGGGCTGGAAAGCCTCAATGTTGGTGGGACGCGCTAGTCGATTCCAAGGGCAGACATCGCCACAACGGTCGCAGCCGTAGAACATTTCGCCCATTTGTTCGCCTGTGCCTTCGGGCAGTTCTTCTCCGCGGTATTCGATGGTGAGATAAGAAAGACATTTGCGTGCATCCAATCCTCGTTCGCTGAGGCATTGCGCTGGGCAGGCTCTCAAACATTTTGTGCAGGTGCCACAACGATTCTCCACGGGCTGGTCGTAAACATCGGCAGGGAGCGTGAGAAAGAGTTCTCCAAGAAAGAAATAACTCCCAGCACCTGGGATAATCAACTGAGAATTTTTTCCAATCCAACCGAGTCCCGATTTCCATGCCCAGTAGCGTTCGTCGACTGGTGCGGTGTCGGTGAACGCGCGAGAGGTTTCTAACTGTTCGGCTGCGTCAGCATGTCCCGTTTCGATGAGATGTTGGCGGATATTGCCCAGAAATTGGAACAGACGCGCTTTCATCTCGTCGTGATAGTCTTTGCCACGGGCGTAACGCGCTAGGGGAATGTAGCGTTCTTTCTGCTTTTCTCTGCGCGGATTTGTTGTGGATGCAGGGGAAATGGACGAGTGGTTTGTATTTTCTGCGTCTAAAGTGTTGGAGGAGGTGGTTGATGTTGTGTTTTCAGTTAAGTTATGTGCTGTCTTGTCTTCTGATGGGGGATAGTTTGGTGCGCTTTCTTCGGGAACAAAGGTATAGTAATTGAGCGCGAGAGAGACAATGCACTGCACCCCTTCGACAAGTAGGCTAGGATCACGGCGTTTCTCTTCATTGCGCTCGAGATAGCTCATCTCTCCGTGCATACCACTGTCGAGCCACTGCTGACGGCGCGCTGCATGCTCCGCATCCATGGGGATTGCAGGAGAGATGCCGCAAGCAAAAAAGCCGAGGCGTTGTGCTTCGGCTTTGATGTATTCGGAGGAAAGAATCATGTGTTGTGTCTGTGTTGAGAGAACTGTGGAGTGAACCACGAAAGTTGGAAGAGAAGGTACGGGGTGTTGTGGGGCGGGTTAGGGAAAAACCTTAAACTCATAGCCTTGTTTGAGCAACCATTCTATGGCGCGAGGAAGCGCGTATTGGAGTTTTTCGTAGCTCTTGATGCTGTCGTGGAAGGTGATAATGCTACCATTGCGTGCATAGTGACGAACATTGGCAAGCACTTCGCGACCATTGAGCCGGGTGGAGTAGTCGCGAGTGACCAAATCCCACATCACGACGCGATATCTGCGAGAGATGGCATGATATTGTCGCCATTTCATCCATCCGTGGGGAGGACGGAAGAGATCAGTATGGAGATATTCGTTAGCTCGTTCGACATTGCGCACATAACTACTGATGCCGTGGAGATGCCCCGAGATGTGATTGAAGGTGTGGTTGCCGAGTCGGTGTCCGCGACGGCGCACTTCTTCAAAAATCTCTGGATATTTCCGGATGTTGTCGCCCACCATGAAAAACGTCGCTTTGACGTTGTATTGATCCAACACATCGAGCACCCACGGTGTCACCTCTGGGATGGGACCATCGTCAAAGGTGAGATAAACCGCATGGTCATTGGGATCCATACGCCAGAGAGCATTTGGATAGAGCCAACGGAGAAAAAAAGCGGGTTGTTCGATAATCATAGCGTGCACTCAAAAGAGGGGGCAAAAATCGCTGTCAAGAAGATAGAAATCTGCCCCAGACTTGTAAGAGTCTGGGGCGAATTTCGGAGAGATTATTCAGCTTCGTCAAGCATGGCAGGCATAGCACTTTGCTGTTGCTGCATTTGCATTAGACGTTCGCGTTCCATCATACGCTGGATGATCACTTGTCCAGCTGGTGTGCGCTCGAGGTTGCGCAAGAATTTGTCGTAAACCTTTGCTTCCGGAGCCTTTATTTCTGCGAGACCATCGATTGCCATTTGCAGTACTTGCATCTTCTGCATGAGTGTGTTGCCATAAGATGCGAGGCGGCTCTCGGGAAGGGTGCTTGCCCAGTTCATATATTGCATCGAGTTCTTTGCCACTGCAGAGAGGATACGACGTGCATCGGCATCACAACCAAGCTCGTGATAGAGCTGTGGCATGAGGAATTGGCTACCGTTGGGGCTAAAGCCAAGCGAGAAGAAGTCGTAAGGCACTTGTTGAGCAGGGAATACTTTTTCGCACTTGTTGAGCACTTCTAAAGCCTCCTTCTTACGACCTTCCTTAGACAGTTGTGCAGCGAGCTGCACCATACGCATACGGTGGGTGTAGCACATGCGCATAATCGTTTGGTCGATGTAGACTTTAGGATCAGCGACATTACCAAAGCGGAACTTCTTCATGAAGTTGTCATACATGCGCTGTGTATCAACCATCTCATTCTGCGAAGCAAAAGGAGTAATGCGCGCGGCAAGTCCTTCGAGCATGAGGAACTTCTCAAGTCCTGCTTGTGAATCGCTACCCAGTGTCGTGCTCATGTAGAGTGGACGAGTCCAGTTGTGGCGAGCGAGCATCTCATACATCATGATGTCGTTCTTGAAGAGTTTGCGCTTTCCTTTGAGGGAAATCACCATCTTGTCGGGGATGCTGTCTTTTCCGTTAGGTAATTTCATTCCGCTGCGCAAAACGGCGGCTTTGTCTACGGTCATTACGAGCGAGTCGGTGGGGATGATGCCGAAGTCTTTGTTGCGCACGAAGTTGTCCATCACATAGGAGAGTTCAAAAGGATCGACCTTCTTGCCTTCAGCTGCAAATTGTTGCTTAAGTTCTTCCAACTTGTCGTTCATCGGCTCAATGAGAATGAGGTCGTGTCCACCCACATTGTCCACATATTCCCAACGATTCCAAGTGATGGGGAGGGCAGGGCTGTTCCAAGCTGGACGACGCATTTGGTCGATATACCAGTCGGTGGAGAGGTAAGAAAGGTTGCAGACACGAGCATCTGTGCGATTGCCTTCTACATCTTGGTTGTACCAGAGAGGGAAGGTGTCGTTGTCGCCATTGGTGAAGATGACAGGATTTCCCTTTTCATCGAGCGAGTTGAGGTAGTTCAAACCGAAATCGCGTGCGGCAGTGCGGCCAGAACGATCGTGGTCATCCCAAGTTTGGCTCACCATCTGCAGCGGTACAGCGATGGCAATGACAGAAGCAATGCCGACAGCTGCGAGATGAGGCACTTTTACACGGCGAAGACCTTCGACGATAGCGGCTACACCCAAACCAATCCAAATGGCGAACGCATAGAACGAACCAGCATAAGCATAGTCGCGTTCACGAGGTTCGCTAGGTGTTTGGTTGAGGTAAAGCACAATGGCAAGACCTGTCATGAAGAAGAGGAAGAAGACCACCCAAAATTGTTGGATACCTTTCTTTCCGCGGTAGGCTTGCCAGAAGAGGCCCGCCAAACCAAGCAACAAGGGCAGACAGAAGAATACGTTGTGTCCCTTGTTTGCTTTCAAATCATCGGGCAGGAGTGATTGATCACCGTAGAGAGCATTGTCGATGAAGGGGATACCAGTGATCCATTGTCCATGTTCCACTTCGCCATAGCTTTGAACATCATTTTGTCTACCAGCAAAGTTCCACATGAAGTAGCGCCAGTACATGAAATTCACCTGATAAGAGAGGAAGAATCGGAGGTTGTCCATCTGTGTGGGCATTTCTCCAGTGAAGCTATAAGGTTGTCCTTCGTATTCGCCAGAAACGTCTACAGATTTTGTGTCTACACCACCGAGCCATTCGTTGTAGAGGCTGGCGTGCTTGCGAGAGTGCATGCGAGGGAAGAGCATTTTTTGTGCGCTGGGGAACACGGGTTGTGTCGCCACCTCCACCACATCATAGCGGTCGGGTTCGTTAGCGTTTTGCTTTTCGTGGCGTTGCACCGTCTCTTCTTTAGCATATCCCACAGCTTGTGAAGTGTAGGCTTCCCCATAGAGCAAGGGTTTTGTACCATATTGCTCACGGTTGAGATAAGTGCCGAGGGAGAAAATGTCCTCAGGAGAGTTTTGGTCCATGGGAGGATTGGCGACAGAGCGGATGACAATCACCGCATAGGTGGAGTAGCCAATCATGAGCATGAGCATGCACAAGAGAGAGGTGTTGAGTGCGCGTTTGCGTACCACGTATTCTCCATCGCGCTTCCAGAAGAGGAGTGCACCAAGGAGAGACAACACCACAGCTCCAATGAGGAGAGGACCTGCGATGCCTTTGCCATAGAAGGGGATACCCAACATGGCGACACTCGCAAGGTAGAGAGAAACGGCGGTAGTGCGGTTGTGCTGTGTGGTGCTCCAAATGGCAGCACCTACCACACCGATGAGGGCAAGGATGTAAATCACCAAACCGGTGTTGAAAGGTAGACCGACAGAGTTCACAAAGAACAATTCAAACCAGCCACCGACTTTCACGATACCAGGCACTACACCATAGAGCACTGCGGCAACGAGCACCAAGCTCAAGCCAAGGGCAAGGAGAGAACCTTTGAGGTTGGCGTTGGGATACTTCTTATAGTAGTACACCAACACGATAGCGGGCAAGCAAAGGAGGTTGAGCAGGTGGACACCGATGGAAAGACCTGTAAGATAGAAGATGAGGACGAGCCAGCGGTCGGAGTGTGGTGCGTCGGCATTGTCTTCCCACTTGAGAATCAACCAGAACACCAAGGCAGTGAACATGGAAGAGTAGGCATAAACTTCGCCTTCTACGGCAGAGAACCAGAAGGTGTCACTCCAGGTGTAAGCCAAAGCACCAGCCACACCACAGGCGATGATGGTCACCGTCTGTGCCAGATTTTCTACCACACCTTCGGTGCAGATGAGTTTGCGTGCCAAGTGGGTGATGCTCCAAAAGAGGAACAAGATGCAGAATGCCGAGAGTGTGGCACTCATCACATTGATCCAATATGCCACTTGCTCAGGGCCAGAGGCAAAGAGGGAGAAAAACTTGCCCGTGAGCATGAAGAAAGGTGCACCGGGTGGGTGTCCCACTTCAAGACGATAGGCGGTGGTGATGAACTCGGGGCAGTCCCAGAACGAAGCTGTGGGCTCTACGGTCGAGATGTAGGTGAAGGCTGCGATGAAAAAAACGAGCCAACCTGTGATGTTGTTGATAAGTTTGAACTGTTTCATTGTGGCACGGATGTGGTTGCACCTGTTGCTAATAGAGATTACAGCAGAAGTAAGAGTAGTGATGCACTGCGTGTTGCGGCTGTTGTTTATATCGAAGCTGCGAGCTACGCTACACTAGTGCAGTAACTATCTAATATCTTGCAAAAGTACAAAGTTTTTTTCGTTTTCCTCCCACGTTTGCGCTAGAATATCACCAGCAAAGTTATTTTCATCTGTTTTGAGGAGCATTCTTTCCCTTTAGGATTCTCGATAAGTGGAATTATCAGATAAAAAAGCAGGTTCGTTGAGAACCTGCTTAGGAGTTGTCCACCAACTCGTGCTTTAGAAGCGATAGTTCACGCCAACAGAAAGGCGAGCAACACTATACTTGCTGAAAAAGCCAGTGAGTTCAGTGGTGAGATTGATGCGATCGGCGAGCTCAAATTGTGCACCACCGCCGAAGCTTGCGCCCACAGTGGGGTGACTGTTGATGGCTACTTCTACACCAACGAGGGGATAGAACGTAACGAACTGATTGACGGGGAAAAGGTAGTGACCATTGAGAGCGAGGTTCACGTTGTCGGGCAAGTAGCTGGGCATAACGCTCACACGACCTTCGAGACGAATGGGGTCGTCGAGGTTGTATTGAGCTTGCAAACCGACATAGAGGTCTCCGCCTACCATGACGTGAGCACCCAAACCAGAGAACTGGTACTCTTTGAAATTGTTTTTGGAGGCAGCCGCAGCGGGCGCGATGCTCAGAAGGGCGAACAGAGCAAGGAGAAGATTCTTTTTCATCTGATGAAATTTTGAAATGAAGAGAAGTGGACGGCCTGAAGTTTTGACGGTGTCAAAGGGTTCAGTGGACTCCACCCAGAGAATTACTAATGATGACCGCGAGCACGATGGCGGTGATGGAGACATAAAGCCAGTCTTGCTCCACGATGAAGTCAAAAAGCGAAAGCACGACACGAGCTATTGGCGTGAGGATGAGCACTATGACCCCTACTTGCACGCAACTGGCTGCATCGCCATGGAGAATGCCTTGCCACAAACCGCCGAGGGTGGTGTAGTTGGTCTGTGCTGCTGCGCTGGCGACATCAAAATGTCGATAGTCGGGCACGGGATCTAACCCATGCTGCATGAGATAATAGACGCCGCCAATGGTGGCAAGAAGACAAGCGAGAATGACTCCCCAACGGAGCGTGTTGCCTATGAGTTGTTGGATGTCCATATACGAAAGCTTTGAAACGTCTTGGGATTAGTGATTGAGTCCTCCCGTGAGTCCCATGTAAATCATGTTGATGGCGACAGCGAGAATGGCGTAGAAAAAGATTTTGCGAAGCAACTTTACATCCATCTTCTTCAGCAAGCGTGCGCCAGTAAGTGCCCCCAAGAGTACCCCAATCATCACTGGAAAGGCGATGCCAGGCACGATGTTGCCGCGCTGAATGTAGACCACTGCTGAGGCGCAGGCGGTGACACCAATCATGAAATTGGACGTGGTGGTGCTCACTTTGAAGGGCACCTTCATGCAACCATCCATCGCGATGACTTTCAGTGCGCCAGAACCGATGCCCAAAATGCCAGAGAGGAATCCTGCTAAAGCCATCACCGAGAAACCACCTGCCACGTTGGTGAGCTGATAAGCCTGTTTGGTGCCATCTTTGAGGGGATATTCGCCATAGAGCTTGAGTTTTTGAGCCATGGCGCTGCCTTTCACATTGGTGTGGTCGGCATGTTTGCGACGTTGTGCAAGGGCTGTGGTGGTAAGTGCCAATCCGAAGATGATGGCTAGCACACTATTATTAAAATAAAAGGCTACGGCAGCTCCGATTACAGCCCCAATGGTGGTGGCAATTTCTAGCAGCATTCCCAAACGTATGTTGGTGATACCTTCTTTGACGTAGGCAGAGCCCGAACCGCTAGAAGTGGCTATGGAAGCCACCAAGGCTGCTCCTACGGCATAGTGAAAGTCGATGCCAAAACAAAGGGTGAGTAGAGGAATCACTACCACACCTCCTCCCAGTCCGGTGAGCGAACCTAAAAGTCCTGCGGCATAAGCGCCAATGAGGAGGATGAGTGTAAAAACAAATACAGTCATGCTGTGTTGAAATCTTGTGGCTACGCTGTTGGAAGCGTGCGTGTTCGGTTGCAAAGTTACGATTTTGAGTGAGTTCGGTGGACTCTAGTGCGTTAAAAAAAGCCCCTTGCTAGACAGCAAGAGGCTTTTTTCGTATAAAGAACGCAAAATGCGTATTGTCAAAAGGAGAATCGATGCCGATTAACCGATGGTGAGGAGGGTAGTGCCTTCGAGCACACTGTCGCCAGCGGCTACGCAAATACCAGTCACCGTACCGTCACAGTCAGCCGTGATGTTGTTTTCCATCTTCATGGCTTCGAGCACTATCACAGTGTCGCCCTTCTTCACAGCTTGACCGGCAGCAACAAGCACTTGGGTCACTACGCCGGGGAGGGGAGCATTGATAGGTTCGCCAGCGCCAGCTGCACCCTTGGCAGCGGGAGCAGGAGCAGCTTCTGCTTTAGGCGCAGCAGCTACGGGAGCTGCAGGTGCAGCAGCGGCTGCTACTTCGGGCAAATCGCCTTCAGTGAGGGGAGCTCCGAGGATTTCCACGTCGAAAGCCACGCCATTCACGTTGAGCTTTGCCACTTGGTCGCGGAGCGATTCGATGGTCACGTCGTAGCGCGCGCCATTGACCGTATAACTATATGTTCTCATTGCGGATTATCTATTGGAAAAAGGGTCTTGAGTGAACTGCAATGCGGGGTTATTCCACGCAAAGTTTTGATTGGTGAAGGTGAGCACGTCGTGTTCTTCGTCGTGCACTTCCTCACATTCATACTGAGCAAGGGCAAGACTGATGAGACCTGCGTAGATGGGCATCTCCGCTTCTGTGGGTTGATAGCTTGCGCCATCTTCTTCCACCGAAACGATGGTGCCGCGGTGCTCACTCAGCGAGATGCGCACCGTGCGTCCACCAAAGTTATATTGAAATACTTTCATTGTCGTCTAAGAATTTAGAGCGGTTTGTCCCGATTAGAGAGGCTCGTTACCGTGCTTCTTGGCAGGACGGCTGTCGTTCTTGCTTGCGATTTGTTCGAGGGCGCGACATACGCGGAAACGGGTGTTGCGAGGCTCGATTACATCGTCGATATAACCTTCGGCAGCTGCCTTGTAGGGGTTGGTAAAGAGCTCGTTGTATTCCTTTTCCTTCTGCGCGAGGAAAGCTTTGGGGTCTGCTTCTGCCTTGGCTGCTTTAGCGCTGAGGATGGCAACTGCACCACTTGCACCCATTACTGCGATTTCTGCAGAAGGCCAAGCGTAGTTCACATCGGTCTTGAGCTGTTTGCTACCCATCACGATGTGCGAACCACCATAGCTCTTGCGGAGGGTTACGGTCACCTTGGGCACAGTAGCTTCACCATAAGCGTAGAGCAACTTAGCACCATGGGAGATAACGGCGTTGTATTCTTGACCCGTACCAGGCAAGAAGCCAGGAACGTCTACGAGGCTCACGATGGGGATGTTGAAGGAGTCGCAGAAACGAACGAAGCGCGCTGCCTTGCGGCTAGCATTCACGTCGAGCACACCTGCATAAACCTTGGGTTGGTTGGCTACGATACCCACGCTTTGACCGTTGAAACGAGCGAAACCGATGATGATGTTTTGAGCGAAGTCGCGTTGTACTTCGAGGAATTCACCATTATCCACCACAGCACCGATCACTTCATACATGTCATACGCCATGTTGGGGTTGTCGGGGATGATATCGTTCAAGATATCTTCCTTGCGGTCGATGGGGTCGAGGCATTCCACACGAGGAGCGCGCTCGCGGTTGTTTTGGGGGAGGTAAGAGAGCAAGCGACGGATGAGGCCGGCAAACTCTTCTTCGGTCTTAGCACTGAAGTGTGCCACACCGCTCTTCTTGGTGTGCACGCTAGCGCCACCGAGGTCTTCTTGTGAAACGTCCTCACCTGTCACGGTCTTCACCACTTTAGGACCAGTGAGGAACATGTAGCTCACGCCTTCGAGCATGACGATGAAGTCGGTCAAGGCAGGAGAGTAAACCGCACCACCAGCGCAGGGGCCGCAGATGCCCGAAATCTGGGGCACTACACCAGAGGCTTCGATGTTGCGTTGGAAAATGTCGGCAAAACCAGCCAAAGCGTTGATACCCTCTTGGATGCGTGCACCACCAGAGTCGTTCAGACCGATGCAGGGTGCGCCCATCTTCACGGCGAGATCTTGCACTTTGCAGATTTTCTCTGCCATAGTCTTAGAGAGCGAACCGCCATTGACGGTGAAATCTTGGGCATAGAGATACACCAAACGGCCGTTGATGGTGGCACTTCCGCACACCACGCCATCACCGCTACTTCACCACCGCCGAGACGGGCTTTTGCGCGAAGCTCTACAAGCTGCTTGATTTTCTTTTGTTGTTCACTCATATTTTTAGTGCGTTTGTTTTGTAGTTGGAACTGCAAACTTGCCACCTTTCTGAGGTTGCTGCTTGGGTGTAGCTCAAAACAACTGAATGTGTGCAATGTTTGCGCAGCAAAATTACAGATTTATTTTGAGGTGACCAATGTTTTCTCCACTTCCTGTGCGATAAATACGTAGATTTATCTTGCCCTCTTGGGCTGGTGGCTCATGCGCTGTCGGTGAGTAGGGGAACAAATCTCGGACAAACACAAAAAAATCTCCGACGTTTCTCAAAAAACGTCGGAGATTTTTCCAAAAACGTTGGAGATTTTCTCAAAAACGTCGGAGTTTTTTAGAGGAAATCTCTGAGGGAGGGGAAGGGTTACTCCCTAAGTGGATGAAAAAGCTTCGTGTGGTTACGACGCGATGAGCGTGGAAGCAGTGGAAACTTCACCAGTTTTAGAATTTCATACCGAGGCGAAGGGTGAGAGCTCCGTTGCTGTAGTAGTGGTAGACACTGTTAAAAATATCTCTTTGGTTGTAAACGTAATAATCTCTAATGTTTTGCACTGAGTAGGCGAGGCCCACGACAAAACGCTTGATTTGCACACCCGTGCCCAAGCTCCAGTAGGTGCTGTGGCTGTGATTGACTGAAAGTCCCGTCTTGAAGTCGATGTAGGGTGTCACGATGGAATGAGTGGGAATCTCAAAGCGTGGATTGATGACGAAGTTGACATCAGTGCGGTTGAAGTCGCTGTTGAAGTTGTCGTACCAATAAGTCATGTTGAGACCTCCGCCCAAATAGAAGAAATGGAAGAGCTGTGCGCCCAAAGTGGCGTTTATATCGAAATCTCCTCCTACACCGAGTTCTGCCAATGCGGCAATGCGGGGTGAGAAACTGCGGCGAGGGGCATAGCGTTTTTGGCGACCGCGAGGTGGTTCAGCTGTTGTAGTGGTGTTCCAAGTGGCAGGTGTCTCTAAGGTAGTGGCGTCTGTGGTGGAGAAATCTGTGGACCATCCGAGTGAGGTTGTGACAGGGGTAGCTTGCTCCTCGTTGGTGAGTGCCATTTGTGTTGAAGGTAGCACGTACTGTGCAGAAGCAGTTGCCGTGCCAAAGCATGCGATGACGAGAGATATGAAAAGTTTGTTCATTTGTATCATTTGTTTTGTTGAATGAATCGTGAAGGTTCAACAAGGCTTAGTTTTTATGTCTTTGCGTAGGCTGAGATACAACTTGCACGCAGTAGTAGCGGTTAAGCGAGCAATCTCTGATGAGCTTGTGCAGAAGGGCTTAGGTTTTGGAAAAAAGCCGTTCTCTCGTAGGTTAACAGCTCCATGCTGATGCCTCCACAACCCATGAGAGATGGGTAAATTATTAGCTTTTAGAATTTTATGCCCAATCGGAAGGTGAATCCATCGTAGATGTAGTTGGTGTAATAGGTTCCTATGCAGCAACTCCCATCTAGACTGGTGTATTCTTCGTTGGTGACTTGCAGGGTATATCCGATTCCAAGAATGAGATTCTCGAGTTGAACACCAGTGCTGAAGGCAAAATAGGGACCATGTTTGTGGGTGAGGGCAAAGCCCGATTTGATATCGATGTAGGGCGTCACGATGGAACGTGTGGGAATCTCAAAGCGAGGGTTAATGATGAGGTTGAGATCGAAGCGGTCGTGATCTCTGATAAACCCATCATGCCAATAAGTAATGTTGAGACCTCCGCCCATGTAGTAGAAAGGTAGGAGCTGCGCCCCCACAGTGGCGTTGATGTCTATGTCGCTTCCGAGACCGACTTCTGCTAAGGCGGCAAAATGTGGTCTGAATCTGTGGAGTGGACCACGGTAATAGCGACCGCGTGGCGCTTCGGCAGTAGTTGTGCTGCTCAAAGTGGTCGAGGTAGGCAGTGTGGTCGCATCGATGGCGGAGGGCTGGGGAGTGAATTCGAGAGGACTTGTGGCAAGGGCTCCAGTAGCTTCGTGCGTGAGCGCTGTGGCTCGGGGTGTAGGCACATATTGTGCGGAAGCAGCCATAGTGCCAAAGCAGGCGATGATGAGGGAGAAGACGTATTGTTTCATGATGATGGTAATTAGAGGGATGAGGCAAGATTGATTACAAGAAAGGACCGCTGTGGAGCTAGCCTTCGAAGACAAAGGTATAGAAAAAATCGGGAAACACTCAGAATTTATCGCATAAATTACGCATTCTCAAGAGAATTTCTTAGGCAAACACCTTGACTTCTAATCTGTTTTTCTTTTTTCTAAAGGAACTCCGCGGATTGCACTAGGCGATAAAGCCAGCGATGGACAGTCCTTTTACGATGAAGAATCCACCCAATACCAGCCAAATATAGAGCACTAAGGCAAGTACAAAAGGACGCCAGCCGGCTTGTCGGAATTTGTCGAAACTTGTTTCGCAACCCAAGGCGGTCATTGCCATGGTGAGGGCGAAAGTGTCGAGGGTGTTGATGGTTGTGGATGCAGCAGTGGGAAGCGCGAGGATAGAGTTGACCCCGATGGCAAGAAGGAAGAGGAAGGCAAACCAAGGGATGACAATCTTGCGCTCTCCAGGGGTAGAGGAGTTGCTGCGTGAGCGCGCAAACCATCCGAAACTCAACAGCACAGGGACGAGCATAATCACGCGAATCATTTTGACAATCACTGCCACGTCTGCCACTTCTTTGCCCATGGCATTGGACGCTCCCACCACGTGTGCTACTTCATGCACAGTGGCTCCCGTGAATAATCCCATTTCGCTTGTGGAGAGTGGGAAGACTCCATTGCGATATAAGACGGGATAGAGAAACATGGAGAGGGTGCCGAAAAGCACTACTGTAGATACGGCTACTGCTGTTTTGTATGCCTCGGTTCTGAGCGTGGCTTCTGCTCCCAACACGGCTGCTGCGCCACAGATGGCACTACCAGCAGAGGTAAGTAAGGTGGTTTCGCGGTCCATCTTGAGCCATTTGCCCACGAGGATGCCAATGATGAGGGTGCCGCAGACGATGATGAGGTCGAGTCCTATGGCTGGCATGCCCACTTGTGCGACATCAGCGAGCGTGAGACGGAAGCCAAAGAAGATGATGCCAATGCGCAAGATGCGTTTACTACAAAATTTCAGCCCACTGCGCCACGATTCGGGAAGAAATCGCCCAAGCGTGTTGGCGAAAAGCATACCAATGAGGATGCCAATGATGAGGGGGGAGAGAGAAAGATGCTGAAAGAAGGGAAGGGTGCTCAAGGCTGTGGCAACTCCTGCAAAGATAGCGACGAGGAGAATACCTGGAAGAGAAGGGAGAGAGGAGGCGAATTTCATACGATCGAGGGAGGCTCAAAAGAAACTCGGCTTGAGTGCAAGACCCAAGCCGAGTATGTAGAAAGTTATATGCTGCAACTCCTAGCTAGACATCTAGTAAGGAGTAAGGCTGAAAAAGCTTAGTGCAGCAAGCGGCAACTTAGGCTTATTTCTTACCTTGGTTGGCTACTGCTTCTTGGAGCTTCTTGATTTCTTCGGGATCGCCGAGGAAGTAGTCCTTTACGAGGTTGAGATCATCGTCGAACTCAAATACATAAGGAAGAGCAGTGGGGAGGTTGAGGCTGATGATGTCCTGGTCGCTGATGCCCTTGAGGTGCTTGATTACACCGCGGAGGCTGTTGCCGTGAGCTACAACGAGGAGGTCGTCTACCTTCTTGAGGGTGGGGAAGATAACAGCAGTCCAGTAAGGAAGTGTGCGACCGATGCAGTCCTTCAAAGACTCAGTACGGGGAAGTTCAGCATCAGCTACTTCAGCGTAACGAGCTTCGTACTTGGGGTTGCGTTCCTTGTCGTCTTCAGCAATCGCATCGGGAGCGATGTCGAAGCTACGACGCCATACAAGCACTTGTTCCTCACCA
>QWCO01000205.1_pt1 | contig 30232 bp, 35 predicted proteins | sample 1972611 | NCBI WGS metagenome assembly QWCO01 (sample SAMN09866706, study PRJNA288562) | Human oral metagenome isolate term1_saliva, whole genome shotgun sequencing... | reverse complement strand
ATATGGGCATATTGTTTGGGTTGAAGCTGTTAACGGAAATATGGTTACAATTTCGCAATATAACTATTTTGTGAACGGACGCTGGGGACAATTCTCGACAATGACAGTTCCTGCAAGCACTTACGATACATATGTATATTTTGATTAATATTTAGCGAGTCAGTTTACCTGGCTCGCTTTTTATCATTTGCTTGAAATTATTTAGCAACTGGGTTATAATGTGAGAGTTGTTCGTGATAATATAAATCTTTTTCATGAATAGGTACTTATAGAAACAGGAGGGACTTTAAAATGTCAGAAAGAAACACTTTAACCATTGCTGAAGTTAATAAAAGAATGATGGAAGATAATAAGGAGTTATTGCGAATAATAGCGAGCGCTCTTTACCCGGCTGATATACAGAGATATTTTTTGCGAAAAGCAAGAAATGAAATAAGAAATATGGGCACAGAAGATAGAGAATCTTTCGCCTTTAAAGTTCAAGAAGAGGCAATAGAATGGGAAAAAAGAATATACAACCATGAAAAGCTATTAATGGTATTCGCGACCCAAAAATTGGGTCTTTTATTTTGTCTAAAATTTCTTCTACAATATAATTATCTTGTTGTAATAGTAAAGAAAAGAGAAAGTTTGGTAAAAATATCACAAAAATAGTGCAAATCCAGATTTTATTTTAGAGTGATGAATATTAAACTTATCTTTCGGGGCCTATTTTTTTGTTATGCTTGTGCTTTTGTGATATAATGGAATTTATGGATAGAGGTAAAAAAGTTGAACGCTCGACGCTTGTTTTGGTTTCAGTTTTTATGCTGGTTTTAGGCTTTGCGGGTGGCTCAAGAATAGATGATATTAGAAATTTAATTGCGCCAGTTTTTGGGCTCAAAAAGGTTGAAAGAATAGATTTTTCGAATGTCGAAAAAACTTATCAAGCTTTAGCCTCAAATTTTGATGGTGAAATTGATAAACAAAAAATTATCGATGGTGCTTCGAAAGGTTTAGTTGAAGCAGCGGGAGATAAATACACGGAATATATGACTTCTAAAGAGGCTGAAGAATTCAATAAGAGCTTAAGCGGTGACGTTGGAACGGGAATTGGTGTTGAGCTCGCAAAAGATGGCGATTCTGTTAAAGTTGTGCGAGTTTTAGCTAAAAATCCAGCTGAAAGTGCAGGAATTTTAGCAGGCGATGTGATTTCGAAAGTTAACGGTGAGAATGTTTCGAAAGAAAATACTTCTGAAATTAGCAAAAAAATTCGTGGAGATGCTGGAACAACCGTGAAAATTAGTGTAATCCGTGGTAATGAAAAGAAGGAATTTTCGGTAACTCGTGCGAAAATTGAAAACCCGAGTGTGGAACTCACGAAGAAAGACGGTGTCGCAACACTTTCGATTTATAGATTTGATAGTGAAACTGGTGCTTTGGCAAGGAAATATGCTGAAGAAATTAAAAATGAGGGAATTTCGAAAGTTATTTTGGATCTGCGTGGAAATGGCGGGGGATATGTCCAAGCAGCAAAAGCTGTTGCAAGCTTGTGGCTTGAGAAAAATGCTCTAATTGTGAGTGAGAGAACTGGTTCGAAAACGGTTGAGGAGATTCGGGCGACTGGCGATAATCCTTTGAAAGGTGTTAAGACTGTAATTTTACTTGATGGATCTTCGGCGAGCGCAAGCGAAATTGTTGCAGGTTCTTTAAAGGAGCATAAAGTCGCTCAAATTGTTGGTGAAAAATCTTACGGCAAAGGAAGTGTTCAAACGACGATTAATATGCCTAATGACGCTTTGTTGAAAGTTACGATCGCAAAATGGTTTACGCCAAGTGGAAAAAATATTTCGAATAACGGAATATCACCAGATATTGAAGTAAAAATCCCACAAGGTGAAAGTTATTTATTGAATGATATTCAGAAAAGTAAGGCGTTAGAGATTTTAAAATAATTATATTTAATTAGGAGGAGAATGGAAACGAAAAAGAAGATTTTATTAGTTGAAGATGATGAAGTTTTAGCTAGCGTTTATCGTGCAAGGCTTGAGATGGAGGAATTTGAAGTCATGGAAGTGCATGATGGTGAACAGGCCTTAACCGCAGCACTAAAATATCGCCCAGATTTAATTCTACTCGATGCGATGATGCCAAAAATATCTGGTTTTGATGTTTTGGATATTTTACGAAATACGCCAGAAACAATGAATCTTCAAATTATTATGCTCACTGCCTTAAGCCAAGAGAGTGATAGAAAGCGTGCTGAAGAGCTGGGCGTTGATGATTATCTTGTGAAGTCTCAAGTTGTTATTTCTGATGTAATCGAAAAAATTCGTGAGCATCTAGGTCTTGATGAAAGCTATTAGAAATAAATAATAAATAAAAATGAGTCGATCGATACGAAAGACTCATTTTTTATTGCAAATTACGCAGCTACAACTTCTACAACTGTGCGTCGTTCAGTCTTACCAGTAAATTTGCGTTTTTGGATTTGTTTAAATTTCACAACACCGTCTTGTTTGGCATGAATCGTGAAATTTCGGCTCATGTAAGTTCCTTCACCAGCCAATTTAGTTGCACCAGTTTGTCGAACGAGAACTTCACCCTCGTTAACTTTTTGGCCACCAAATCGTTTAACACCAAGGCGTTGACCGGCGTTATTGTGGATGTTCTTACTTGAACCACCCGATTTAACGTGTGACATTTTTACTCCTTATTAGTACTAATAATTCACGCGCCACAACTTGATTTTCGCGATAATATATTAAATCTTGTGGTTTAACGCGCATAAATTCTTTTCTATTATACCCCAGCTCATTTAAAAAGTCAACAAGTGGAAGGTGTGAAAAATGGCCATTTTGTGCTTTCCAGGCAGGAACGGCAATACAAATCTGGGTTCCGGCTGGAATTTGTGAAGCAAGGTTTTTCAAAAAATTTGAAATTATGCGATTACAATTTTCACGAACTTCTGTTAATTTTTTTGGTGAAGGCGGAGCGGAGAATGGCTGTCCTAGATAAGTTTCGCAAACAACAGTTGAAAGGGTGTCGGCAAAAGCCCATTTTTCATCCGTTGCATCGGCTTGATAGATTTCACCAAGTTTGCCGTGCGGTTTAAACTCTTGCAAAAACCACTCGCTGTTTTCTTTCGAAAAATCTATCATTTTTTCACTTAAATCTGTTCCGTTAACTTCAAAACCTTTTAAAAGCGCTTCTTGAAGAACTGTGCCTGTTCCGCAAAATGGATCAAGGATTTTAGAATTTTCGAAAGTTTTTTCACCCAAAAAAGCCTTGATTTGTGGCTGATTTTTACCAGCACCAAAGTTAATCATTGTTTGAGCCAGTTTTGGTGGTAGCATTCCTACAAAAGCATCACGCTTTGGTCTATTTTGGTCGCGTTTAGCATAGCTTGTGATATTTTGCGCACCTTCACTTAGGGCTATAATTGTTTTTTTACCGCCACGAACTGCTAAAATTTCAATCTTTTTTTCACTCAAGCCAAGCTTGTTATTGTGTGAAATTGCGGTTGAAAGCGCTAATTGTTTTGAAGGAATAATTCGCACAGAAACATCATGATTTTTAAGTTTTTGCTTAATAACCGAGCTCGTTTTTGAAAGTTCATTTGGTCGAAGTTTTAGGCCGTAAGTAGAGATTCCAAGAGTAATTTTTCCTTCAAAGTTTGAAAAATCTTGTTCAAAAATTTTAGTCATCTTTTTTGAAATTTCTCGCCAATCTGTTGAGCTAATTTCGAAAGCTACTTGGCCGGTTTTTAAGATTGAACCAAAATGTGAAACATTAAGTTTTTCGGTTTCGATAAGACAGGCGTAATCACCAAGCACACGAATTTTTTCTCCGCCAAAAACGCTTTCGAGTTCGGCGATTCCAATACTCGGCTGTCGCCCTAAAATTGCAATTTTCATTTTAAAATTATAACATAAAATAAGTTTAAAATCAAAGTAAAAACATATCGACCCCCTCTAATATTCTATCCCCAATCCTCGGACTAACAACTCTCATTGTTTCAAGGTAACGATTTCTCTCGAAACTACCTTACGTCGAAACCCTAGCCCTATAAAGTCTCCTAAGCAGGATGATGAGAAATAAATATATCAGGTTGTTGCTAACTTTAAAACTAAAATAGGAATTTGAGTTGTAATAGTAGATTATTTATAAGTTTTATTGACTACTAAAAATAGCACCAAAAGGTGTTATTTTTATTTTGCGTTTATGCTATAATATAATACATGGAAGATGAAATTAGAACTGAATATTCAGAAAATATCGAAAACAAACAATACGAAACAGAAGAAAAAAACCACGAGGTTGAATCTTCTTCAGAAAAAGATGAATCAACTGATATTTTTCAATGGGCGAATTTAACAGATGGAATTAAAGGTGAGCTTGATGTCGAGTTTTTCCTTTTTAATAAAAATTTCGCTCCTTTTACTACAAGCTTTGCGGGCGAATTAAACTCACAAATTAAGCCACTATTTTTATACGACATGATTAACTTCGTAAATATGGGGGCGGGCACTGGCTTGAGTGTGCGTAATTACGAAACCGATGGCGGAGCAAGTAAAGATGTGCTTTTAAAAACTGAGTTGAAAAAAGTTCAACATGCGGATGCGCTTTTGAATGTGATTGAGACGCAATATTCTGACATTCCTGAATTTAATGAAAACGAGCACGACTTTAAGCGGATTAAAGGGATTTTGGCGCGCTTCACAAATTCGAAAGGTGAAAAGTTTTATGTTGCCAAACAAATTATGCAAGGTCAAGTTTTGCGTGGTGCAACGGCTTGGGAATTTCGAAACGGTAAATTTGGTGCTTTCGAACCTGAATTTGGTTTAAAAATCCAGCCAGATAATCAAGTTTTAATTGTGAATAACGACATCTTTATTTTTAACCAAAGTAAATTCGAAAAACTCTTCAATTATGATTACAAGAAGCAGGTTTTGGCTGATCAAAAAGTGCTTGAAATTGAACGAAAATATAAACTGAGTTTTCCAGACGGTTTAGATTTGCAAACCTTAGTTCGTGATCATAAAAAAGCCGCAACAAAACTACAAAAAATGGATGAAATTGGTGAAATTTCACAAGAAAAAGTGGTTGAATATGCCGATGAAATGCAACTCGAACTTATGACAGACGACAACGGTGCGATTATTATCATGGACGGCAATGATTTGGATATGTTCGTGAATCTGATTAATGAAGATTATATTATGAGTGAAATTACGGGTCGTCGATACGAAATTAAAAGCAAAAAATTGCTTGATGAGCCAGAGGGTGAACCACCACGAATGATTGGGAGCGAATAGTCTTCGAAAATGAAACAAGCGCTAGCTTTAGAAATTATGCTTTCGGGCGAGAACGTCTTTTTAACTGGGGCGGCGGGAAGTGGAAAAACTTTCACGCTTAACCAGTTTATTAAGCTTGCAAAAAATTCTGGAAAAAAAGTTAGCGTCACGGCTACCACTGGTTTAGCGGCAACTCATCTTGGTGGAAACACAATTCATGCTTGGAGTGGAATTGGTATTTATGATTATCTTTCTAAGAAATTTTTCGAAAAAATCCCTAAAACTCGTGCGGAAATTATTAAAAATACTGATATTCTAGTGATTGATGAAATTTCAATGTTGCATGATTTTCGGCTTGATATGGTTGAAGAAATTTGTCGCACGATTCGCCAAAACGACAAACCTTTTGGCGGAATTCAAGTGATTTTGTGTGGTGATTTTTTTCAGCTACCGCCAATCAATCGAAACGGTAGTCGAACCGGTGGCTTTGCAATTCATTCTGAAGCTTGGCGTCTAGCGGATTTTACGGTTTGTTATCTTGAAGAGAATTATCGTCAGAAAGATAGCGAGTTGACCGAAATTTTAAATGCACTTCGAGCGGATGATTTGCGCCGAAAGCATGCCGAAAGCTTGCTCAATCGTGTTGATGCTGAGTCAGAATTCGAAAATGAGGATTTTTCGAAAAACCTAACCGAACTTCACACTACGAATATTGATGTCGATAAAATTAACGAGCAAAAGCTTGCCGAGCTTGAAGGTAAAGAATTTCATTTTGCTCAAACCACAACGGGCGCAAAAAATTATGTTGAAACTTTGCAAAAATCAGTTCTTGCGCCGGAGCTTTTGCGACTCAAAAAGGGTGCGTTGGTTATGGCTGTAAAAAATGCACAAAATCGTCAATATGTGAATGGCTCAATTGGCGAGGTAATTGATTTTGAAACTTTAACAGATTATCCGATTGTACAATTTCAAAACGGAAAAGTTGTTACGATGGTTCCAGACACTTGGGAGGTGCGCGATGGTGAAAGAAAACGGGCAAGTATTATGCAAATTCCACTTCGGCTAGCATACGCAATTACGATTCATAAAAGTCAAGGTATGACCCTTGATGCTGCACGAATTGATCTTCGAAAAGCTTTTGCTGAAGGAATGGGATATGTGGCTCTTTCACGAGTTCGTTCGTTAGATAAACTATATTTAATTGGGATAAATCGAATGGCGTTAGTCGTTAGTGAAGAAGCGCAAAGAATTGATACACGATTAAAAAGTGAAAGTCAAAAGGCTGAAAAACGTTTTGCTCATCTATTAGAAACTGCTAAAAAGCGCGAGGCGGGCGAGATTATCGAAAAAACTCCAACAAAAACAACCTGGGCGCAGAAATTAGAGAAAATGCGAGAAGAATTTCCAAATGCATATCGACCATGGAAACTTTCTGATGATGCGCGCCTTCAAGAGGTAATTTTCGAAAACGGTAAAATAAATGAAGAATTAATTTTAAAACTAAGCAAAGAACTTGGTCGACACAAAGGCTCAATTGAGGCGCGGATTAAAAAACTTTTCGGTGAAGATTCTTTGCGGTAATTATTGACCTTTTCTCCAAACAATGATAAAATCAAATAGACATAAGAGTAATGGAAAAAGTAAGGTGGAATAAATAAACGCAAGATTTAAAACTCAAAAAGCTTATCTGTCTAGATAAGCCTGCAGAAAACAATGTGGTTTCTGCAGCTCCATCCCTAACAACAGATGGAAAAACAGAAACTGTAGCTGTTCACAACCAGCTCCAAAAAACATCCAAGCTCCAAACACTGGAGTGCAAAACACTGCGGGAATTATTACAACAATCCTTGCTCTATCCCTAATTCTTGGACTAACAACTCTCATTATTTCAAAGCTAAGCAAGAAATCTAAAAAGATTATCCTTTCAATCTTCATGCTAGCTACAGCTACATTCGGTGGAATTAACGCTTTCTCGAAACTATCTTACGCCGAAACCCTAGTTAATGACAAACCTTGCCAAACTACTGACTACACTGACTATGAGGTTGGGGCGAATGTTGCTGTGGGTCTTAAAGCTTATGAAGATTATAGGGAAAAACAAGGTGCTAGCGCAGCTGCTGGCATAGAAAAGCTCTTCATCAAAATTAAAGGAACTGGCGATCCAGAAAAAGACAAAGCAGCTCTAGCCGCAGAAATTGACAAGCTAAAAGATGACAAGGAATTGCTTAAAAAATTTAAAGATAACTACAATGCGGAAAAATGTACTGGAAATCCTGGAAACGATGAATATTGTATAGAAACTGATATAGACATCTATCCTCTAGGGGTTGGTAAAATAAAAATATTACCGCAGAGCCTAAAGTGAGTGACGAAAAACAACTCTATGAAATTAATGCACTAATCCAGCAGGAGGACGGGGATGGAATTCCTGCGTTTCCACATATCTAAAAGCTAATTTAAAAAAGACAATCTAAAACGAGGTTGTCTTTTTAATTTACTTATAAAAACCTATAAAATATAATAAAAGAACCGATAATAAGTTGCTTGCTTTATATTCATAAGTGGAATCATAAATTAATTCAGTATTTCAGCCTAAAACACATACCATAAAAGAGGGTATTTATGGCTTTTAAATATCGTTCTAAAGTGTTAAAAAAGGTTTTATTACAAATACAATAAAGATAAAGAATGTCAAAAAAATAAATAAAATAAAAGAAGATAAAGTCAAGCGAACAAAAAGCTGGCAAGGGTTTTCGAAATATTTTAAGATATCTCAACGTAAAAACTATTGACTTTTTAAAAAACTTATGCTATTATATAAACATACAAAACAATTAAGATTAAATAAGTCAAATAAACAAAAAAGGAATAAAAATGACAAAAAAACAAACAGAAACTAAAATTGTTAAAAAAACTCCAGCTAAAAAAGTTACCGAAAAAACTACAAAAGTTTCGAAAAAAGAGCAGGATATCAAAAAAGCCAAAACATTGCTTACAAATAATGGAATTATGATTGCTGAAGATGGAACAGTAGTAGTTGACCAAGTAACGCAAGATTTTCGAAGTGCAGTTTTAGTTCTTTCGCTTGCAGTTAACCTTGTTGTGTTTGTAACATACTTAATTTTAATGTCAACAACAAAATATGATACTGCACTAATTAGCGCATTGTTACCTCGATAATTCAGTTTTCAACAATTAAACATAAGCTTTGTGGAAAAGTATTTAGTATCTGTTAAAGTGCTTGCTTTTCCACATAGTTGTGGAAAAATATATAAAAATTATTTCTATATTTGCGTGTTTGTCAAAAATAGGTCTTGCGAAAATTTTCAATTCGCGGTAAACTTAAGTCAGTGGCAACGACAGAAACAAACAGAAAAACCACTAAACAAAAACAAAAGCACGTTAAAAATAGATGTAGTTTTTTAGTTTAAGGTCAACTACCTGGTGATTAAACAGCTGGACAAATACCAGTAACCAGGTTAAAATAATAGCTGGAGCACATTCTAAAACCTCCCAAAATAAAACTCCACCTCATATATAAGTCTCTCAAACAGCAATATGGTTGGCTATACGCCAAGCAAAAGGCTAAACTTATAATGAATCTTAAAACAAAAAATAAACAAAAACAAAAAGTTTAATCATCAGATAGGTGGCTTTAAATTATGAATTACACAGAAAAATCAGTTCACATACCAGTTCTATTGCAGGCTAGCTTAGCACAAATCCAGCCAAAAAAAGGGGAAAGTTATCTCGATTTTACGGCAGGATATGGCGGACACGCTGGCGAGTTTTTAAATATTACTAAAAATTTTGAAGACTCAGTTTTGGTAGATAGAGATGAAAATGCAATTCGCACGCTTCAACGGTTTAAAAATGAAGGCGTAGAGCTTTTGCATATGGATTTTCTTTCTGCGGCAAGGGAATTAGTAAAAGAAGGTCGAAAATTCGATATAATTTTGGCGGATTTGGGTGTTTCTTCACCTCAGTTGGATATTGCCGAAAGGGGATTTTCTTTTCGAAAAGATGGACCGCTCGACATGCGAATGAATCCTGCTCAAGAAAAAACGGCAGCGGATATTGTTAATTTTGCAAATAAAAGTGAGTTAATGCGAATTTTAATTGAATTTGGCGAAGAGAAACGCGGATTTGCCGAAAGAATTGTTTCGAAAATAATAGAAGCTCGAAAAAAGCAGAGAATCGAGACCACAACACAATTAGCTGATTTAATTTTAAGCGTGCATAAAGGCGGATGGCAAAAAACACATCCCGCAACGCGTACTTTTCAGGCGATTCGAATCGCAGTAAATAACGAACTTCAACAGGTTGAAGAAGTTTTAGGATTACTTCCAAAACTTTTAAATCATGGCGGAAGAGTTGGAATTATTACTTTTCATAGCCTCGAGGATAAGCTCGTGAAGAATTATTTTAAAGAAGATTTGAAAAAAGGTTTGGAATCGAAATTTCAAATTATCACCAAAAAACCGCTTGATGGCGCGAAAGAAGACGCTAACAATCCGCGAGCTCGTAGTGCGAAATTGCGAGTGAGCATTAGAAAATAAAAAACAAAAGGAGGCGAGATGCCAAAAACAATCAAAGTAAGCTACGCTAACGAACAAGCTCGCGTAAAAGTTAATTTTCGATAGTATTTAAAGCTTTCGAAAAACAAAAACAAAAATTTGAAACAAAAAATTAAACTTTAAAGCACCAGCCAATGACTGGTTTGGTGCTTTATTTTATTGAATATTAAATTTAACGCAATACAAAAACCAATGTATAAAACAAACACAAATTATGTTAGTCGCCGTCGTCAAACTCAAGTTTCGTCGCGGTCATATGGAAGAAATAACAACATCGCTATTTTTCAGCCAACAGCAAAACTTGGTGTGGTAACGCAATTTTTGATGCTTGGTATTTTGATTGCGGTTCTTGGAATTATCTTCTTAATGAATTCTTCTAAGCCCGCACTTTATGGCAATGAAATTCAACAAATTGATTCGAAAATTTCAGATTTAGAAATTAAAAAAGCTGATTTAGAAGTTGAAAATGCACGACTTACAGCACTTTCGAATATTGAAAATAGCGAAGTTGCAAAGAAAATGACAACTCCGGCGTCAGTTTCTTACGCAAAATAAGTTTAAGCTTTTTCGAAAAATCACAAAAAGTGTGATAAAATAGAATTATATGATTTTAGGTTTTAAGAATAAAAGTCGAACAGGTTATCTTGCAATCTCAATTTTAGGGGTTTTTGCGGTAATTGTGGTTCGGCTTTTTTTCTTGCAAGTTATTGAAGGCGCAGATTATCGCGCTCGTGCCGATAAAGGTCAGAGAAAACAATTCGAAATTAAAGCTCAACGCGGCTTAATTTATGCAATGGATGGCAAAAAACTCACCAAAATAGTCTTGAATGAAACTGTTTATACTCTTTGGATTGATCCACAAGAAATTGCAAATTCAAAAAAAGTTAAAAAAGATGAAATTATCTCAGAATTTAGAAAAGTTGCTGGTGGAAATCTAAAAAATGATTTCGAGAAACTTTTCGAAAAAAAAGATACGAGATATCAAGTTGTTGGAACAAAACTTTCGTTAAAACAAGCTAATGCCATTCGTGAAAAAAAGTTTCACGGAATTGGGTTCACGGCTGAAGCGAGAAGGGTTTATCCGGAAGGTAATTTAGGCGCGCAGATTCTAGGTTTTGTGAATGATAACGGTGGAAACTACGGTATCGAACAAGCAATGAATAAAGAATTGACGGGAACTGATGGTTATAAAAAAATTACAACAGATGCATTCAATCAGGTTATTGAAGTTGGAAGTGAAAATATCGAAAAACCAGCCGTCAATGGAAAAAATATTGTATTATCGATCGATCGCAACATTCAGGCTCGCGTTGAAAAGGTTTTAAAATCGCAAATGGAGTCAAAAGGTATGAAAAATGGCTCAGTTTTGGTTATGAATCCAAAAAATGGCAAAATTATGGCTATGGCGAATTACCCAACTTACGACCCAGCAAATTACGGCAAGGTTGAGAATAGTTCAGTTTATAATAACAACACCGCAACAATGGCTTATGAAAATGGCTCAGTCATAAAATCTTTCACAATGGCTACGGGACTTAACGAGGGTGTTGTAAGCCCTTCAACTCGATACAATAATACTGACTCGATTCAAATCGAAGATATTACGATTCGAAATGCGGTTTTGGGACATACTGGTTCAATCACTTTTCAAACGGCAATGGATTACTCATTGAACACTGGAATGGTAACTATTGGAAAGCTTCTCGGCGGAGGAAGTCTTAATTCAGCAGCTCGAAACAAGATTTATGATTATTTTCATAACCGTTTCGGGCTTGGGCAGGAAACTGGAATTGAAATTCTTGAAAGCCAAGGTTCTCTGGTTTCACCAAAAAATGCTGAAGGAAACGCAGTCCGCTACTCCAACATGACTTTCGGCCAAGGTATGACTACAACAATGATTCAAACTGCAAATGCTTTCTCTTCATTAGTTAATGGCGGAACTTTGTATAGGCCAAGTATAATTGAAGGGACGGTTGATGAAAACGGAAAGATTTCGAAAAAAGAACCTAAGATCAATAAAGAAGCGGTAATTTCGAAAGAAACCAGTGAACAGATGAAACAGGTTCTAGAAGGTGTCCGAAAGGTTGGTGGTGCAAAAGATTCATCTGGCTATCAGATTGGTGGAAAAACTGGAACCAGTCAGACGATTGTTGGTGGAAAATATGTTGATTTTCAGACGATTGGTAGTTATGTTGGTTTTGGTGGCGGAGATCAGGCTGAATATGTTATAATGGTAGCGGTTTGGGGTGAAAATCAGAATTTGCAGGGTTCGAAAGATGCTGCACCGATTTTCACTGAAATCTCAAACTGGCTGTTAAATTATCTAGAAGTTAAACCAAAAAATTAAAGAGGGAATATGTTAAATATTACAAATCAACTAATTATTTCTGCACTATTCAGCCTTGCTGGGTTCATTTTAGCAATGTGCTTGACGCCAATTTATACTTTTGTTGCCTATAAGTATAAATTCTGGAAAAAGCAAAAGACCGCATCGGTCACGGGTGAAGCTCTAACGGTTGTAAACAAATTGCATGCTAAAAAAATCGCACGTAATATTCCTACCATGGCAGGGGTTGTCGGTGTGGTTGCAGCCGTTACTCTTTCTGTTCTGCTGAATTTAAAACGAGAGCAAACTTGGCTTCCTTTGGCTGGTCTTGTTGGGGGCGCTTCTATTGGTTTGATTGATGATATTTTAAATATTTGGGGATCGAATCGTAAAGACGCCGGTCTTCGTGCGCCTATTAAATTTGCAATGATTCTTGCTCTTGCTGGTTTTTTGGCGTGGTTTTTTACTTTCAAACTTCATTTTACAAGTGTAATGATTCCTTTTGTTGGAAATATTGAAATTAGCTATTGGATGGTGCCACTCTTTATCTTTGCAATTATTGCAACAAGTAATGCAGTAAATATTTCTGACGGGCTTGATGGCTTGGCGGGTGGATTATTGAGTGCTGCTTTTGTCGCTTTCGGAATTATTGCTCTCGTTCAAAACCAGTATAATTTAGCGGCATTCTGTTTTACGGTTCTTGGTACGCTTCTTGCATATCTATGGTTTAATGTTTATCCAGCGCGTTTCTTTATGGGCGATGTTGGTTCTTTTGCCTGGGGAACATCTCTTGGTGTTGTAGCAATGCTAACTAACTCACTTCTTCTTTTGCCTGTAATCGGATTAATTTTTGTGATTGAAGCCGGTTCGAGCGCTATTCAGATTTTTTCGAAAAAAGTTTTTAAGCGTAAAGTGTTTATCTCAGCGCCAATACATCACCACCTTGAAGCAACGGGCTGGGAAGAGACTAAAATTACAATGCGATTTTGGATTATCGGAATGGTTACTGCATTCATTGGTATAATTTTGGCGCTGGCAGAGCATAAAATCCTGTAATGGAAACTCGAAGAAGGCAACCTTTGCGAGATAGTGCTAGGCGCGATCCTGGACGTCTAGTAGTTTCAGATTTGCCGCGCCGAAATAGCCTAAGTGGTCAAAAAATAACTATTCAGAAAAATAGTTTTTTTGATGGCGATTTAAAAAATGATAGCTTTATGGCTGTTATTCAGGATTTCTTAAAGGGCCAGTTTGGCAGCTTGCTAGAAAGAGTTTGGTTTTTAGTAAGGTCGTCAATTATAATTTTCATTATAAACCCTTGTGTTCGAATTCGCGAAAGCGTTAAGGCTGATAATAAAAAACGCTTAAACCTTGAAGGTTTCGAGAAGATCCGAAAACACCGTGCGAACTATATACTATTCTTGTTTATTGGTTTGTTGCTTTTGATTGGACTCGTTGTGATGTTTTCATTGAGTCCACAAAGAGCAAACTCTCTCAATATCGCCAAGGGTACAAATTATGACGAATACTACTTTTTCTGGCGACATCTTACGTATATTGTTATCGGGCTTTTATTCTTTTTTGGAATGAAAGCAATCCCGTTGAACTGGATTTTTTCGAGATCTTCGCAGATTTTTGTATTTTCTTTAATTTTGTGTGTTGTTCTTGCGGGGTTAGCAATATTCAACTTGCCACCAGTAATTTGTGAAAATGGCGCTTGTCGTTGGTTTGGTTTTTCTGGATTTAGCTTCCAGCAGGCTGAATTTTTGAAAATTGGTGCAATATTGTTGCTTTCAACATTTCTTGGCGCGCAGGCTTCTAAGGGTAAAATCAATAGCTATAAGGAAACTATTTTGCCTGCAGGTGTTATTATCATTGCGGTATTGTTGGTTGTGGCTGGTTTTCAAAAGGATCTTGGAACGGCAACTACGATTATTATTGCGATAGCTTTTCAGTTTGTTATTGCTGGTATGAAATCAGATAAGCTTGTTCCCGTGGGTTTGGTGGTTCTAGCTGGAGTTGTTTTACTGATTGTTTTTGAACCACACCGAATTTCGCGTATTTTAACATTTTCGAAAGGCGATTGTAGTAATATTTTAACGGAAAGTGGAAAAGATCAATATCATATCTGTAATGCTAAGCTTGCAATTGGTTCAGGTGGAATTTTAGGCTTAGGAATTGGGAATTCAGTTCAATCTGCGGGATATTTACCGGAAACCATTAATGACTCAATTTTTGCAGTGATGGGCGAGATGTTTGGTTTTGTAGGGTTGGTTGGAATATTAGCAATTTATTTTGGACTAATATATCAACTTCTTAAAGTTATTTCGAGAATGGAAAACCCTGCAAGTCGACTTTTTGTTGCTGGAGTTACTGGGTGGATAACCTCGCAAACAGTAATTAATGTGGCGGCGATGGTTGGACTTTTCCCGCTAAAAGGAATTACAATTCCATTAATTTCTTACGGAGGAACCAGTCTGGTTGTGATCTTGGGTGTTCTCGGAATCGTTTTCAATATTTCAAATTACACATCGTTTAAGCAAGTTGAAGATTTTAAGGAGGAAGGCTATGAAAATACTAGCAATCGGCGGCGGGTCGGGCGGTCACGTGGTGCCCGTAGTAGCAGTTTTTAAAGAGATATTAAAGAAAAAACCTAATACTGAGTTGTATTTTTGGTGTGATAAAAAATTTGCACCGCAAGCTACAAAAATTATGCAGCAGTCTTTTGGTGAGCAAGTTAGTGTTTCGAAAATTTCAAGTGGTAAATTTCGTAGATATAATCATCTAACTTTTTGGCAACATTTAACAGTTCCGAGTGTTGTTTTTGGTAATTTTGTTGATATCTTTAAAAATATTGCAGGTATTTTTCAGGCTTTTACGAAATTAGTTGTTAACCGTCCGGATGTTATTTTTTGTAAAGGTGGGTTTGTTTGTGTTCCAGCTGGATTGGCGGCGTGGGTGCTGAGAATTCCAATTGTTATTCATGATTCTGATGCGCACCCTGGTTTGGCAAACCGCATAATTTCAAGATTTGCTAAAAAAATTGCAACAGGCGCACCACTAGAGTTCTACAATTATCCTATTGAGAAAACTGAATATGTGGGCATTCCGGTTTTGGATAAGTTCAAGAAATATAGTAAAAGCGAACGACAACAGTTTAAAAAAGAGCTTGGATTTTTGAGCGAAAAGCCACTAGTTTTAGTAACGGGTGGCGGTCTTGGCGCTGCTCGACTAAATAATGCTGTGGTTTATGAAGGCGCTAAGCTCTCAAGAAAAGCTCAAATTATTTTAATATCAGGTGTTGCTCAATTTGATGAACTTCAAGAAGAAACTAAGAGTTTTTCAAAAGATTTTTATTTGCTAAGCTTTGTCTCAAAAGATATGTGGAAGTTTTTAGCTGCTGCAGATCTAGTTGTTGCTCGTGCTGGAGCGACTTCTAATCTCGAGCTTGCTGCTCTTCATAAGCCAACCATTCTTGTTCCGAATGTAAGATTAACGGGTGGCCATCAGTTAAAAAATGCACAGGTTTACCAAAAAACAAACTCCGTAAAGATTGTTTCAGATGATGAAATTGAAAAAAAACCAGAAGTTCTTTCGGATGAAATTTTGCAAACTTTAAAAAATGAAGAGGAAATGCTTAGGCTCGGTGAAAGATTTGGTGAATTTGCCAAGCCGGATGCGGCTAAAGACGTTGCTGAGATGATTTTTGAAGCTATGAATCTATAAAAATTATAAAGCTTATGGTATAATTATAGTTAGATGAGGGAAGATAAAAATTTAACCCGTCGCGAAATGCGCAAAAATATTTTAGAGGAACGCTCGATAGAGAAGGGTTATTTTCGTTATGGAAAAACAATTTCTCGCCATAAAAGAGAGCAATCTGAACGTTCAAAAAATCAAAAATTGGTTGTTCGTAGAAGAAAACTGAGCACTTTTTTGGCTGTTTTAGCTATTTTTATAGTTTTAATTTTTGTATTTTTATTTCAGTTCATTTCTAAGGTATCGGTAACTTCAAATCAGTCAAAAAACCAAAATTTTAGCAAATACGAAAAGGCAATTGAAGAGTATTTAAATGTAAATCCAAGTGAGCGAATCTTATCAAATTTAAACAAAAAATCCTTGCTTGAAGATATTCAGAAAGATAACCCAGAAGTCTTAGCAATTTCAAATATTGAATTTAATGGACTAACTTCATACAAAGTCTATCTTGATTTTCGAAAACCTGTCGCCTCATGGTTAGTCAACGGTGAAGAATATTTTGTTGACTCTGATGGCGTTTCTTTTAGAGCTAACAATTTCGAAAAACCGGCATTAAGTATTATTGACGATAGTAGCTCTACGATTTCGGCTGGTAAGAATGTTGCAAGTAGTAGTTTTTTTAGTTTCATAGGAAAGCTCGTTTCTGCTTCAAGTAAACACGGTTTGGATATTTCAAAAATTCGCATTCCTCCTCTTAGTTTGCGACAGGTTGAGGTTTCTGTAAATAATGTAAGCTATTTTGCAAGAATGTCAACTATAGACTCTGCGGAAGGGCAGGTTATTAATTTAAAAAAAGCTATTGAATATTTTAGAGCTAATAAGATATCTCCAAACTACATAGATTTAAGGATTGAAGGTAGGGCTTACTATAAATAGAGTAAAGAAGAGAAGTGTTTTGTTCGTTTTTTGTTCATTAAACTAATTTAAAAATAGAAATGATAGGAAAAATATATTATAATATGAAAAATAAAAAAGTCAAATAATTATCAAAAAATAAGGCAGGGGAACTTTCTAGGAAAAGATTTTTGTTTTATTTTGTGGTGATGAAAAATAAAAATTGGAAAAAATTTTTTATTTTGTGGAGATATATTCTAGCTCCCACTTCTATTTGTAAAAATCTATTGGATAGAATTTTGCGCTACCGTGTTTATAGATTAGTATAAGTAATATAAACTTATGACAAACATTTCGCACAATCGTTAATTCATGAGAAAAAAGAATTAGCTGCTATTTTTATAAAAGACGTCGTAAAAGATATATTGTGCGACGCGTGATATAATACGATTGTAAGTATAAACAATCGTATTTTTTAAGGAGAAAAATAACTATGCAAGAAAAAATTAATGTATTAAATCGTATCTACTCTGCTGACATTGCAGAAAAAGAATTCGTAAACCCAGAAACTCAACAACCTATCAAATATAGTGTTCTTCAACTAGGATTGTCTCTTAACGGTTCTGATCAAATTCTTGAACTTAAATTGTCGAATAAATCAAATGCTAAACTATTGATTTTGTCGTCAACGCCTAAACCTAATGCATCAGAATTTCTAAACGAGGCCTAAAATATGTAGATAATTTAAGCCTCTGAGTTCCATTTTTTCACCCCACCGTGAAAGAAAACAAAAAGCGAACAAAAAAATAATATCAACTTTAAAGGAGAAAAAACAATGGCTTCAATCTTCCCTGCAGATACTGCAACAAAATTGATCGAGTCAATCACAACTGTGATTTCTGACAATATGGGTATTGTTATTGCCCTTCTCGGATTCACAATTGGTGTAAGCCTCGCATTTCGATTGATTCGCAAATACTCGAAAGTTAAAGCGTAATCTTGACCTGGGCAAGTCGTTAAACTGCCCTAGCGTATTAAGTTTTCTATAGACCTGGGCATAAGTCTCTAAACTGCCCCTGTCCATATTAAATTAAGAGAAATTATTTATGAATTATACAACTGTCGATTCTGGAGTAGTTCTTGCATCTTTGCTCGAACTGATAAAAGAATTTTTTATTTTTATTCTACCAGTTATAGCGTTTTTAGCAGGCGTTTATTTCGTATGGAGAATGATAATCTATTTATTGTTTAAGCAAAGGATGTTTTAATGCGTATCTGGTCGCCACTTCATGAGCCTGTATATTTTGATCATATAACTTGGCTTGCGATAATAATAGTTTTGATAATTGGTTTTGTAATAATAAAAAGTTTAGGAGAAAAATAAATGAAGAAAATAGCTATATATTCAATTTTATTTTTCTCTATTTTTTCGTTTTTTACTTCAAATTTAGCTTTTGCTGATGATAACAATAATGATGAATTTAAAAAATATAGAAATATAGAAGCTCAAAATTATTATAATGAATCTTGGAAAAAAATTGATAAGTATAATATGCGAAAAACAACAAATCGAGATGTTGTTTTTAATAATCAAAACGGTTCATTGTATTATGTTAAACAATACAATGAACGATTTGACCCTGTTCTCGGTAGGATTGTAATTGAAAAAAATGTAGAAAATGAATTTCACCCTTTACAAAGTTTTTGGGGTGCAGTATGTGATCAGAATTCAAGAAAATTTTACGGAGAATCAACTGCTCAAAAACTTGATCAAGCTTGCAAAGCTCACTTTAAAGGTGCAAAATCTTTAATGTCTGTTTCTTATCAACAAAATAACACTACAGTTAGTGCTGATTTAATAGTATATACTGGCAAAAAAGATATAGAATTTTCTTTTAAAGATTCTGGATTTTTTTCACAACCATTAGATAGAAGTGAAGAACAAGATTTTATTCAAATTAATTTAAGAATTTCAATACCTTCAGATTGGCAAGAAAGAACAAAACAATATAATAGTATTGAACTATCTGCTTTTAACCCTCAATTTAAAGTTTTTAACGGATCTGAATTTAGATTATTCGGATTAATGGGTAAAAATGAAATAGACAGTTGGCTAGCTTATGCTCCATTATACAATCAATTTAAAGTTATATACCCTGATGATTTTAACGCAGAAAATAAGCCTTTAGGTGATATTGAAGATTCGATTACGCAAAAAAACAAATCTAAATTTTGGCCTTATTTCTCTTATAAGGTATCAAAAATGAACCTTAACGGTTTTATCATAGCTATCGACAATAAGGGTAAAGAACCGTTCCAAATAACGCAAGTTCGCCCTTATTATGAGCTATATAATGAAGATAAAAGTCAAAAAATATTCTCATATTCTGGCGATTCCTTACTCGATAATTTCAATTACGATTTTGAAGAAAAAGGCACATATTGGGTAAAAACTCAGATTCAAGCTAAACCACCGCTTCTCGGATTCGGTCAAAGTGTTGAAGTAATTCAGCCTGTTTGGACAAAGGTTTTGATTAACGGCGAAAGCTATGAAGTCGCAAATACTTCATTCGATAAAAACTCAAATGTTCGATGTGATGGCCAAACTTGCGATGTTCCCGCTTTTGCAAGTGATTGTGCCGCCTTGAACCCCAAAAATTTTGGCGATTTCACCCGTTGTAGCTTTAACAAGATTGATACTAAATCAAGAGAACGATTCGGCGTTATTTACTCCCCTGTTCGATTCTCACAAGATATAATTGGTCGTTTAAGCAACATTAACACTGTTTCGTGTAATATAAGAATTCATAATTACACTGCTTCGCTCTGTTTTATTCAAGAAAGAACGCCTCAATTATACACGGTTATGACTATTTTATCTAACGGCGTTGTTTTATTTGGTTTTTCACTATATGTTTATAAGCAAGCCTTGCATTTCTTTGCTGGTGATGGAGAAGATAACTAATGGATATTTCAGGTTTTATTTCACAAATTTTAACAGTATTGATAAACCCCGTTTTTGAGATAATTTACTGGTTAATTTCGTTAGTTCCAAAGATTCCAGACTTCCCTTATTCAGTTTATCAGAATTTTAAGGCCTTTCTCGATTTCGTTTTTTCAAGTAACGGTTTAGGTTTTGTAGGCTGGTTTTTTGGCGGTTGGACAATTCCCTTAACGGTTATCTCTATCGGTGTAGCTATTAGTTTAGCAAGACTTGGCTATTTATTGATTATGTTTATCATTACAAAACTACCTGTTGGAGTTAAACGATGACATATGCGGATTATATCAAAAAATCAATTAAACCAGATTTTGGCGTTTTAGTCGATGACTACCACGATAGAAAAAACAAAGATTACTTTAGGCCTTCTGGTGTTTCGGTTTATGTAGGCTGGCAAGGTGGTGGTAAAACGCTATCTGCAGTGTATCATATAGATAAACTTATGCAGATTTACCCCAAAGCAAAGCTCGTGACAAATATTTTGTTTAATCGTGAGTTTATAGATTATGCAGATAGAATTATTGAATTTCAAACTGTTGATGAATTAGCTGAATTACTCGTAAAAACAAATAACAATGAATTAGGCGTTATTTATTTAATAGATGAGATTCAAACATATTTTAACTCGCTCGAAAGTAAAAATATACCACCGTATATCTTTACTGAGATTTCACAACAACGCAAACAGCGCAAGCTCATTATTGGCACTTCTCAGTTATGGGATCGAATGGCAAAACCCTTTCGGGAACAAGCAAATTATGAGATTCACTGCAGGACTATTTTAAACATTTTCACGATTCAAACAGTGATCGATGCACACACATTAAAGCTTGATGAAAAGACTGGTAGATCGGTCGGCAATATCGTTAAACGAGGTTGGTTTTTCCACAATAGAAGAATTAGAAAACTTTACGACACTTTTCAAAAAGTCGTATCATCTGCAAATCAAATGGATATTTTCGAAAATCGACCAAACTATATAATATCAAAGAAGAAGTAATTTTCACTGCACGCGATACGCAATGCGTCGCGTGCAGTGATTGGAGGATTTATTATGCTATATGAACTTAAAATTACACGCAAATTTCAATATACACTTTATCATAACAGAACGCCACTTGCACATTATAGAACGAAAAAAGACGCAAAAACTGCACTTTGGATAATTAAAAATAAATTCGACACTTTAGATAAAATTCAAAAACATATGAAAATTTATACAGTTAGCTATCTCAATAATACACATCTATCTGTATATCAATATTGTCAAGATTTTGAGATTAAACAATATTTCAAAATCGAACGAGAACAAATCGGCTGACAAAAGGAGATGAAATGTTTAAAATAATTTTAGAACAACAATTTAAAAATGAAGAAGAAGCTGAAAAATACTTTAATTATTTAAAAGCAAAAGCAATTATCAAGCAAGATAGTAAAGAATTTAAGCCAGATTGGAATAACCCAAGTGAGAAAAGGTTCTTTGGTTATTATAATCTTATAGACAAAGAACTATGTTACTTCAATGCTGGTGAAAATATGGAGAATAAAATATATTTCAAGACTAAAGAAGACATCAAAGAAAGCTTTAAAAAACATCAAGAAGAGTGGAAGATTTATATTAATTATTACGATTAAGTGGGGTTCGCCCCGCTTGCGGGGCTCTTGTCAAAGACCACACTTAACTGACATAACGCTAATTTAAGGAGATTATTCATATGCAAAATTTAAGGCAAAGAAGCCTTTTCAAAAAAGATTTAAGTAAAATTCATTCAAATCTTTTAAACAGAATTTATAAAAAAAGTTCAGATCTTAAATTTAAAGAGATCTCAAGTTATGCTAAAGTTTACCCTGATTTTGTTAAAATTATCAAGTATAATAGACCTGTAGCTGTTTTAAATTGTAAAGAAGAAGATGGCGCTGGTGGATTATCAAAACAAGATGAACAAGATTATTTAGAAAAATCAATTAATAGAACAAAAACTCGGATTAGTGATTATATTTTATGTAACGACTTCACTCATTTTGTAACTTTTACTTTCGACCGCAAAAATTCTAAAGTTAAAAGCGAAGAAGACCGCCACGACTTGCGCAAGATGTCAAAACTATTAATTACTTGGGTAAACACTGAACAAGTCAATCATTTCAGGCGTCACGGTCGAAAATTCGGCTATTTAATTGTTCCAGAACGCCACAAAAACGGTGCTTGGCATTTTCACGCCGTTTTTCAAGGTTATAAAAATGAAATTGAAGACTTTTATAGTTCTAAAAACAAATATTTAACTGTCGATGAAATACGCTCAAAAAACAAAAAACCTAAAAATCAAAGGGGTTTTCTTCCCCGTTATACCTTAGGCCGTTCAGAAATATCACCTGTTAAAGATAAATTCAGAATGTCAAGCTATATCAAAAAATATATTACTAAAGAACTTATTAACGAAAAAAATAAAAAGCGCTACTGGTGTTCAAAAAATCTCAAAACTCCTGAAATTATTGAAAATATTGTTGAATCTTCTACTAAAATACCTAAAATGTATCTTTTTTCAAAATACGACTATCATAAAGTTTATATAATACCTAAAAATAGTGAGTATTTTAGTTTTTTAGACTTTTCAAATAAAGTGAATCTCACTCTAAAACGAAGAAAATTAAACATAAGAATATAACAGTTATCATCTTAACTTGTTAAGTGATAATTCCTTATTTCATTTATTGAAATAAGCTTATTCTTGATGTATAATTAAAATATGGATAACAATAAATTCACTGAAAAAGATTATTTAGAAGCTCAATATAAAATTCAACGAAATATTCAAGCTAATGTTAATGTTATAACATTTATTGTTGTTACTCAATTTTTGTTTACTATTATAAGTGCTATTATTATTTATCTTTCTATATCTTCCCTGCCATCTCTCGTTACTCAAAGTTTAAAATAGTGTAAATATTACACTATTTTTTTGTTATTTTCATACTTGATATATTGTGCGACACATCTTGTATTTCCTTTTTGAGTATGCTATTATGTTTTTGTAATTAAAAAATATAATTTTCAAGGAGAAAAAATAAATTATGCAAGAAAAAATTTTAAATCAAGACAATATCATTTCAGCAGTTTCCCGTGTATCACTTCGAACTCAAAAATCTGAAAAATCTGGAAATTATTTTACAATTCTTACTCTTCGATTCAAAAATGGTCTAGAAATTGATTATTTTGTAGATAAAAAAGATAAATTTGGTCTTATGGATGCTATCAAATCAATCTCTCAATCAGATAAAATCGAAAACATCCTAAACGAGGACTAACAGCCTATGTGAAACTTAAACTGTTAGCCCAAAATGGCAAACAAAAAGCGAACAAAAAATAAAGCTAATATTATTGCCAACCAACCAACCCTGTTGAATTACCAACTACAGTAATCCAAGACTGACCTCTATTTAATTTAAAATTTGAACCATCACTATTTTGCAAAAATAATGGAGATTTTTCACTTGACTTTACCCACTTTAATTCCTGTACTGTTCCATCTTGAAAAATAATAGCGGTACCGCTCCCGATTGTTTCGTATGTATTATGATATCTATCTGGTGCTAAACTATTTTCCATTTTTAAAACAATTAGTGTTTTTGCTATAACTTGCGCCCCACTCGCATCTATATGCGTAACTCCGGACTGACTCCTTAAATAACAATTGCAATTTTCTTGATAGACGTATGTTGAATTATAAGAGAATCCAGAAATGTTAACCTGAATTTGGGTTGCGTTTTTATTTTTTGCTGGCGAATCATCTTTTCGGCTAAAACCTTCAAAATTTGAAGAATTCCAGCCTTTCGAATTTGCTAATGCGGTTAAATTTACCGAATTGGTGTAAACATTATGGGGTGCGTAACGATTTCTTGAACGCCAAAAAGTTCGGGTGTTAAAAAATTCATCCATATCTTTATGCTTACCGTCACGAATTCGTGCAAGCGCATCACCGGATCCACCGACGTGAGCAATTGAAGCATCAAACCCAGAAGCCCAATCTATGTAATATCCACGGACACTTCGAACTGGCCCGATTAATTCGGGTTTATTTTGTTGGTATAAAGCTAAAAATCGGGTTATCCCGCCTTCTGCGATAGCCTCAAAAACAACCTCTGCTTGATTTAGTCCTGATTGAGGGCGGGCAGGAATTGAATTTTCGATCATTACGCCAAAAACCGGTGCGGTTTCAAGTTCTTTGCTTGCAACTTCCATTCCCGATAGTCTTGAATAAAATTTTTCCGGCACGGCTGGTTTTTTAACTTCTGTTTTTTGGTTTTTTGCAACTGTTTTTACTGGTTTTGGCTGTTTTTTTGTTAGCAAAAAATAGATACCAGCTGAGATAGACAGTAAAGCTAAAATAATAATTGCAATGATGATTTTCTTTTTTCTTGATAGTTTCGAGAAAGGCTTTTTATTTTTTTGAGAATGACTAAAATCAACTTTTTTGGTTAAAGTTTCGTTTTTAACAATATTATTCACCTCTTTTGGGTGACTTTTGTTGATTTCGATCATTTGCCCTCCTGATTTTAAACCATTATACCGCTTATGCTTTTAAAAATCAAGATGAAACTGCCGTAATTGCAGCTTTTGAACGTTGGTGTTTATTCCAGATTTGCCAAGTCGCAATTTTTGTGGGAACTTCTCCTGACCAAATTTTTATCGGAGAGAGTTTGCCAATATTTAAATTCGAATTTAAAGGTGTTGAAAAAACTTCACCGTTTTCAGAAATGATAAAGTTTTCGTTATTTAAAGTTAAAATTTCTACAGGGTAAGATAATGTAAACTTATGCAAAACCTCAACAATATTTGAAAGATTCATTGAAAAAGTTAAAACTTTTGGGTAGAAAATTTTCGAAAAAATTTTTTGAAGTTGCGCAAAGCTAGCCAGAATACTAACGTTTTCTTTAAATAGAATTTCACTAAAAGAATCCAAAAGAATATCAACCGCATCGCGAGTTATAAAAACTGGTTTTTCGCTTTCGAGAATGAATTTTTCAAAGAGGATGGCTGTTTCAGAGTTTTTATTAGTGTCGCCAATAAATATAATCGAATCAGCCCATTTTTCGCCTGCTTTGAAGTCTTCCCATGCTTGATTCGAAAAACCACCAGATTGATTGCTTTTTGCAAAAATAAGTTCGTGGGAATCAATTTTTATATCTTTTTTTAAACTGTCAGGTAGAAGCACTCGAACCTCCCCTACTCCAGTTTGAAGGGCTGTTTTGTGTGCATTTACTAAGCCGTGAAAACTCCCTGCCCCGCCCCCGATAATCAAAAGTTTACCAGCGTGTGCTCGTTGCTCAGGCTTGCTCCATTCAATTTCTGGAAAAAGTAGTTTTGAAGATTGAGTATGCCAAAAATCAAGCATTATTTAGCTCCAAAGAAATTGGGCAGTGGTCGCTGCCAAGAATTTCATTATGAATTTCGGCACGATTGTTTTGTAAGTTTAGTTCTTTCGAAACTACAAAATAATCAATCCGCCAACCAACGTTCCGTTCACGAGATTTTGCGAAATGACTCCACCAAGTATAAATTTCGGCTTTTTCTGGATTTTGAACTCGAAAAATATCAACAAGGTTTGCTGAAATAAAATTCGAAAATCCTTGGCGTTCTTCATCTGTAAAGCCGTGTTTGCCACGATTAGATTTTGGGTTTGAAAGGTCAATTTCTTCGTGAGCAACGTTTAAATCGCCACAAAAAATCACTGGTTTTGGTAAGAAGATTTCGCTCGGATCGTTTTCGAAAATATCAATATTGTTTGAAAAGTCTTCATAAGAAAATTTACCAAGTTCTAAGCCTTTTACGAAAGCTAAAAATGCTGCGTCCCAATTTTCACGCAACTTTAATCGGCCTAAATCATTTTTTGTGTTTGGTGTATAAACGGTAATTAGCCAGAAATCTGCAAATCTGGCGGCACAAATTCGCCCTTCGGTTGAAGAATCGCCAAAAGAGTCGGCAAGATTAAATTTATCTAGAATTTGTTGCGGAAAATTTCGCAAAATTGCCTGCGGCTTTTGCTTTGACCAAATTGCTGTTCCGGCGTAACCTTTTCTCTCAGCGTGAGAATAAAATTTAAAATATTCTGGATATTTTTCATCAAAATTCTCTTTCGAAATTTGCGTTTCGTCAATTTTAATTTCCTGAAAACACGCGATGTCAGGATTTTTTATGCTTAAAAATTCAGCTAAATTGCCCTTTTTTTCGACCGCACGAATTCCATTAACATTCCAAGAAAAAATTTTCATCTAATACCTCTTTAGCATTCTCGCGTTTTCGCGTTCAGATTGGCGACGTTTTAGAGTTTCGCGCTTGTCGTATTGTTTTTTACCTTTTCCGAGCGCAATTATAATTTTAATAAAGCGCGATTCGGCAAAAATTTTAACGGGCACGATAGTTAAACCGGCTTTTTTTTGTGCGGCAAAATTTTGAATTTGTTTGCGAGTTGCTAATAATTTTTTGGGCGAAGTATCGATTGTGTCAGCTTTCGAAAGTCCTTCGCCCTGATTTTTGAGCGAAAAGCTTGCATTATTGAGCCAAAGTTCCTCACCTTTCCTACCGCTTCGAAGAGTTACGAAAGCACCCTTTAAACTAACGCGACCATCACGAACCGCGCGAACTTCAACACCGCGAAGACTCATTCCAGCAACCAGTTCTTCACCGAGTTCATAATCGAACCGCGCTCGACGATTAATGATATTTTTAGCAGAAGTTTTTGGCTTTTTCATCTTAAAAATTATACCATTTTTGGCTATTTTTTTCAACTAAGCGTGTTAAAATAGACTTAAGTATTAAAATTTTAAGGAGAATAGCGTTAAGCTATTTTTTTGATAAATCAATTAAAAATTTTACACCAATCTTGCTCTTTTCTATTTTATAGTTAATTTTGTAATTTGTTAAAATATTTTTAACGATATAAAGTCCAAATCCACTACCTTTTTCTTTATTTAGGTCGAAATTTGTTTCGAAAATTTTAGCATTTCTACTACCTTTAATTTTCTGATTTGAATTTTCAATATAAAACCAGTTATTCTTGACGCCAATATTTATTTGACCGTTTTGGTCGGAATGCTTTACGGCATTACTTACAAGGTTTGAAAGAACTATTTCCAACGCCGTTTCGCCAATGTAAATTTGCTCTTGCTTTAGTTGGTTATTTATTGAAATATTTCTTTGCTTAGCTAATAATTTATAGTTATCTAAAACCTTTTGCAATACTTTATTGATATTTATAAGCTTCTCGTCATTTTTTAGATTTTCGAATGAAGAGGTTGATAATATTTGAGCAATATTTTGAGTTAATTGGTCAACGATATTAAGACAATCTTCGATAGATTTCTCTTTATTCTTATATTTGCCAATGCCATATTTCATATTCTCGAGAATTATTTTAAGGCTCGCTAAAGGAGTTTTTAGCTCGTGGGAAGCGCCTCTAAAAAACTCGCTTTTTAGTTTTTCGATTTTAGTGATTTCTTGATTTTTGATTTCTAGGCTGTCAATCGATTTTAGGAGTGTTAAATATAAGTCATTTATTTGGCTTCTTAGAGCGCCTACTTCATTTGTGGAATTAACTTTCAGCTTGGCATTTCGGTTAAGTTTCATCATTTGAGTAGTCGTAGTTTTGATTTCGTTGATATTCTTGGTGATAATTTTGGCATAAATTAATGAAACAATAATCGAAAAAATGAAAGAAAACAAAATCGAAATTGGTAAAAATTGAAAAGTTAGCTCTTTTGCGTCTTTATTCATATCTGTTGTTGAGATAAATTTAACCAGTATTTTTTCGTTAGAAGCGGTCTGTACTTCTCTATCTTCGATAACTAACGAGTTATTATTGCCGGTTAGATCTGCTTCAAGCTGATTATCGATTTTAATTTCATTTAAATGGTCGTTATCTTTTACAAAAGCTTTAACTTTGCTACTTTTAGAATATAACTCAAGTATCTGCTTGATGCTTTCGATATTTTTTCCTTGGATATTCTTGGTGATTTGGTCTGCTTTTTGGGTGATTTCTTGCTTACGGGTTTCAAGATAGACTTTTGGAAAAATAAAGTAAATTAACGCATGAATTAAAATCGCTAAAATACTTAACGTAGAAAACGTATACAAAAACATCTTTGGAAAAATTTTCAAATTTCTCATTTTCTCTCCATTTTGTAGCCAATGTTGCGGATAGTTTTAATGCAATCAAGCCCAAATTTTTTGCGTAGATCTTTTATATAAACATCAATCACTCGGTCGAATGGTATATTCTCACTTTCCTTCCAGACATTCTCTAAAATCTGCTTTCTAGTTAAAGCTCTGCCTTCGTTGAGTAATAAATATTTTAAAACCTCAATTTCTTTTGCGCTAATTTCTACCGCGGAATTGTTTATTTTTGCAGAAAAATTACTAAAATTAATTTCTAGATCTTTATAACTGAAAACTTCGAATTTTTCATAATTTTTTGTAATTAGTGCGTCAATTCGAGCTTTCAAAACTGGGAGTGAAAACGGTTTTTCAATATAACCATCCGCCAGGTTCGAAAAGGCGGTGATTTTGAATTCTTCATCGCTAAAGGCGGTTAAAATAAGAACTGGTAGATTGCTTTTCTCTCTAATTTTTCGAAGGACGTCCAGGCCATTTATAAATGGAATTTGAATATCTAAAATCACCAAATCAATTTTATTTGATTCGAATTTAGACAAAGCCTCTCGCCCGTCGCATGCCTCAATTATTTCATATCCAAATTCAGATAGATATGCGCAAATCCCTTCTCGTATTGTTGCGTCATCTTCGGTAATAAGTATTTTCATTGTCATCTTTTAATATTATATCACTTTATAGCATCTACTTCAAAGAGAATATCAGCACCATTGCGGCACTGATATTATTTTTTTATTTTGTATCTGATAATAAATCTTTAGGGTTTTTCTTTAGAATACCAGATGAAGCGATGTATAGCGAAATTGCGAGCACGATAGTCATGAATATAATTACCCAGACCAGCATATTTGGATTGATTGTCATATCAAGACTACTGAGAGTTTTATTGAATCCATCCACCTCAGCACCACCACCTAAGCCTGTTGAAGCTGACTGTTTGGCGATTTGCTTGGCGATGTTTCCGGTAACATTTTGCAAAATATTGTTTCCAATGTGTTTCCCAGCGTAACTAGCTAAGAAATATGAACCAATGAAAGCTGGGATTGCTACGAAAGCTAACTCCACCGCAAACTGAGCTAAAATTTGGCCTTTCGAAATTCCTAATGAAAGTAACACTGCGATTTCTTTTTTGCGAGCATTGATCCATAGGAATAGTAGTAGTGAAACTATAATTCCAGCGAATAACAATGATCCGACAAATAGCTGATTAGCTATAGAATAAACTCCTGAAATTGATTGTTGAAGCGCAGGATAGTTTGAAGAGCTTTTAATTAGACTGTATTCTTGCCAATTTATATCTAATTTTCCAAGATCTTTTATAACTTGGTCAAGATTTTTATTTCCTTTAACGGAAAAAGCTGCATCTTGGTAAGTTGCCGTGTCTTCGGTGTTTCCATAAACCTTTGCTGCAGTGTGAATATCTGTAACTAAGGTATTTTTGTAAAGTTCTTGTGCAGCAGTAACACCACCTTTGTTGTGCCCGTCAAAAAGGCCTTTTATTTCAACTTCTACTGTTTCGTTAGCACCTTTTTCATTGTCTGCATCAAATAAATTTGATTTTAGCTTAATTTTATCGCCAACTTTGAGATTGTTCTTTTTGGCTAAATCTTTGTGAATTAAAACCTTATTTTTGTCTTGAGCAGTTAAATGCTTACCTTCAACTAATTTATATGCGCCTGAAACAAATTTAGTTTCCTTAGAAGAATCATTAACGCCAGTAAGCATAACGGCTCTTTTGAAATTCTTAGCTCGTTCGGGCGATTGATTTGATGAAGTTTCTGATGTTTCGATGATGTCATATCCGTCTAAATCGGCAACGCTATTAATTCTTTTTACGTAGCTTTCTATATTTTCAGAATTGGCAATTTTTTTAATATCTTGACCTTTAACGTTTCCCCCGCCTCTTGGTGTACCAGGGTTAACTCGGCGGTTTATTTCTATTGAAAAGCTATTTGTGATATTGCTAAAAGTTTTAGTTGAAGCTTTATCGGTAGCTTCTTTGATAGATAAACTAATTAAGCTCAAGGCCGACATTGTCAAGATGACTAGCAAAATCACTAGTGATTTTAAGCCTTTTCTCGTTACGTATGCAAAAGCATTTTTTAACATTATTTTATTCCTTTCTACCCGCGTTTGTTGATTAATTTTTTATTTTTAAGTTCGAACACGATATCAGCAGCGCGCGCCACTTCTTTGCTGTGAGTTACGACAATCACGCATTTATTTCTTTCTTTGGCTAGTTTTTTGAGAATTTCGATAATTTCGCTAGCTGTATTTTCGTCCAAATTTCCAGTTGGC
>QWCO01000203.1_pt1 | contig 30469 bp, 25 predicted proteins | sample 1972611 | NCBI WGS metagenome assembly QWCO01 (sample SAMN09866706, study PRJNA288562) | Human oral metagenome isolate term1_saliva, whole genome shotgun sequencing... | reverse complement strand
GGGGCTATCTTCGTAGCTATGGATTTCGTCGATGACGACAGTTTGTTCTTTCTCTAGCTCATGCGGAGCAAAGACACTATTCTGAACAATATCTGCCATCAGCCTCAGAGCTCGCTCAGCATAATCCTTAGGACATAGAGCATAGAGTATAGTCTCTTCTTTACCCGTGTAGGCATTCAATTCGCCTCCCACGTCCTCAAGCTCCATAATAATATCCTTGGAGCTGCGAGAGGTAGTACCCTTGAAGAGCATGTGCTCCGTAAAATGAGCAAGACCATACTCGCCCCGCTTTTCATGTCGAGTACCTACCCCAATAGCAATACCAACATAAACAACGGGCGAATCTAGCTGTCTGTGGATGAAGCGAAGCCCGCTTCGGAGCGTTTTACTCTCCAATAGTAGGAACTAGAAGTTTATAGCCCTTACCGTGTACGTTCTTAATCTCAACACTAGGGTCACCACTAAGCATACGACGGAGCTTAGTGATATATACGTCCATGCTACGCTGTGTGAAGTTTTGGTCTGGGTCATTGCTAATATCTGTAATACCCCAAATCTCTTCAAGAGCATGAGGACGCTCAAGCGTTTCATTTACAAACTGGCAGAGCATCGTAAGGAGATCAGTTTCCTTAGTCGTCATACGCTGAGTATGATCGCCAAGCGATAGTGTCTGTTGCTTAGTATTGAATGTATACAACCCAATCTGATAAACTTCCTTCTTCACACTCTTATCATCCAGCTCAATCTTACCTGTGCGGCGTAGAATAGCCTCAAGGCGCAAAAGAAGTTCTTCCATGCTGAATGGCTTAGCGATGTAATCGTCAGCACCAGAGCGCAAGCCCTCAAGAACATTCTCCTTCATGCTCATCGCTGTCAAGAATACGATGGGCACATTGCTACCTGCATTACGTATTTCCTTTGCCACAGCATAACCATCCATCTCGGGCATCATCACATCAAGCAGGACAATATCAAACGAACCATGACGGAAAGCTTCCCACCCTTTTGCTCCATTCTCGCACCAGGTAATATCGTAACCATTGTTTTGTAAAATCTCTACAAGGAGATTTGCCAAATTTAATTCGTCTTCACAGAGAAGAACTTTAATGTTGTTAACCATTTATTTAATATAGTTTTGTTCTTTATTTATTCCTTAATTGTCGGCAGGGTAATCCTCATGATTAGCCCCCCTGTAGATTTATTTTTTGCGGTAATACTTCCGCCAAACTGCTTGACAATAATTGTATATACATAAGCCAAGCCTAATCCATGTCCCTTAATATCATGCTTAAGACCATCAGAGACTCTATAGAACTGCTGGAAGATTAGTTTTGTATCACTCTCAGGTATGCCTAAGCCATTATCTTCAACTTCGATGACGAGCTTTTCATCATCATCATTATATGTTCTTAGGAAGAGTTCTAAAGCCTTAGTCTTATCCCTATACTTAATTGCATTCTCAAGTAAGTTATACAGCACATTAGTCATATGCGTTTCATTTCCCCTAATCCATGTATTATTAGCTTCATGAATAAGTTCAAATTTACCTCCAGGAGCCTCACTAGCAATACGCATCGTAAAGATTTTAAGTGCGCTAAGAAGCATCTCATCAATACTTATTTCACTCAGCGGAATAAGCGATTCCTTGCCTCCCCCATATAGAGAAAGCTGTAGCACCTTATCAATGAGGGCTTTCAACCTAAGTACTTCTGCTTCTAAAGTAGAGAGATAGTAATTACGTTTTGTTTTGTTCTCTATGATACTGGGATTCTCTTGGAGTTGATTAACGACAAGCTGAATAGAGCTAATAGGTGTTTTCAACTCGTGAGTCATATTATTGACAAAGTTACTCTTTATTGCTTGAAATCGTAACTGCCTATACAGCAACATCATTGTGACAATGATAATGATTAAGACGATAACAGCGATAACAACTCCAGGGATAATAACCTGCATGCTCTCGTACGCACTACGCTGAAAATCTAAATACAAAAGTATATATGGGCTATAAGAATTTTGATTCTTCTTACTAACAAACAGTGTTTGCTTGATGCCCTCCTCCGAGGTCCAATGTCTTCTAATCATTCCTGGCTGAAGATACTCGTACAATTTATTATCTTGAGCATCACAAAGCACTACACTAAATGGCTCTGTTACCCCCACAGCATTTAGCTCACTACGAAGATGTTCTCTGAGTAGACGAGGATTTACAAGCTGAGGGACACTATCGTAGCTATACACCTGATACATATTCCGCAGGATATACTCATCAAGTTCCTCATGCTTGGTAATGAATACCTTGAGAAGCGAATCTCCAAGAGCATTATTATCTATCTCCTCCTGAATATGGTCAGGATTGAATATCTCCCACTTAGCCTTTGCATTAGGGTCTTTTATTTTTTGTAGCGTTGAGAGCAAACTGCTACTGCTATCAACAGGACTATTTAGAGACTTATTTAAATATCTAACAAGCTCACGTACCTCAATCTCATCGGCTACCTTCTGAAGAGCGAGGTGCGCTAATTGCTTTGTCTGCGATTTATGAATCTCATTCAAACGCAAAAAATAAAAGTATTGCGTACCTAGCAATGCAATAAATATTACAGCCAGAGAAACTCCTACAGCTAAAATTAAGTTACGCCTATTCATCTGTACTTTAATATATCACGAACATTTTTGTTCTCGAACTGCAAAGATAGTCATTTTTACATTTGAACAGTCAATTTATTTCATTTACCAACCATTTTAATGATTTATGTCCACTTTAATACACAACAACAAACAAAAAGATATTTTTACATTTCAAGAACTTTAGTTTTATAGTCCATTATCCTTAGTCTTTGCACATGATGACGTTTTAGCTCTTAAATTGTGCTTATTGAAATTTAAACAACCTTTATCAAAATAACTAAAGTATCTTTGCCTAAAATTGAACAAGCAAGATTATGAAGATAGTATATTGTCTCTTTGGCACATTCTCTACAGGCGGTCTAGAACGCATTACTGCAGTTAAGATGAATTATCTAGCCGAACATGGACATGAGGTATACCTTATTACCACAGGACACATGGGACAACCTTCCTATTACCCACTTGATTCTCGTATCAAACACATTGATCTAGGACTCAACTATATTGAACCAGGAAAATATCATCGTTTCAGACTGTATTTTGTCAACAAGCCAAAATACTGGAAGCATGAACGGGAAATGAATCGGATTCTAAGAGAAATTCAGCCAGATATCTGTATAGCAGCTGGCTGGCATGAAGAAGAATTCCTCTATCGAATCAAAGATGGGAGCAAAAAAATAGTTGAGCATCATGGATATAGATATATGGACTTAGATAAGTTCACCCTTTACTATAAGATGATGACCAATCCAAGTTGGAAAGAAACACTACGCTATAGAGCTAAAATGATTTATTTCCGTTGGCTATCAGGAAGAGGAGCTGCTAAGGCTAGTCGGTTTGATAGACTAGTATGCCTCACTGAGGCTGATAGGTTGTGTTACCCAAAAATTCCTCATTCCGTTGCCATTCCTAATCCTCTATCTTTTGACGAAAGCATACGAAAGGAACCATCTACACTAAAGAGTAAAGTCATCCTTGCTGCAGGGCGTCTCTCTGGAGAAAAAAACTTTACAGAGCTCGTTCTTATATGGAGCATGATTGCCAAAGACTACCCTGAATGGAAATTACGCATTGTTGGTAACGGCTACTCAGAGAACGACATCCTTAATACTGCAGAAAGACTCAATCTCGGTAATCAATTTGAACTGTTGCCATTTTGCGATGATATGCCCAACCTATATCGAGATGCTTCCATCTGTGCTGTGACATCTGCCTTTGAGGGTTTCGGCTTAGTCATAACTGAGGCTGAGTCTCTAGGTGTGCCTGTTATTGCCTATGACTGCCCTTGCGGACCCAAGAGCATTATTAGGGACGGGGAAGACGGATTTCTCATTTCCCCAGGAGATAGATTAGACTTTGCTAATAAACTTCGTTTGCTTATTGAGGACGAGGACTTAAGGCATACAATGGGGGCTAAAGCCAGAATAAATGCAGATAGATTCTCTTTAGACAATGTCATGCAGCAATGGTTAACTCTTTTTGAGACACTACAGACGGAACGTCAGCTCAAATAACTGATAAGCAAGAAAACCACATCATTTTTTTTAAGCCATCTAATAAGTCCCACCGAATAACAAGTTTTTCCTGTTATTTGGCGGGACTTTCTTGAATACAATAATCGCAATATGTTCTTTCCTGAAGTAGTCAGGACTGAATGTCTAAATATCGTAGCAAGTACAGGATTATGCAAGAGCCTTCTGTAGTTAAAGCTGTCTACAATTACCTAAAAGCTAATTTACTTGTGTAAAAACTACTTCGATTTTTAACTAAATTATTTTAGTCAGTGCGAGTACTTTTCTGGAGACTTCAGCTGTAGTCTGTACAAACTACACGTGTAGTCTGCACAAACTTCAGCTGAAGTTTGTACAGACTTCGCCGAGGTTTCAAGAATAGGAAAGGCTCCTTTTATTTACCCTTCGTTTATCTATGATTTTCAACACATTGAAATCCTACAATTTTAATCTGTAACTTTGAACGACAAACAAAACTCTATTCTATTTATAATCAAGTATGGCTAAAATAATTTTGACCTTCAACACGCTCCCTGAGTTCTATGAACGCCTAAGTGAGCAACATACACTTATTCGCCCTCCTAAAGGGAAAGACTTCTCTCAAGAAGAACTAAAAACGCTCGTACAGGATGCAGATGTGTTGTGTTCTGTCTTTGATATTCCTATTGGCAGAGAACTGCTCGGCAATGCCCCTAAACTACGACTAGTTGCCAACTATGCCGTAGGCTATAATAATATAGACCTAGACTATTGCCGTGAGCATGGCATCGCTGTCACCAACCTCCCCCACTCTGTAGTTATCCCAACTGCAGAGCTTGCAATGGCACTCCTCCTCTCTTGCAGTAGAAGAGTGGTAGAGCTCAATCAGGAGTTACGTAAAAACAATGGTCGAGTATCATTAGGAAGGCTTGGCATGATGGGCTTAGACCTATACGGCAAGACAATAGGCATCGTTGGGTACGGGAATATAGGAGCAGCTGTCGCAGAACGTTGTCGCGCCTTCGGCATGAAGATTTTATATTACAAGCGACATCGCCTATCCTCAGAAATAGAAGCTGAACGAGGGCTGACATACGCAGACCTAGACACCCTACTTGCTCAGTCTGACTTTGTCTCTGTACACACACCTTACAGCACAGAAACGCATCATCAAATAGATGCTCGTGCACTATCTCTTATGAAGAAAGGCTCAGTCCTACTGAATACAGCCAGAGGCTCTGTCATTGATGAAGATGCTCTTATTGCATCACTACGCTCAGGGCATCTAGCCTCCGCAGGATTAGATGTGTTCGAAGACAGGGATATTCCCCGTGCAGGATTGTTAGAATTACCACAGGTCGTTATGACTCCTCATGTAGGCACTCAAACCTACGATGCACGTGTAAATATGAATCGTGAACTCGTAGAGAATGTCCTTAAGTTCCTTGCCGGACAAACAGACATCAGCAGAGTCGTCTAGTTAGGGTTAAATAACCCACATCAACAGAGATTGTGCCTTGATTTTTAAATTCAAGCACAGTCTCTTCTTTTTTTTACATTCAATCATATTATTCATTTTCCCTATAATATCATATTTGCCTAATATAGATATAAATAGTACATTTGTAGTAGAATTAATTCAATTTCTGACGAAATAACAAAAGAGGAATATTTAACAACTAAACAATGAACAAGAAAACTCTTACGGCAAGTGCAGCTCTAGTACTTGCATCAGCAGGCGCACTTAGCGCACAAACTCAAGACATTTCTGTCATCGTAGCTCCTACAGTTGGCTACACTTCGTTTCATAAGAACCTCAATCTAGGTGAAAGCCCATCAGCAGGCGTACGCGCTGGTTTTGCCGTTGGTCCACTTTTCGAAGTACGTGGTCTTTGGGAACGTAGCTTCAACGTTAAGCAGATTGAAAATATCTCATCAACTAAGATTGAGCGTCTTGGCGGTGAACTTAAGCTTAACCTTTGGAGCAATATGATTCTTACTCCTTACGTTACCGCTGGTGCTGGGGTGATGAAGATGAAGTATGATGATGCAGCTGTAAGCAAGAACTACGAAGAGAAGCAACTATACACAGCTCTTGGTGCGGGTCTTAAGATTAACCTCTCTAAGCGTGTTGCTTTTGCTCTTGAAGCTAAGGACTACATTTTTAACATCGACCCAAACAATCGCTATCTAAAGGCTGGTGTAGACGGCAATAAGGCTCTACACAACTTTGGAGGTCAGGCTTCTCTTGACTTTTATCTTGGAGGCAACCTTCGCAGCAAGGACAAAGTTACACGTGCATTCCGCAATACTTTTGGAAACGGCTTCCGTGGAGCTAAGTTCGTCCTTGAGCCAGGTATGGCTTACCTAGACTTCAACGAAGGCTCACTCTTCAAGGATACATATCTATTAGGAGGAAGCGCTGGTATTGATTTCGGTCAATATCTTGGTCTTCGTGGTTTCTATTACCAAGGGACAAAGAATCCTAACAAGCTAGACCTTAACTTTGGTAAGGAACTTGAAATGTACGGAGGTAATGTAATCGCTCGCCTAAACGTTTCGCGTGGCGTAACCCCTTACTTATCTCTTGGTGCAGGTTACCTAAATGTTAAGGATAGCTATACTGACGCTAAGGGTGGTCATGATGCCAAGAAGGGCTGGTTCGCTCTCGGTGGTGGTGGTCTAGAAATACCTCTACACCGCACAGTAGCTCTTTATGGAGAAGCTAACGTAATGCTCAACGAACAAGATAATAAGTCTGTAAGCACAATTACAAATCCTTCGGATGTTAAGACCAACTGGATGTTTAAGACTGGTCTACGCTTCAACTTAGGCGCTAAGAGCCGCAATGGAGAAAGACTTTATCGCAACTATGCAAATGACCTAGTAGAAGCTGAGCGTGAAGACAGCAACAACAAGCTTAACCAACTCAGACGTGAACGTCAAGCTACAATCGACTCTCTCCAACAGAGACTTGATGAAGCTCTTGAGGCTCAAGATTACGCTAATGTAAAGGTTCTTGCTGATAGCATCGAGAAGAAGCAAGCTGATGTTAAGGTTATTTCTGAACAAGAAAACAACCCAACAGAAGAAAACGTTACAGTGCTTACAAAGGCTCAGCTAGAAGAACTCGTTAACCGCATCTCTGCTAAAAAGCGTACTAACGAGCCAACTTCACAGCTAAGCGAACTAGAGCGTTTACTGCTTATCCTAAACCTACGTGGCACTAACGTTGCTCCTTCTGTTTATGCACAGCCTACAACTGTTGCTCCTCATATAATCACTACAGATAAGACGCAGACTATCTCTGATAGGAACCAACAGCCAATGGTTATCAATGCGGATAATGCGCAAAATGAAGCTAAGCTTGTGCAACGTATTGAGGACATGGAGCGTCGCATCAACCGTCGTATTGATGATGCTCAGCAACAACAGCCTACGACAACAACAATTCTAGCTGGAGCAGATGGTTCTAACTATCTCAATAGAACTAACAACTTCTTTCAGTTCCAAGAGCTAGGCGTTCTTGGAGGAGTAGGATTCGGTTCAGCCTTTAGCCTACAAGCAGGACTGCGTCCAACATGGCAAATGGGTAATAGCCGCTTCTCTTTCGCTCCAGATGTATTATACATCTCTAGCAAGGAAAATGGCTTCTCTATCTCAGCTAACCTTCTATACAATTTTAAAACTCTCAAGTCTGGAGGCCTTACACCTTACTTTGGTGCAGGTATAGGTTACACTAGCTATGCAGACAGCTCTCGTGGAGGAGTAACTTTAATCGGAGGTGTTAAGCTCCAAAACATCCTTGGTGGTAACCTATTCCTTGACTTAAGCCTACGTCCAGCATTCAGCAACTCATTTATCTCTGCTGGCTACAGCATTAAGTTCTAAAGCATGAAACGTATACGAGTATATTTATTATCACTCGGACTTATTGCCATCTCTGGCTTCTTGTCTTGGGCCAATGCACAAGATAAGAAGGCTGGAGAAGGGAATGAACTTATCCGAGTACGTACGGCAGACCTTGTAGCCGTCCTTGATAGCCTTGCCAACAGCTCTACAGAGGTTCAATCTATTGAGAACCTCCGTAAGCAATGGTTGCTAAGCCTATTACTTGGAGGACAGCAACAAAGTCAGACTGTAATCGGGTCTACTGGCTACAATGCTTCTTATGATGCAAGACTGCGCAATATTGAGCAATTATTGCAGTTAAGAACTCGCACTAATAGACAAGGAAACTCTATCATCGTGCTTCCTCGTGAGTCTAACCACTCTATGGTTCAGCCTCAATACATACAAGCTGCACCTTCAGTGCCTCAGAACACTTTAGTGCAGAATACGAAGAAGACTATTGATAGTGTTATTGTTACTCAGACTTTAGTTCCTGCTCAGGCTACAGCTCAGACTAAGAATGATACTATTTATATCAAGGAACCTACGGCACAGCCTATTGAGTCTGTAGAGTCTGTATCTGAAAGCCTTAGTTGCTCTGTTTATTTCCCTGTTAGCAGTGCAGTACTTAATGCAGCGTCTAAGAACCTCATTAAGGAAGTTGCCAGCACACTTGCGGCTAATCCTGAGCTCAAACTTAGACTTAGCGCGTATGCATCCCCCGAAGGGAATAAGGTAAACAATGAACGCTTAGCTAAGCGTCGTTACCAGAGCGTTGTCAATGAGTTTATGCACTACGGCATCGATGCTTCTCGATTGAACACTACTCCTAATCTAGGCATTGATTTAGGCAAGCGCATACCAGACCTTGCTCGCCGTGTAGATATCATCGCTGAGTAAGCTCCCCATATAATCCTATTAACAAGGGCTGTATGTCTCATTATCGACATACAGCCCTTTTCAACGCTACTATAATATATACCAGTTTATCTATCAGGTATTATACAAAACTTAATTGTAATTTTGCGTAAATAAAACTGCATTTAATGAAACGACTTGCAATTATTACTGCCCGAGGAGGTTCAAAAGGGTTACCCGATAAAAATATGCTTATGGTCAATGGCAAACCGCTATTAGGTTATTCCATTGAAGCCGCTATGAAATCTGAATGCTTTGATGATATAGTTCTAACTACAGATTCAGAAGAGTACATAGAGCTTCTTAGCCATTATCCTATTAGCTTCCTCCACAGAGATAAATCACTTGCCAGCGATAAATCTAGCAGTTTTGATGCCATTAAAGATGTCATCACGAGAGAGCAATTTCAAGGATTTGATTACTTCGTTCTATTACAACCAACGTCTCCTCTACGTACAGCAGAGCAGACTCGTCAAATATGTTCGTACTTTGAAGAACATATAACTCAATATGATTTCTGCGTTTCTGTTTCCAATAGCCATAAGCCAACGGTACTTACTCGCCCGATTGATACGGATAACTCTATGAAGTACTTTGACATTGACTACTCTAATTATTCAAGGCAAAACTATCTCCCTGAATATTCTCCCAATGGCGTTTTCTTTATCGCCAAACCAGATGCATATCTAGAGCACAAGCACTTCTATGGAGATAGGTCTATAGCCTTCCGCATGGACAAACGTGACTCTATAGACATTGATGATAGAGAAGACTTTGAATACTTCTACTTCATCACGCAACAGCAGAAGAGACAGGAGTTACTACTCAAGCAAGCTAAGCATGAGATTAAGTTAAAAACAGCTACATTCCATGAGTCTGCTGATATCAGCCTTATTGGTGATGCCCATTTCGGGCAATGGGATATAGACTATATCGGTAATAAGTCTGTACAAAACATTGCTTTTACAAGCATTACAACCGAGCAGTATCTTGATTTAATCCTTTCTAAGGGTCTAATAAAAGAACTAGCAGACACAATTATAATATCATTTGGCATCAATGATATTCGAAGAGACCTATGTTCTGCAGAAGAGCTTGCTACACGTATCGGAGATATTATTAGCCAAGTAAAAAAGATTAAGCCCCAAGCCAATATCTATTTACTTGAAATCCCCATGACTATATTCCGTGTAGACTGTGATAACCATGCGATTAAAGAAATCAATAAGATTATCCTCTCTGGAGAGTTAAAAAATTCTCATGGAGACTCTGTCACATATACTCCAATACAACTGAATGAATATTTAGTTAATAGCTTTGGCAAACTCGCTATTGAGTTTACAGAAGATGGTCTTAACCTCAATGAGAAGGGATATACCCTAATACAACAAATTATCTTACAGACTCTATGAATTTAATAATAGCATTCACTCCACTACAGATACTAATCGCTCTCAAGATTATTGAAAAACATTCTGATGAGGATTTCTATGGTGTTGTATTTGCAAAGAAGAAACATACTAAAATTCTTACCTATGCTAAGAAACTAGAAAATGCATGTAAATACTTCCAATTTATTCCAGTCTCAGAAAAGCTTGGTTCCTTGGCTGGCAATATTGATATTCTTAGATGGCTCTTTTATGGGTTGAAGATTCCTCAAGCAGATAATATATACCTATGCAATCTTGATTGGTATATTATTCGTCTGCTTCTACCTAGACAGCACAAAGCAAATCTTATCACCTTTGATGACGGGACAGCTAATCTTCAAGACAGAATCATAAATTCTCCAGAGAATCAAGGGACTTTCTTCAGGTATATTTGCAAATTCTTCAGAATCCCATCTGCGCAAAAGCTCTTAAAACGGCAAACCAAACATTATAGCATATATCCGTATCCTAATAACATGGGACCCTCTGAGTACTTACCTCTCTTCACTCCAGCACAAGAGAATAAGATCAGAGTATTCAATGAGGAAGAGATTATCCTACTAGGTCAACCTATCTATGAAATGCAAGGAGAGAAAGCCTTAGAGAAGAATATTGCTTTCACAGAGCGAATAATTAAGGAATATCATATTACTAAGTATTTTCCTCATCCAAGAGAAGATTACTATATTTCAAATATAGAGTACATTGATAGCCCTCTAATTATAGAAGACTATTTAATGCAAGAGCTCAAAGAACACCCTGAGCGTAAATATATTATTTACTCATACTGCTCAACAGCCGTTCTTAACCTACAAGGGATTAGCAAACAAATAGAATTTGTTCTGCTAAAACCTCAAGATATTCCAGAACTTTTACAAGGGGTTTATGCCCTCTTTGACAAGTTAGGAGTCCAGATTACTCAGCTTCCTTATGGAGCTAATGACCTAATGCAAGGAGAGAATTAAGGGAAACAGTTATTATAGCACAGCAAACGCATGAGCTTCTAGTCTAAAATTAAGAAGTTCATGCGTTTGTTACATTTAAATTATCCACTTTGGCTCGTAGGAAGAGTTTTAAGTATCTTTGTTCGCTAGAATAATACCTAAGAGAATTAGAATTATGAATATAACCCATGATGGCATGCCATCATCGCCGATACGACAAATCTGTATCCTTGGCTCAACGGGCTCAATAGGCACGCAGACACTCGATATTATCAGACAAAACCCTAATCAGTTTCATGCTTTCGCGATTACCGCTCACCGCAATCACAAACTCCTTGTCGAGCAGGCTCGCGAGTTTAAACCTCGCTATGTAGTCATCGCTGAGGAGAGTCTGTATACTGATGTCGCTGAAGCCCTAAGAGGGACAGAAACCGAAGTTTTGTGTGGTGATTATGCCCTTGAGGAAGTCGCATCTATGCCAGAGGTCAATGTCGTTATTACTGCTATGGTCGGTTATTCAGGATTGCGTCCAACGATAGCCGCCATAGAAGCACGCAAGACTATTGGTCTTGCCAACAAAGAAACACTCGTTGTGGGAGGAGCCTTGATTATGCCCCTTGTCAAGAGATATGGTGCACGCATCATTCCAGTAGATAGTGAGCATTCAGCCATCTATCAATGCCTCATCGGAGAAGAAAACAATCCTTTAGAGAAGATTATCCTTACTGCATCTGGAGGTCCTTTCCGCCGTCTAAGCAAGGATGAACTTAAGCATGTCAGCGTAGAGCAAGCCCTTAAGCACCCCAACTGGAGTATGGGCGCAAAGGTTACGATAGATTCGGCCTCATTGATGAATAAAGGCTTTGAGATGATTGAGGCTAGATGGCTTTTTGATTGCCAGCCCTCCGATATCGAAGTGCTCGTACATCCACAGAGCATTATCCACTCTATGGTACAGTTCCGTGATGGTGCCATCAAGGCTCAACTAGGTATGCCCGATATGCGTCTACCAATAGGCTATGCGATGGGACTTACTGAGCGTGTCACAAATGACTATCCTCGTTACAACTTCCTCAGCCAAGACCTAAGCTTCGAAGCTCCAGACATGGAGCGTTTTCCTAATCTTAAACTAGCGTACGAGTCTATCGAACAAGGCGGAAATATGCCCTGTATCCTCAATGCTGCTAATGAAGTGGCTGTAGCTAGTTTCTTATCAGGAAAATGTTCATTCGTCGGCATGACGGATATGCTCCGCCATACTATGGCACATTGCCCCTTTGAGAGTTCAATTAACCTAGATATTCTTGAAGAAACAGACAGCCAAGCAAGAGCTATCGCCGAAGAGTATCTAAAACTACATTCATAGAACGCTTGTTTAGCATGAAGATAAAATTCTTTAGTACCCTTATCGCATTAAGCCTATTGGCTTCATGTGCGCAGAATAGGTCTGCTCTGGTACGCATCATACACACAACAGATGTGCATGGTAATCTATTTACTCAAGACTATATCAATAACACGCCGATGACGGGTGGAATGGCTCGTTTCAGTTCGATGATGAAAGCCATACGAGCCGAAAGCCCCAAAACACTTCTTCTTGATGGTGGTGATATTCTACAAGGCGAACCCGTTACTTACTACAGCAATTACATTGACACGCTCAAACCAAATGCTGTAGCTGTAGCTATGAATTATCTGAAATACGATGCAGCCACTATTGGTAATCACGATGTAGAGCCAGGTCATCAGACCTACGACAAGTTTGTCAAGGATGCGACATTCCCTCTTTTAGGGGCAAATGTCATCAATACCCAAACCAATAAACCCTACTTCAAGCCTTACCAAGTCTTCAAGCAAGACGGCCTGCGTATCGTAGTTGTAGGGTTTACAACGCCTGCCATTCCGCAGTGGCTACCTGACCATCTTTGGAGCGGAATGAGATTTGAGGACGTTGTTAAGAGTGCCAAGGAATGGATTCCTAGACTTCAGAAGACCGAAAAGCCCGATGTACTGATTGCACTACTACATTCAGGCTTAAAGAACCATAACGATGATTATCTTGAGGATGCAGGAGAAGTGCTTGCCAAAGAAGTTTCCGGGATAGACCTTATCTTGCTGGGTCATGACCACAGACAATCCAACAAATGGATTAAGCGTAGCGAAACGGACAGCGTCCTCCTACTCAATCCAGCCAATCACTTAGATTGGGCTAGCGACATACAGATAAACGTTAAGAAATATAAGGGACAAACAACGAAGACAATTTCTTCTAAGTTCGTTGACATCAATCGCTATGAAGCAGATGCCGAGTACAGCAAAGTCCTCTCTGAATACGAAGAAGGCGTCAAGAGCTTTCTTAGCAAAAAGGTAGGTGTACTCTCGGATAGCGTTCAAGCTCTTGCGTCCTTAAAGGGCTCAAGTTCGTACCTAAACGTAGTACATCAGATGCAACTATTCACAGCGAAAGCGGACATTAGTTTTGCAGCTCCCCTAAACATACGCACGGAAATACCAAGCGGAGATATCTATGTACGTGACCTCTTCAAGTGGTGCCCTTTCAGCAACTACCTTTACACCATGGAGCTAACGGGGCAAGAGATTAAAGGCTACCTAGAGCATTCGTATGGAGGTTGGGCTGCACAGATGAGTTCTCCCGAAGATAGGCTTATAGCTATGCGCCCCGATGCCAAAGCAGGAGACAAGTACAAAACTTTAATTCCTACTTATAATTTCTCATCTGCCTATGGGCTAGACTACGAAGTTGATGTTACGAAGCCAGCAGGTCAGCGTATCACCATCAAGCGTCTCTCCAATGGGCAAGCCTTTAATCTTGACGGCAAGTACAGAGTAGCCGTAAATAGTTATCGTGCTGGTGGTGCAGGCGGTATGCTCACCACAGGAGCAGGCATTCCTAAGGAAGAGCTCAAAAGCAGAATTGTAGGAGCTAGTCAGTATGACCAATTCTTTAGCCTATTCAAGTACTTTGAAAATCAAGGCTTAGTTAAGCCTGATACGCGCAAGAATTGGCTATTTACACCTCAAGCATGGGCAGAAGAAGCGGCTAAGCGTGACATTGCCTTTATCATTGATGCCAAGTAATGGAAATACTATCTAATTATTATATCATGGGAGGAGCAGGCTGTGTCTTGCTCCTCTTAGTCATTCTAATCTTGCTTATTCGTCGCTATAAGAAGCGCAAAAACAGACCTATCAAGTTACCCCCTAAGCCTAGCACAGACGAATTAAGGCTTAAATTAGCTGTAGACGTAGACACTTCAGTGCTTACAAATCCTCAAGATAAGGCACAAGGTAATGCCCACTACCTAGTTTTTGATACAGAAACTTTCGATGCAATCTCTTTCCATGATGAGAGCAAGCAAACATACAAAATCTCTCGTCCTGTAGCCCTCTCATGGATGATACTTGATGATTGTGGTCTACCTCTCCACGAAGAGAGCCATATCCTAAAAGTTAGTGAACAGGGAGAGATGCACCCCGATGCAATCGCCATACATGGGATTAGCAACGAGATGATACAAGCAGGCGAAGAAGCTGAGAAGGTCTACCAAGCTTTCCAAAGAGCACTATCCCAATGCAAGACAATCGTTGCCCACAATCTGCAATTTCATAAAACAGTCCTGGCCTCTGACCTTGAACGCTTAGGCTTAAGCGCTCTTGCGACTCAACTAGCACACTATCCCAATGGAATTTGTACGATGGAATGGGGACGACAGCTCGGCTTCAAACACATAAAAGATACAGCCCTATACCCAAGCCTTGATGAGCTCTTTGGTTATCTATTCTTCAAGCGCATGCACTTACCCCTAAGCTACCGAAGTAAGACGATTAGAGACATCAAGCTGGTGGCAGCATGCCTAAGAACCTATATTCCGGGGAAATGAGTACCTTTGATACGATAAACTTAAAATATTTTCAGATAAAATGAGTATTGCAACAAATAAGTTCGTTCGTCTAAGCTACGAACTGTATGTAGGAAACGAAGACGAGCGTGAGCTCATGGAGCAAACTACCGAAGACCGTCCACTAGAATTCATCTACGGCATGGGCATGATGCTTCCTGAGTTTGAGAAGCAATTATTCGGTCTTTCTAAGGGCGATAAGTTCGATTTCGTACTAACAAGCGAACAGGCTTATGGCGAACGCGAAGAAGACGCCGTACAAGAACTACCTAAGCATATCTTCCACAACGAACAAGGAGAATTTGATAGCTCAATTGTTTTTGAAGGTAACACACTTCCTATGTACACGCCTGATGGTCACACTGTACAAGGTAGCGTGCTTGAAGTTCGCGAAGATGTAGTCGTTATGGACTTCAATCACCCATTAGCAGGAGAAACGCTACACTTCATCGGCGAAATCATTGAAGAGCACGAAGCTACAACAGAAGAGATTGAGCAGTTCTTCGGCACTCACAACCACGAAGGCGGTTGCTCTAGTGGTGGCTGTGGTGGTTGCTGCGGTTGTGGTGAATAAACACACAACATAAGATTATTTGGTGTCCGATTTTATAAACGGAACCATTACTCTATCCGCAATGTCTATTGAAGACATTGCGGATTTTCTTTTTAGCAATGCACAAGGATTATAATATAACGACTGAAAACACCTAATACAACGAAAGCAAAGTATCCGATACGTTTCCTATTTTCAAAACCTCAGCGAAGTCTGTGCAGACTACACGTATAGTCTCTTCAAACTTCAGCTGTAGTTTGTACAGACTACAACTGAAGTCTCCACTTTGTTCAACTAGATGAGCATTTTGTTTTTTCTATTTCATAAAGCTTTCTTACTCAAGATTGGCAAAAGCCTTAGCTTGAGCAATGAAAAGAATAAAGGCTGTCACAAGATTGTGACAGCCTTTATCTATTAGCTTTTAAGTGCAAACCCAATGGGTCGCAAGCCTTAATTATTCTGCGCTTTCAGCAGCAGGAGCTTCTTCAGCCTTTGGTGCAGGAGCATTTTCGCTAACCACTTCGAATGGAAGCTCTACTGATACTTCCTTGTGGAAACGAACTACTGCAGTGTGGCTACCAAGTTCCTTAACGCCCTTAACTACGATAAGCTTACGGTCTACTTCGTGACCAAGCTTAGCGAGCTCTTCAGCAAGCTGAATGTTTGTTACAGAACCATAGATAGCATCGTTAGCACCAGTCTTAACTGCGATAACGAGCTTCACGCCCTGAAGCTTAGCAGCTTGTGCTTCTGCTTCAGCCTTGATAGCAGCAATCTTGTGTGCACGCTGGCGTAGGTTCTCTGCTAGTACTTTCTTGGCACTCTCTGTAGCAAGAATAGCCTTACCCTGAGGGATTAGAAAGTTACGTCCGTAACCATTCTTTACTGTTACTACGTCGTCCTTATAACCTAGGTTAAGGACATCTTCTTTCAAAATAACTTCCATTGTATTCTGTCTCCTTCAGTTATGTTATTACTTAGTCATATTGTCTGTTACGTATGGAAGCAGAGCAAGGTGACGAGCACGCTTTACTGCTTGAGCCACACGACGCTGGAACTTAAGTGAAGTACCAGTGATGCGACGAGGAAGAATCTTACCTTGCTCGTTAAGGAACTTCTTAAGGAAGTCTGCATCCTTGTAATCTACATACTTAATGCCAAGCTTCTTAAAGCGGCAATACTTCTTCTTGTTCTTATCTACTGCAAGTGGAGTAAGATAACGGATTTCTGTTGGTGCTGCCATGTCTTTTAAGCGTTTGATTGTGACTTACGATTTCTTCTCTTAACAGCGTATTCAGCTGCGAACTTTTCCTGACGGAAAGTGAGGAAGCGAAGAACAGCTTCATCACGGCGGAAGCCAGTTTCAAGTACATTGATAACTTCAGGGTTAGCCTTGAACTCTACCAAGTTGTAGAAGCCAGTTGACTTCTTCTGGATAGGGTAAGCAAGCTTTTTAAGACCCCAATTCTCGTGGTTCACAATCTCTGCACCATTAGCCTGCAGAAGACCGATGAACTTGTCTACCGCTTCCTTCATCTGTGGTTCAGACAAAACGGGAGTAAGAATGAAAACGGTTTCGTAATTGTTCATAACTCTTGTTTTATTATTTATAATTAAAATATCGACCGCAAAGATAATACTTTTATCTGACATATAAGCCATTGCCCCAACTCAAATTTGAGCATCTTGAGACCGCCCGTCGGTCTCCAAAAGAACAAGTTTTACTTGTTCTTTTGTGGGGCTTTGCAGAATGTGGTAATCGCAAGGCATTGAGACTGAAGGCGCAGGGAGTTTACTCATGTAAATGACCAAGCCTGAATGTCGAAAATAACACAGCGAGTGCCATATTATGCAATGGTCTCATCTTGGGCAATAAAAATCCCCCATAGAAATCTATAGGGGATTTTTTATCATTTAAATTGGATAGCTCTTAGCGCAGTTTAAGTGTTATTAAACTTAATGCTGCAAGCAACATACCGATGAGGAAGAAACGCAAGGTTATCTTAGCCTCAGGCAATGCCCCGAAAGGCTTATTCCACAAGCAAGCAATGCCTGAATCGCCACTCTTCTGATAGTGATGATGAAGAGGCGTCATACGGAAAACGCGTCTACCTTCCCCGTATTTGCGCTTCGTGTACTTAAAGTAAGATACCTGAATAATCACAGATATACCCTCCATAATAAACACCCCACAGAGTACAGGAAGAAGGAGCTCTTTGCGCACAAGGATAGCGAATACTCCGATAATACCTCCAAGCGTCAGGCTACCCGTATCGCCCATAAAGACTTGAGCAGGGTAACTATTGTACCATAAGAACCCAATTGTCGCACCAACAAAGGCTGCCGCAAACACAACTAATTCTTCAGCTCCAACGATGTACATGATATTGAGATAACCTGCCATCTCAAAGTGGGAGGACACATAAGCCAAGATACCTAAAACAACGCCTACAATAGCCGAACTTCCCGAAGCCAAGCCGTCAATACCATCTGTTAAGTTTACGCAGTTAGAGAGCATTGTCACGACAAAGACAGTCATCGCAATAAATATAGTCCAGCCCACAATATCCTTTGCTGGTCCATCTAAAGGAATGATTTCAGAGTAATCAAGGTTATTATTCTTAAAGAAAGGCACTGTCGTCTGCGTGCTCTTAGTTTCAAGTTTGGTAAAGACTACTCGCTTAGCTCCATCTTGATGTATTACCTCGCTATTCTCCTTAATTACCGTCGCTGGACTCATATAGAGCGTAATACCTACGATTAGGCCAAGCAAAACCTGCCCTACAATCTTATAACGACCGGCCAATCCTTCCTTATTCTTGCGGAAGACTTTGATATAATCATCTAAGAAGCCTAGTAAGCCCATCAAAACAGTCGTGATAATCATTAGGATAACATAGACATTATCTAGACGAGCAAACAGCAGTGTAGGAATGAGGATGGCCAAAATAATGATAATCCCTCCCATCGTAGGAGTACCTTTCTTTTGCATTTGGCCTTCCAAACCAAGATTACGAATTTCCTCGCCAATCTGTAAACGCTGCAAACGCTTAATAATGTGATGTCCCAAAACAGTTGTGATGAGTAGGGCAAGCATAAAGGTCAGCACCACTCGGAATGAGACATACATAAACAAACGACTACCTATAAAATCCCACTCTCTCAGGTAGCTAAACAGATGATACAACATAATAAATAAGCTTATTCTTTATCCTACAATCCTTCTAAAACATTTAAGCCATGGTTTCCTGCTTGAAAATCTGGCGCAATACTTCTCTATCATCAAAGGGATGCTTTACCCCTTGTATCTCTTGATAAGTCTCATGCCCCTTCCCTGCTACAAGGATATAATCTCCTTGAGAAGCCAACATACAAGCCGTACGGATAGCCTCAGTACGGTCTACAATAGTAAGACTCTTAGCTAGCAATTCGGGTGCAACACCCTCCTTCATATCGTTGAGGATGGCTACAGGGTCCTCTGTACGAGGGTTATCGCTCGTTAGGATTACCTTGTCGCTGAGTTTCAAAGCCTCAGTAGCCATAAGCGGACGCTTACCCTTATCTCTATCACCGCCACAACCTACGACTGTAATAATCTTGGCCTTACTACCGGCACATAGCTTCTCCCTCATTTCTCGGATAGTCTCAAGTACATTCACAAGCGCATCGGGCGTATGAGCATAATCCACAAATGCAGTATAGCCCTTGCTGTCCGAACGCAAAGTCTCTAGTCTACCCGATACACTCCGGAGCATCGACAGATAGCGCAATGCGTCCTCTCTGCTAAGACCTATTTCTACCGCAGCCCCATAGACTGCCAAGAGGTTATATACATTAAACTCTCCGACGAGCTGTATCGTAACTTCTCTATCGTTGATACTGATGTCCGTACTATCTGGATGTAGGCTCATCACTTGAGCCTTATAGTCAGCAGGACTATGTAGGGCATAAGTTAGTTTGCGCGCTTCGGTATTCTGAAGCATAACAGGACCATTCTTCTCATCTTGGTTAGTGAGCGCAAAGGCCTTCTTAGGCAAATCATCAAAAAATCTCTTTTTTGCCTTTAGATACTCCAAGACCGTGCCGTGGTAATCGAGATGGTCACGAGTTAGATTAGTGAATATACCTCCATCAAAATCAATACCTGCGATGCGACGCTGAGCTACAGAGTGACTACTAACCTCCATAAAGACATGGCTACAGCCTGCATCTCTCATCTCCGCAAGCAAAGCCTGCAAAGCGATAGCTCCCGGAGTAGTATGTGTACTCGGTACTGCTTTTGCATCAATATAATTACAAACCGTACTCAATAGACCCGTAGGATAGCCTGCAAGCCTAAACATATTATATAGAAGCGTCGCAATAGTCGTTTTCCCATTTGTTCCCGTCACCCCGACAACCTTCATATCTCTAGAGGGGTGACCATGCCAAGCAGAGGCAATCAAGCCCATAGCATCAGCACTATCGGCAACCTCTATATAGCACACATTAGGGTTAATCTCTTGAGGAATTTGCTCTAGCAAAATAGCTTTAGCTCCCGCAGCTATAGCCTTATCAATATATTGATGACCGTCCGAATGAACGCCCTTTATCGCACAAAAAAGAGTGCCCGCTTCTACTCGTCGGCTATCATCTGTAATACTTGTTATCTCTACATCCGCTCCCCTCTGTCCATACAGAGTATAGGCTTCTTTTATGCGGTCGTATGCAGACGATAATAGTGTTAATAAATTCATCTTAATTCTATTTTTCTATCCACTTGTGCAGCTTCCGTATCTCCCCCAGTATTGGGCAATAAAAGCAATCCTATATAAAAAGGCTCTATAATACGATAGCATTGTTATATACAAAGGTACGATATTTCCAATAATTTGATTTTTCTTACAATAGCCTTGGACGGCTATCATTGGAAGCATCTCCCGTAGTGATAAAGGCATCACTATCCAGCGCAAGTACTTCCGTCTTGATTTGCTGGAGCATCTTGCGCTCTACAATAATAAAGATTACATCACGCTCAACCCCTAGATACATACCTCGCCCGTGAAGGAATGTCCCGCGCACTCCGAGCTGCAGACACAGCAAGTCGCGTATTTCCTGCGTTTTACCACTGATAATAAATACACTCTTGTACGGATTGGTTGGTTGCAAGACATCAACCACCTTGCCATAGACGAAGATTGCAATCCAGCTATACAAAGGCACTCTCCAGTCCTGAAAGGCTACTAAGCCCAGCAAGACCACAATGGAGTCAATCACGATGATGAGCGTACTCACCTTGATATTAAATTTAGTAGCTAAGACCCGCGCCAAAGTATCTGTCCCAGCACAAGTACTCTGAGCAAGGAAAATAAGATAGACACTAAAGCCAAGGAGAGCACCGCCATAGAAAGCACAAAGGAGAGGATCGCCCTCTACAATGGGCTTCCCCTCCGTAATACTTGCTACAAGATTGGAGCATACAGCTGTCAATACAAAAGTTATAGCAGTCTTTAGCGCACTCAATCGTCCTAAATTGCCAAATGCAAGGGCGAAAAGAGGCACGTTAAAAAATATAGCCACCGTTCCTATGGGCAAGCCATTAGGATAGCTTGCAAACATACCCTTAGTCAAGTGGTTGATGACAATACTGATGCCATAAACACCGCCGGGGACGATAGCCACAGGAGCTAAAAATAGCGAATAACCTATCCCCAAAAGCACCGACCCTGCTACAATGAATAACAAATCCCTTAAAAATGCTTTGCTGAGCAACTCCTTAATCATGACATGCTGGTATTATTGTAATACTTATGCGGGGGTATCGGCAAATGTCATCAGATATGATTTGATAAAAGCATCAATATCGCCATCCATAACGGCATTGACATTGCTTGTCTGATAGCCCGTACGATGATCTTTGACACGCCTATCATCAAAAACATAACTGCGGATTTGACTTCCCCACTCTATCTTCTTTTTATTTGCTTCTACCTCTGCTTGAGCCTTACGACGTCGCTCAAGCTCTTTCTCATAGAGCTGTGAGCGCAGAAGACGCATAGCATTCTCTCTATTATCCGTTTGGCTACGAGTCTCCGTATTCTCAATGATAATTTCCTCTTCTTCTCCCGTCTCAGGGTCACGATACTGGTAGCGCAAGCGGACACCGGTCTCTACCTTATTCACATTCTGTCCTCCTGCTCCACTTGAGCGGAATGTATCCCAACTGATATTAGCAGGATTGACCTCAACCTCAATAGTATCATCTACCAAGGGGACTACAAAGACAGAGGCAAAACTCGTCATACGCTTACCCTGAGCATTGAAGGGCGACACACGCACCAAACGATGAACACCATTCTCACTCTTGAGAAATCCATAAGCTTGGTCGCCTTCAATCTGCATCGTAACAGTCTTAATGCCCGCTTCTTCGCCGTCAATCCAGTTCGTTATTGTCGTTTTATAACCTTCCTTATCAGCCCAACGGCGATACATACGCACAAGCATACTTGCCCAGTCCATACTCTCCGTACCACCGGCACCAGCATTGATTTTGAGCACAGCACCTAGGCTATCCTCCTCGGCACGCAACATATTACGGAGCTCAATCTCTTCAAAATGGGCGATGGCGTGTGCATAAGCCACATCAACTTCCTCTTCCGTCGCTACCTCTTCACGATAAAAATCCATTGCAGTAGCGACTTCTTCAGTCAGTTGTTCGGCTGTATCGTAGGCGGTAATCCACTTCTTGAGGTCCCCAACGACACGCATTTGGGCTTCTGCACGTTTGCGGTCTTCCCAAAAGGCAGGGTCTGCTGTCCTGAGCTCCTCCTCTTGCAGTTGCAAACGCTTATTTTCTATATCTAAATATACTCTTAGGGCTTCTTTACGAGCCTTTAAGTCTGCTAGTTGTTCTGTCGTCATCATCTTGATGCAAATGTACTACATTATACAGAATTTCAACGCTCTAAAGGAAGCTGCCGAACACAGAAATATCCAAATAGGCGAAGAGAAAACCCAGCACACACTTCCTATTCTCAAAACCTCAGCGAAGTCTGTACAAACTACACGTGTAGTCTCTTCAAACTTCAGCCGTAGTTTGTTCAGACTACAACTGAAGTCTCCAGAAAGTACTACGTACTTACAAATTTAAGTACGCGCACTCACTAAAATAAGTGCGTGTACTTACTAAAGTGTTTACGTGTACTTACAACAATGAGTACACGTACTTACTGAAACGAGTACGTCGTACTTACACAAAAGAAAATACAAAAAGGGGTTATCGCCAATGCTTGGCGACAACCCCTTCAATCATTTTATAGACTTCTGTTACTACTTCTGTCCTTCAGGAAGAAGCATAACTTCAATGTAATTCTTTTGCTCTAGTAGCTGCTGTAAGAGCTTCTGTGAGTCTTCAGGCTTAATTGACTTCAAGGTGCTGAGGTAATCAGTTACACCATCACGACCATGATAATAGTAATTAACGAGATGTCTCAACCAATAACTATTTTCCTTTTGGTTCGTGTTATACTGCTTTTCCATATTAAGGATAACCTTGTCAAATTTAGTGCGGTCAAGACCATCCTTAGCAAGCTTCTGAAGTTCTTCTTGAGCAATCTTATTCAGATGTTCAGCCTTTGTTGGGTCTGTTTGGAATACAACTGTGAGAGAAGCATCCCCCTTAGGTTCATATGCTAGTTCAGAACCTACTTGTGCGCCATAAGTCCCCCCTTCACGCTCACGGATAACATCCATATACACTTGGTCTAGAACTTCAGCAAGGATATTGAATGCAAGACGATTACGCATATTAACTTCGAGCTTACCGCTATACATATCGAAAACAAGTCCCATTGGAGTTTCTTGCTTCTTGTAGTAGTGATTCACATAGTTACCCTTGCGTGTTACAGGATACTTGCTGAAGTCAGCCTTACTTACCACCTTAGTCGCAGGTAGAGAAGCCAAATAAGTTTCTACAAGTGGACGCAGTTTTGCTTCATCGATATTACCAACAAAGACAAACTGGAAGCCATTAGCATTGCTGAAACGCTCCTTGTACATCTGCATGATGCGTTCGTACTTCAAAGCCTTGTATTCAGCCTCTGTAAATGATTGGTGACGCTTATCACCTGGATAAACAGCCTTACCGATGCTATCGCTTACAGATGACATTGGGTTAGCCTCCTTCATCTTAAGGCTGTTAAGCGCATTTTCCTTCCACACTTCAAAAGCCTGCTTATCCGTACGCTTCTGAGTGAAGTTGAGGTAAATAAGCTGGAACATCGTCTCAAGGTCTTCCTTAGTGCTATTTGCAGAGATAGCTTCTGAAGTAAGGCTAATGCTTGGACCTGCACTTGCTAGGCGACCTGAAAGTACCTTTTCTAACTGGTTCTCATCAAATGAAGCCAAACCACCAAGGTTCATAACAGCACCCATAGCACGCGCTTCGAGCTCATCCTTCTTTGCGAAAGTAGATGTTCCTCCTTGGCGCATACCTGACACTTGGATTTCATCTTCCTTGAAGTCTGTTGGCTTGATAATAACCTTAACACCATTGCTTAGCGTCCAAACTGTAGAACCGTACTTGCCAGCCTTATCAACCTTGACAATCTTACCTGCCTTTGGCTTCTTAGCCATCAAAGGCACATTGCTTACTTCTTCCTTAAGAGCTTCTACCTTAAGGGCACGATAGCTGTTAAACTCATTCTTGAGGGCTTCAGTAGTAGGATACTTAATATCCGCCTTATCAGGACCTGTTAGAGAAACAACGATATTATTCTGCGTAATAGCTTCCTTGATAGCCTGATTAACAGCTTCCAATGGAATTTGGTCAGCAAGCGCAGTGATGAATTGATATTCAAACTCTATACCTGGGATATAACCACCACGGAGGAAGTACTGAGAGTACTCTTCAGCATAATCTTGATTCTTGCGCTTATCTCTTTCATTGTAAGCCTTCTTAAGAGATACAAGATAATCCTTCTTAGCACGTTCGTACTCACCCTTATTGAAGCCAAACTGAGATAGACGCTCAATTTCCATCACAAGACCCTTAAGCGCATCCTGATACTTACCATCATTAGCAACAGCTTCAAAAGTTAGAGCATCCTTTGTACGTGCTACGCCTTGGAATTCATTGAAGTAAGCACTTGCTGAGCGGAAAGGCGCATTAGGCTTCTTCGTAATATCAAGGAAACGCTCACGTACCATAGATGAGATTAGGGAATAGATATAGTCTGTCATCAGACCCACTTGACTAGCCTTAAGCTCTGCTGGCATTACATCAGCCTTAAACTCTACACTTATGCGTGTGCCTACAGCTTCCTTATCAGTACCGATAACGGCTAATACGCCAGTATGGTCTTCAACGGGAACATACACACGCTCAGCTGGATTAACAGGCTTAGGAACATCTGCAAACAGACGCTTAATTGTAGCCTCTACTTGAACAGGGTCTACATCTCCCACGATGATGAGCCCCTGCAAGTCTGGACGATACCACTTCTTATAGTAATCTCTTAGCTCTTGATACTTAAAGTTACGTACGACATCCATTAGACCGATAGGCATGCGCGAGCCATACTTATTTCCTTGGAAAGCATCAGTGAAAGCCTTCATCATAGCACGGAAGTTACCATTATCACGGCTACGCCATTCCTCTTGAATAACGCCACGCTCGTCATCAATCTCCTTATCTTCAAGGCTAATTGAGTTACTCCAGTCGTGCAAAATCAGAAGACAAGAGTCCACTGTGCTCTGACGAGAAACAGGTATATTCATCAGCGTATACACAGTTTCATCAAAACCTGTATAAGCATTGATATCGCTACCGAAGTTAGCCCCCAATGTTTCTAGGTAGTTGATAATACCTTTACCAGGGAAATGCTTCGTACCATTGAAGGCAATATGCTCCAAAAAGTGTGCTAATCCACGCTGATTCTCTTCTTCCTGCATCGAACCCACCTTTTGGGAGATGTAGAAATGAGCACGTCCCTCGGGCAACTTATTTCTGCGAATGAAATAAGTCAGACCATTGTCCAATTTGCCGATACGTACAGCCGTATCAATGGGCAAAGCTGGCACCTGAGGCTCTTGGGCATAGATGGTAATTGCTGTCGAAACAGTCGCCATCATCCCTAGAACCAAACGTCTAAAAAATGATTGTGTCATACTTTTGTTATCTTGATTATCGATTATAGTTATAATAACGGAGCAAAGATACACATTTAACCATTACAATGAGATAACAAGTATCATAAGACTAGCCAATTACTGCCCCTCTTAGCCATGTGGTCCTAGCTCCTCACATCTAACGCCACAGAAGATAAAGCTATTGCATCAGTGAGTGGAAACAAAAAAAGTCTGCGCCAAAACTAGTTTGACGCAGACTTTCTGTTATTAAAGAAGCTTTATCGATTACTTAACCTCATTAACCAATTCTTCACCCTTAGACCACGCAAGGATATTACCAAGCGTCGTCATAGCTATATTATCCGTAGCCTCGGCAGTAAAGAATGCTTGATGCGACGTCATAATCACATTGTTAAAACTTAACAAACGTGCAAGCGTATCATCTTCAATTATGCGGTCGCTCTTATCCTTAAAGAAATAAGCAGCCTCTTCTTCATACACATCAAGAGCAGCAAATCCTACTTGATGAGTCTTAAGACCTTCGATTAAGTCTTCACTATTGATTAGCAGACCACGACCAGTATTGATAATCATAACCCCCTTCTTCATCTTAGCGATGCTTTCGCTATTGATGATATACTCAGTCTCAGGCGTTAGAGGGCAGTGCAGTGAAATGATGTCCGAACCAGCATAAAGTTCGTCAAGACTTACATACTTCACACCATTAGCTTCGGCAAATGCGTGGTCAGGATAAACATCATAAGCCAAGATATTCATACCAAAGCCACGAAGAATACCAATGAGCACCTTAGCAATCTTACCCGTCCCAATAATGCCGACAGTCTTGCCGTACATATCGAAGCCTAGAAGCCCATTAAGAGAGAAGTTTCCGTCACGTGTACGCCATGAAGCACGCTGTATCTTACGATTAAGCGACAGCATCAGAGCCACAGCATACTCAGCGACAGCATGAGGAGAGTAAGCAGGCACACGCACGACCTTAATACCAGCCTCACGCGCAGCCTCCATATCTACATTATTGAAACCTGCACAGCGCAGAGCAATAAGCTTTACTCCATTCTCTTTGAATTGAGCAATAGTATCTGCATCAATATTATCATTCACAAAGACACAGACTACCTCACAACCCTTAGAAAGGATTAAGTTGTCATGGTGAATATTAGCCAAGAAATACTTGATTTCAAAGCCAAAACCCTCGTTAATCTTATCAAAGGTTTTGCGGTCATACGGCTGTGTGCCGTAGAAGGCGATACGTAATGGAGTGTTCGACATTTAAAGATTAGTTATTTGGATTTGGTATAATACTAAAGCCCGTATATGGAACAAGTGCTTCAGGGATGCGAATACCTTCGGGCGTTTGATTATTTTCAAGTAGAGCTGCAACGATACGAGGAAGAGCAAGTGCACTACCATTGAGTGTATGTGCCAACTGAACGCCTGCTTCGCTATCACGATAACGACACTTAAGGCGATTAGCTTGGTAACTTTCAAAGTTCGATACAGAACTTACTTCTAACCAACGCTCTTGAGCAGCCGAGAAGACTTCGAAGTCATAAGTCAATGCTGAAGTGAAACTCATATCACCACCACACAAACGAAGGATGCGGAAAGGCAACTCTAGCTTGTTTACGAGCGTTTCTACATAAGCAACCATTTCGTCAAGACGCTCATAACTACGGCTAGGCTTATCAATACACACAATCTCTACCTTATCAAACTGATGCAGACGGTTAAGACCACGCACATCCTTACCATACGAACCAGCCTCACGACGGAAACAAGCCGAGTAAGCTGTATTCTTAATTGGTAACTCTTGTTCGCTAAGGATAACATCACGATAGATATTCGTTACAGGAACTTCTGCCGTAGGGATTAGATACAAATTATCTAAAGTCGCATGATACATTTGACCTTCCTTGTCAGGCAACTGACCCGTACCATAGCCAGAGTCCTCATTAACCACATAAGGAGGTTGCACTTCTAAGAAGCCTGCTTCACGTGCATTGTCTAGGAAGAAGTTAATGAGCGCACGTTGCAGACGAGCACCATAACCCTTGTAAACAGGGAAACCTGCACCAGAGATTTTAACGCCTAGCTCGAAGTCGATGAGGTCATAAGTTTTAGCCAAATCCCAGTGAGGCACTGCGCCTTCTGAGAGTTTAGGCATCTCACCACCCATCTTCACTACTAGATTATCCTCTGCATGCTTACCCTCTGGCACGATGTCCGCAGGAAGATTAGGAATAGTTAGGAGAAGATTACGCAGAGCAGACTCTGCTGCTGTCTTTTCTTCATCTAGTTCCTTACCAATAGCTTTCAGTTCTGCTACTCGAGCACGTTTAACCTCAGCCTCTTCCTTATTACCTGATTTCATCAGTCCACCGATTTCCTTTGCAAGAGCATTCTGCTCTGCTAGGGTATTATCAAGTGTTTGCTGAACTGTCTTGCGCTTATCATCAAGCGCAAGTACTTCATCTATAATCGCAGCTGCGTCAAAGCCCTTCTTAGCGAGCTTACGCACTACAGCTTCTTTATCCTCTTTGATTTGCTTGATTGTTAGCATAAATCCTATTTATTTGTCGAATTCGTTTTTTGCTTTTCCTTTGAGTACCTCCTCCCGTACAGACACCACAAGAGCCTCCGCCACGAGCGCAATGCTTGCAATAGTTGCAGTTCTTGCAGGCTCTACAATTACTAGAGCCCGTACACCTCCCCCCAGCTAAAGCTTCATTAGGCATCAAAACTACAAGGGAAAGCAATAAACAAATTATTCTTATTATTCTCAAAATAAACTACTATAACAGTAAGCGAGGCCGCCCAAGGATAGTATGTATCCCGAGGCAACCTCGCTATGCGTTAGAAATCGTTTCTACGTGATTCCGTCCTGCCCGCTGGGTTATGCCTCAGCTACGACAGAAACATACGATCGGTTGTTGCGCTTACGCTCAAACTTAACCACACCATCTACTAGAGCATAGATTGTGTGATCCTTACCAAGACCTACACCTACGCCTGGGTGGTGCTGTGTACCACGCTGACGAATGATAATGTTACCAGCCTTAGCTATCTGACCGCCATAGAGCTTAACACCAAGTCGCTTACTAGCTGACTCACGTCCGTTCTTCGAACTACCTACACCTTTTTTATGTGCCATGTTCTTTTTCTTTTTAAGCGGTTAATAATTAAGCGATAATTTCCTTAACGAGCACTTCGCTGAACTGCTGACGATGACCGTTAAGCTTACGATAGCCCTTACGTCTTTTCTTGTGGAAGATAAGAACCTTATCACCCTTAACAAGTGGTGTAAGCACTTCGCATACCACCTTAGCTCCTGCTACAGTAGGAACACCTACAGTAACTTCGCCATCCTTATCAACAAGCATTACCTTGTCGAACTCTACTACTGCACCTGCTTCAGCTCCGCTGATGTGGTGAACAAACAAGCGACGACCAGCTTCAACTTTGAACTGCTGTCCTTGTACTTCTGCAATAACGTACATTTGTTATTAAAATTACTTATTAAATAAGTCCCGCTAGGTGCTACCCACTTGAGTAAACTTTGCATACCTAGGCAAGAAATCGGGTACAAAGTTAATCATTTATATTGTATCCTACAATAACTTACAAACTCGAGACCATTGCATAATACGGCACTCCCTACGTTATTTTCGACATTCAGGCCCCGTCATTTACATAAGTAAACTCCCTGTGCCCTCAGTCTCAATGCCTTGCGATTACCGCATTCTGCAAAGCCCCACAAAAGAACAAGTAAAACTTATTCTTTTGGAGACCGTGCAACGGTCTCACTCATCTTCTTTATGCTACATCAGCAATAAGCAAATAGATACAAGTAAATCAAAAGAAAAGTGGCTATATCAAAACTAAATTTTAGTTTGATATAGCCACTTAATAAAAATAAGGTTACTTACTTTCTATGGAAAATCGTAGAACTTTCCTTTCCGTCTTCAGTATAACGCAAGTCGAGGATTCCCTTCACTCTATCAAGTGTTCCTTTTATCGTTTTAACCAAAGTCTGGTTTTCCTTCTTATTAAACTCAGTAGTATTCAGAGTAATTGATGAGCCTTTAAGTTCATACGTAAAATTTATTCTACGTTCTCCTTCGGCCACATAGCTATCTTCTTTAAAATAATAACCAATCAAAATCATACCTTCCTTTTCTGATGTAAATTTGAGGGTAGCGTTCTCCCGATCATCTGGATTTGAATTACGACTATAAGTCCATTCACTTCCAGAAAGGGTATCCTTCGCTGGTTCTTCTTTATCCTTAGAGCACGAAATAAGGCTAAGGATAACAGCACAACACAGTGCTAAAATGTTTCTAAGTTTCATATTAATTATTTTTTATTTAAATACAAAGCAAATTTAATAAAAAACTATAAAGTAGACTAATCCTACCAGCCTGAAAAGACAAAATCTATTTTCCCTGCTATCCGGCTGAGAGATCTAGGCATAAAAAGAGAGAAGACCCTCAGTCATACGACTAAGAGTCTTCTCCAAAACTGGCAGCTACCTACTCTCCCACTATACGCAGTACCATCGGCA
>QWCO01000436.1_pt1 | contig 30476 bp, 33 predicted proteins | sample 1972611 | NCBI WGS metagenome assembly QWCO01 (sample SAMN09866706, study PRJNA288562) | Human oral metagenome isolate term1_saliva, whole genome shotgun sequencing... | reverse complement strand
GGTCTTTGTTTAGGAGCTTAAAGAAAGTCCCTTTGGAGGTCAAAATTTCTTCATCAAGGGCGGTATTTCCGTGAAATTCAGGTTTTACAGTTTTATCTTTAAAAGTCCCTTCCGAGACTTTTTCCGCAGTGTTCATCACGGTGCAGCGGCAACGCCACCCATTGGGCGGATAGTAAGTTTTCCAAAAGGGGTCATCAATGGGTTTTACTACGCCATTGAGGGCAGCATGTTCTGGACGCACACGGCTATCTCCCACGGTTCTATAAACGAGATTGGGATAATATTCTTTTTGTTCTAAAAATTTATTCCAAAGATGAGCCATTTGTGCTCCACGCTTTGCGGTTTGATCATTATAAATCTGCTCTATCAAATCTTTATCCAAATCCGAAGGCCTAATGTCTCCATTTTGAAGCTTTTGGCTAATTTCTTCTATCAATTTTGTATAATCCGAAAGGTCGAGAGCCACAGGCTCTGTTTTATCACAACATATATCATGATAAACACTCTCCATTTCCCTAAAAAAGGAACGAAGGAATAAAAACTTATTCAGATTTAATCGGTGTTTCATAGGTTATATTTTCTTTAATTCCCAAAATTGGAATGCCTGTTTTACGTTCAATATATTCAGGGTCTATATGGAATTGAGTGCCGAATTTTACCACCAAATCGGCTAATTTTGTGGCATCAAAAACTTCTGCATTAATTAAAAATTGTGTCCTTGCTGGGGATATGGAACTTTTGGAAAATGATGCTTCTATTTACACAGGAGTATTGGATATATTGGCAAAATTTACTTTCTGCATCAAAGGCTGAGCTAAAAAAAGTATAGAGTCGGCTCTTCTTAATGAAGAGGAGTTCGACTACTTTGAAGGAATAGATGCGTTGATTTTTTATCACTTTAAGAAAAATCCAGACTTAATGGATGATGAAGAATACATACAACATTACAAAGCGATTGATTTTCAACAAAAAATACAAAATATCAATCTGTATTCCACGATGAAAAAAGTAATGGTGGAAGTCGCCAATGGGATGTTTAGCGAAGAAAACTAATTTTCAGTATCTTTATCAAAGAAAACTTCTTTAATAAAGTGATAGCCGAATAGCAAGATGATAGAGATTTTGGAAATAATCCCTAAATAAGCCATTAAAAGCATAAAAGTAAATTCTAAATCCATATTTAATACATAGCAAAAATTAAACCAAAATAATGAACTATACCACTACCTGGACACTGAATTTGAGTGATAAAATTTCTAATCCTCTGAATAATGTATCAGAGAAGTTAGAAAACGCTACCAAAAAAGCTCTCGTAGAAGTAATGAATGAAATGTTTAGTAAAGATTAAGATTTTTTGATAATTCCTAAATCTTGAAGTATTGCACCTATAACCGCCACAAAAGTAGCAATGGCAGCTAAACCTATCCAAAGCATTACAATGAAGCCAAATATACAGAAAGCCACCATAAAAATATAACCTACAATATCTAATAACATTTGAGTTAATTTTTAACAAATATAAAAAAATAAAAATGAATTATACAACAACTTGGACACTAAATCTTATATCTAATTCTGTTACAAAAGGATTGGAAAAGATAAGTTCTGCTACAAATTTTTTAACAGAGCGAATGTCTAAATTGGGAGATTGCATTAAAAGAGTTCAAGCCATAGACCTTATGGCGATTGAAAACTCTGTTCAAAATGTAAAAAATGGAATTCAAAGTTTTACGGATTTAGCTGTAAAAAATGAGAGTGCTTTGGCAGAAGTTTCTGCTATTACAGGGGTTTACAGGTGAAGAATTAGATAAATTAGGAGGCAAGGTAATGAATAATATATTTTGGTATGTTTTTTCTATTAGCAAATTAAAATTTTGTTTTTCATTTTTCAAATAATTATCTTTGCTAAAATTTTTAAACAAAAATGAGCAATAGACCAATTTCAGACTTCATTGAAAAGTATTTCCTACACTTCAATGCAGCAACATTAGTAGATGCCTCTAAAGGTTATGTAGCACATCTAAAAGATGGTGGTAAAATGATGATAACCCTAGCAGGGGCTATGTCTACCGCCGAAATGGGGAAAATATTGGCTGAAATGATACGCCAAGATAAAGTGCAAATAATATCTTGTACAGGTGCTAATCTTGAAGAAGATGTAATGAACTTAGTGGCTCATTCTCACTATAAAAGAGTACCAAATTATAGAGACCTTACTCCTGAACAAGAAAGAGAATTGCTTGATAATCACTATAATAGAGTAACGGATACTTGTATCCCTGAGGAGGAAGCATTTCGTAGATTACAAAAACATTTGAAAGATGTATGGTTCGCCGCTGAAGCAAAAGGAGAAAGATATTTTCCTCACGAATTCCTCTATCAAGTAGTGAATTCTGGCGTACTAGAGCAATACTATGAAATAGACCCAAAAGACTCTTGGATTGTAGCTGCTGCCGAAAAAAATCTACCAATTGTAGTACCAGGCTGGGAAGATTCCACTACGGGGAATATTTTTACATCTAATGTGATTAAAGGAAAATTAAAAGCTGATACCGTAAAATCTGGTATTGAGTATATGATTTATCTAACAGAATGGTATAGAGCAAATTCTGGTGGTAAAGGTGTTGGTTTCTTCCAAATAGGAGGTGGTATCGCAGGGGATTTTCCAATCTGTGTAGTACCGATGATGTACCAAGATTTGGAATGGGAAGATGTGCCTTTCTGGGCTTATTTCTGCCAAATTTCAGATTCTACGACTTCCTATGGGTCTTACTCAGGAGCTGTACCAAACGAAAAAATCACTTGGGGAAAATTAGATATAGACACACCAAAATATATTGTGGAATCTGATGCTACTATCTGTGCTCCGCTTATGTTTAGCTATATTTTAGAAAATTCATAATTTTATAATTTTTTAATTGATTAATTTACACCTTTAAAGATGTTTGGCATTTTTAGAGGTGTTTTTGTAATTTTAAAAACTTCAAATGAATAAAAATATTTTTCTATTTTCGTGTGTAGCATCGATTTTTGTGAATGCTCAAAGTAATTTTTATTCCTCAGAAACAAAAGAAAATCCCCTCAAAACGGGAACTTTTTACAAAATAAAAGTAGATAAATCTGGGGTGTTCAAGATTACAAAAAAATTCCTTACTGAGAATGGAATTAACCCTAATAATATCAATCCGAAACATCTACGAATCTATGGAAATGGAGGTGCAATGCTCCCTGAATTTAATCAAGATAAGCGATATTCAGCGATGCAAGAAATTGCTATACAAGTAGTAGGAGGGGATGATTCCGTATGGGATGATTCCGACTATGCATTATTCTACGCTAAGGGAGCCGATGCCTACAATCTTTATGGGAATTTCGGAAATGGTAGTCACCGACGCGAGACACGAGCAGACCCTACCGCCCATCTGAAAAATATTTATGAAGATTTTGCCTATTATTTTTTGACATTTGACAAGGGTGAAGGAAAAAGAATCATCGAGGATAATACGCCTATCAATAATACACATGAAGTAATCACTAAATATGATGATTATCAATTTATTAATAATGATAAAATCAATTTAATGAAAGTAGGAAGGGTATGGGCAGATGAGATTATTAACAATAAGAAAACAATTTCATTTCAACTAAAATCAGAACTATTACCCACAGACAAAATTCAATACAGATTCTCAATAATAGGATTAGAAGCAGGTGGAAATAGCTATAAATATAATATCAATGGTAATAATGAAAAGAGCACTTCTACGAATGTAAGTTCCCCATCTTTTAATTATTTGATAGAAAAAGGGACGGTAACGAATCTTTCGGGTAAAACCATTAATCTGAATCTTGAGAGTAATACGAGTACCAATCCCAATGGGGCGTTTTATTTCAATTATTTTGAAGTGAAATACAAGCAAGATTTAGTATTCAATGGAACTCAGATGAATTTCCGTTCCTACGAAATTGATGAAAATTTGGGAGATACCTATCATTTTTCTATTGCTAATGTTGGCAATTTGGAACAAGTTTGGGATATCTCCGATATTACCAATGCTAAAAGAAAAATCAATCAATCTACCAAAAACACATTCGATATTGCTTATGTTGCCAATAACCAAGAGTTTAATAATGAATTTGTAGCTTTTAATCATTCTTCGGCTTATATTCCGAGTTTTGTAGGTCGCGTGGCTAATCAAGATTTACATTCTATACAAAATATTGATTATCTTATCATTACGCGTAAAGATTTTATTCCGCAAGGACAACGGTTGGCTAATTATCACGCTACACGCGGCAATCTAAAAACAGCAGTGGTAGATGTGGAGCAAATATACAATGAGTATAGTAGTGGTAGTCAGGATATTACGGCAATTCGGGATTTCATTACATCATTAAATAATGAAAATGGAGGACTTAAATATGTCTTAATTTTAGGAGATTCCAGCTACGACTTTAAGGATAGATTATCAGGGAATGATAATATTATCCCAAGTTACGAAAGTGAATATAGTGCAGATTTTGATAACTCCTTCGTTACAGATGATTATTTTGTAATGACAGGTCGCCAGCTATATACACAATTATACAACAACTTACCTAATATACCAATCGGGCGACTCCCAGCATCGGATTTATCAGAGGCTAAATTATTAATTGATAAGACTTTGGCTTATTATGGTGCTTTGGAGGGGCAGTCTTCGCCTTTCGGAACTTGGAGAATGAATTTGGATTTTGTAGTAGATGACGATTCCGAAGGCCGAAGCTCTGATAATAATGGGATACATGGTAATTTTCACGATTTGATAGATGATGGTATACGAAATATTTTTGAAAATAGACAAAAGCCAGAATACAATATTAAAAAACTTTACTTCGATGCATTTCCAGCCTCAGTATCTTCTGGTGGGCAACGATATCCTCAGATTAATCAAGCTATTGTAAATGATATGTCCAATAGTCTCTATATTTCCTACTTTGGGCATGGAGGTATTAACCGATGGGGGCAAGAGACTGTTCTTAGTTTCAATGATATTAATCAATTCAACAATTATAATAAATCGTATAGCCGTTTTCCAGTAATATCTACCATTACCTGCGAATTTAATTTATGGGATGACCCTAAGACCTTCTCTGCGGGAGAGCAAATCGTGAAGCATAAAAATGGAGGTACTGCTACGATGATTACTTCTAGCCGTTCCTTAGGAGTTTCTTATGGACGAGGATTCAATAATATACTCACGAAGCATTTATTTAGAACCGATACTAATGGTGATTTTAAAGCAATGGGAGATGCTCTACTTGATGCAAAAAAAGAATATAGTATACATACCGATCACCTGAAAGTAAATTACTTAGGCGACCCAGCAATGAAATTAAGTCGCCCAAAAGAGCTCATCAAAATAACCAATATTGAGACTCCTATTCAAGGAAAAATCCGAGCTTTGGATAAAGTGAAAATCACAGGACAAATACTAAAAGAAGATAAAACGAATTTGGATGAGACTTTCACAGGGAAAGTGGCAATTAATATTTTTGATAAACCTACTAAAAAGAAAACCCTAAATAATGACAATGCAAGTGGTATGCTTCCCCTTTTGGAATTCTCCGAAGAAGGAAATCCTATTGTGAAAACCTCAGGCAAAGTAGTAAATGGCGTCTTTGAGGTAGAGTTTTTCATTCCAAAAGATATCAATTTTAATGATGGTGAGGGGCGAATCCTTGTCTATGCAGATAATTTTGATACGGCGAAATCACAGGCTCACGATGTATATGCAAACACTTTCATACAAATTGGAGGTATCAACCCTGATGGAATTAATGATAATACCCCGCCTAAAGCTAACATTTATATGAATAATACTAATTTCGCGAATGGTGGGATTACCAATAGAAACCCGCAATTGCTCGCTTGCTTGTCAGATGATACCGGTATCAACTCCACAGGGACGGGGATAGGACATGATATTACAGCGATTTTAGATGGTAAAGTAATAGATACTATATTACTTAATGACTTTTTTATGGTCGGTGACGGTAATGGATGTAATCATACTTCTAATAATTTTCAGAAGGGAAGTTTGCTCTATCCGTTCCGTAATTTGTCGGTAGGACAACACGAGTTGGTATTTAAAGTTTGGGATATAAACAATAATTCTACAACTACTTCGTTAAATTTCATAGTAAAGGATGAAAACGATCAAAAATTGCAAATCAATAGACTACTGAATTGGCCTAATCCTTTTACGAATAAAACTTACATTCAATTTGAGCATAATTGTGATGATGTCCTTGATGTAAGTACACAGATATTTACCATTACGGGGAAATTAGTGAGATCACTATACACAACTATTGATGCTGAACCATTCCTACAAGGCTACCGAACGCCTAAGTACAGCATAGAATGGGATGGAAGAGACGATTTTGGTAACAATGTAGCTAAGGGAACTTATATTTTCAAAGTATCTGCAAAAGCAAAAAATCAAAATAAATGTATAGGAACCGCTATTGCAATAGAAAAAATGGTAAATTTAAAATAAAAATATTATATTTGTACCTTAAAAGAAAAAATAATTTAGAAATTAAATAAAAAATATATAAAAAATGAACACAGCAACTAAATTTTTTGTAGGTCTATCATTAGGTATAGGAGTTTTTTCTTTCGCTCAAGAAAATGTAAGACCAGTACTCACAGGAGCGCCATTCCTTAGAATAGCGCCAGATGCTCGTTCAGGAGGTTTGGGAGACCAAGGGGTAGTTACTTCCTCTGATGCGTTTTCTCAATATTGGAATGCTGCGAAATATCCTTTTAGTACAACTACTTCTTCCGTAGGGGTGAATTATACACCTTATATGAGTAAATTAACTAATGATGTCTTCCTTTTGTATGGGGCATTTCATAAGTTTTTAGGTCAAGAGGAACGCTCCACAATATCGGCGAGTATTTATTATTTCAATATGGGAGAGGTTAATCTCAACTCTCTTGTTGGTTCAGAAATAGTAAATGAAGGAAAGGTAACGCCTGCCGAGTTTGCTATTGATGTGGCTTATGCCTTGAAATTGGCAGATACTTACTCAATGGCTGTTACAGGTCGTTTTATCCGTTCAGACTTTGGTTCTTTCGGTGGAAATAGTACCCTAAAACCAGCAAATACATTCGCTGTAGATGTAGCAGGATATTATCAATCTGAAAAACACCAAAGTTTTGGTGGCTACGAAGGTAGAGCGAAAGGTGGTTGGTCTATCCAAAATCTTGGACCTAAATTAGACTATTCAGGAGGTGAAAACTCTCGTTCTTATCTTCCTACAATGGCAAGATTAGGTGCTGGATATGATCTGTATATTGATGATACAAATAAAGTAGGTGTGTCTGTAGAAGCATCTAAATTACTCGTTCCAGGGGCGGTAGAAACAACAAATGCTACAGGTGTTACAACATATGAAATCCCAAATGTAGGTGTTTTGGAAGGTGTTGGTAAATCATTTTCTAATAAGAAAAGCATAATGTATTCTGGTGCTGTTGAATACTCTTACGATAATTCTTTCGCTGTTCGAGGAGGTTATTTCCACGAAAGTAAAGAACAAGGTGGACGCCAATTTGCTACAGTTGGTGTTGGTTTCAAATATCAGTCATTTGCATTAGATATGTCTTACCTTATCAATACTTCAAAAGTAAATTCTGCATTGGATAATACATTGAGATTCGGTCTTACTTGGAATTTTGGTAACGAAACTTCTAACGCAGAACATTAATACATTACAAATAATATTATCCCTCACCATTACTATTGGTGAGGGATTTTTTATTGATTAAAATTATTTATCTTGAAAATAAAATTTTAATAAATCTAATGTTTCCATTTTATGTTGCACCCCATACTTGGGCGTTGGTTTTCGTCTTGTAGTTCGCCTGCAAGTAAATTTTCGAAAGCGACAATAAGGTCTTCTCCCGTTACCTCCTTATTATTACCTGGTCTAGAGTCGTCTATCTGCCCACGATATACGAGGTCTAATTTTTCATCAAAGAAATAAAAATCTGGAGTGCAGGCAGCGTCGTATGCTTTCGCTATACTCTGGCTCTCATCAAAAAGATATGGGAATTCAAATCGTTTTTCAATCTGGAATTCTATCATTTTCTCTGGTGAATCAGCAGGATATTTCTCTATATCATTAGAATTAATAGCTATGAACTCAATTCCTTTATCTTGATAGTCTTCATAGAGCTCGGTAAGTTTGTCTATGATATGCAACACAAATGGGCAGTGGTTACACATAAAAACTACCAAAGTTCCCTTTTTGCCTTTTAGACTTTCCAAAGATTGTATTTCATTAGATTTTGAAGGATTTGGAAGTTCAAAATAAGGAGCTTTCGTTCCTAATGCCAACATATTAGATGGTGTATTTGCCATAATTTTCTATTTTTATTAAAATTTAAAATCAAATGTATCTAAAAAAGATATAACGACCAAAAAAATATTCATCTAAACTTTCCGTAATTTCTTTGTAAGGAATTCCATACTCTCAGCAAAGGCTGTTTGGTAATCTACCCAATGAATGTTTTCTTCCTTACGATACCAAGTCAATTGCCGTTTTGCAAATCGTCGGGAATTTTTCTTAATTTCGGATATAGCAAAATCTAAATCCCACTCGCCACGGAGGTATTTAAAAATTTCAGTGTAGCCGACAGTTTTCAATGCAATTAGGTCGTTATCAAATTTTTGTAAAGATTTAACTTCATCAATAAGTCCGCTTTCAATCATTTTATCAACACGGAGGTTAATCCTTTCATAAATAGTCTCTCTTGGTGCCTTTATACCGATACGAATCGTTCGAAACGCTCTTTTGGGCTTCTGCTGAGAAATTAGATTAGAGTATTTTTTTCCTGTTTGCCACATTACATCAATAGCTCTCAGAAGCCTTCTTGGATTGTTCAAATCTACATTTTCAAAATATTTTTTATCCAAATTTTTGAGAAGTTTTTGTAGTTCTTCAATTCCTTCATTTTGCAAAATAGAGACTAATTTTTGTTGATTTTCTTCATTAGATTCTGGTAGGTCATTCAACCCCTCTATAAGAGCCTTTTCGTACATCATACTTCCCCCAACGAGTATTAAAGTATCGTATTTTTGGAAAAGTTCTTGGGTTTTTATCAAAGCATCCAATTCATATTGACCTATAGAATAATAATTCTCCACGGATAAATTTCCAACAAAATGATGAGGTGCTAATGATAGTTCTTCTTCTGTGGGAGATGCCGTTCCAATGGTCATTTCCTTAAAAAATTGCCGAGAATCACAAGATAAAATCTCTGTATGGTAGTATCTTGCTAAGTCTATTGCCAATTTTGTTTTGCCAATTCCTGTAGTTCCTACAATGGATATTAAGGTCTTCATTCAATTAATGAATTTGTCAATATTATTAATATTAAAAACTACCTAAAACCACTCATATCTAATTTAAGAGAAAAAAAGTTGGAGTATAAATTGCTCCCGCCTATCCCCGAATTAGAAATATCGTAATCTAATGAAAGTCCCTTATATTTTATCCCAATACCAGCACTCGGCTGAAAAGAAACCTTATTCTGCTGATGGAATGGATTAGTAATGTTCTGAAACTCACTCAACCCAGCTCGCACAAAAATAATATCCTGCCAAGAAAGTTCTGCCCCAAGTGATGGCGAAAAACTTAATACATCAGTAGATACTAAGGTATTTGTCCTCGTAAAATCTATGTGTAAATCCACTTCAGGTGTAAAATTAAGGTCTCTATTAATTTCAAAAGTTCGGCTAACTCCCAAATTGAGAGTTGGTATTGTGAGTTCTATTTTTTCTTTTGGAATAGGGTTTAGTTCCTCACCATTCACTATTGTAGAAAGTTTAGATTGGTTGATTGACCAAAAATTCATTGTTGTAGTAGCATCTTTTAGCATTGCCCCAAAACGCCAGTCTCTATCGTCTTGATAAATTGCCCCCACATCAAAACCAAAACCGAAGGCATTAGCTAATTTCCCTACATTACGATATATTAGTTTTGTATTGAGACCTAAACTAAGTTTATGATTGCCCGAAGGATGGAAACCATAAGAAATAATTCCTGCATAATCAGCTTGAGAAAATTTTGAAATTTTATCATAGTCTATATTTCCTTCATTATCAATCATCTTTGTTGTATCTAAAATATTATCAACTCCAAATCGAATGATAGATATTGCAAAACTAGAATTCGTATCAATAGACTTCGAGTATCCAACATAATCGTATTTTGCAATACTCTCAAAATATTCGGAATGCATCACTGCTCCTTGCCAATCGCTACTAATAGAGGTAAGTCCTGCAGGGTTATGCGTTTGAGAATAAATATCCATCTGGCTGGCAACTACTGCATTTCCCATTGCCAAACCCCTTGCTCCATTGCCTATATTCATAAACTCGTTAGAATAATTACGAATAATCTGTGATTTTCCTAGTAGTGAATAGAATATTGATAAAAAAAACACAATCTTTTTCATTGGAATCTAAAATTAATTCGTTTTCCCGTCTTCTATTTTTTTAGGTAATTGATGGCAAAGATAAGAATTTATTTTTGTATAAGATTTGTTCGTAGCTCATTTCTTTGGACTTTACCATTCGATGTTCGGGGAATTTTATTTACAAAAATAATATCCTTCGGTTTATGGAATGACTTTTCGAAGTGAATACTAAATATTATATTTTTCAAATCTATAGACTCTTTTCCTTCAACTATTAAGACAAGCTTATTTCCTAATTTTTCGTCAGGTAGTCCCAAAAATACAACTTCATTAGGTATATGTTTTTTCACTATTTTTTCTAACTCTTCTGGGAAAATTTTAGCACCACCCGAATTAATAACATTATCCACACGACCCAAAAACCTAAATTGCTGTTGATTTTTAATCTCTACCAAGTCATTAGTTACTAGTATATTATCAACAAGTTTAGAGGCTTCTATACAAAGACAGCCTCTATCGTCTTGTGAAATTTTTATATTTTCTAAAATGGTAAAATAAGTCTCGTCCTGCGGAAAAACCTGTTTCAAAGCAATGTGGGAAAGCGTTTCGGACATACCATAAGTTTCATAAATCTTCGTCTGAGAATCGGGAGGTAATACTTCTCTTATTCGAACTTTTAGACTTTCCGATACACTAGCTCCACCGATTATTAACTTATTGATTAGGTGTATCTTATCCAATGAATTCTCAACCTGCAAGGGGGTCATAGCACAGAAATCAATCTTCTCCTTTAAATCTTCCAACGGAGTAACAGACGGTGTGGTTACAACAATATGAAGTCCTCTGTACAAAGCCCGAACGAGCATCATTTTCCCAGAAATATATTCTATTGGCAAACAGAGCAAGGCTGTATTATTGGGTGATAATTGTAAAAAATTACAAGTCATCTTTGCTGAATGAAGCATTTTTTCCTTAGAAATATCTAAAATTTTTGGTATTCCCGTAGAGCCAGAAGTCTTTATTTGAGTATATTTTTCCTCAGAAAACCAATTTTTAAGAAAAAAATCTATATTTTTTTTCAATGTTTCTGAACAATTTAAATTATTGATTTTTAAATGTTTGTAATTTAATAAATCCATTGTGTTAATTTTTTTTGTAAAAATACGAAAAAAATATTTGACCAAAATTTGCAGATTACAAAAATAGTTGTATCTTTGCACCACTTAAAACAAGAGACAAATCTTAATTTAGGTAACAATATAGAGACTCATGGTGTAACGGTAGCACAAGTGATTTTGGTTCATTTAGTTGGGACACAAACACTATTTTATTTGTGTCAATTTCTGAAAAAGACTTGTATTTTATTGATTTACAAACAATTAAAACAATAAAATACAATGAAACTATTTACAGGACTGAAACATCTTGATATTCATAAGGAACAGAAAATTTTTACACCTATGAATATTCGATTTTATAAAAGAGAGTATATTAATAAGGATGGTAAATCCCAAATATACTTATCAGTTTCGTCAGCTGGGGTAAGAAAAAGAATCCCCATAGATTTATACATAGCTCCTGAAAATTGGGACGCTACTAAACAAAATTCCAAAGGAAAAACGGAGGAAGATGACATTTTTAATATCCTCATTGGGGACATAAAAGGAAGAATTAGCAACATACAACTAAGGTATAAGGCAACTAATTCTATCCTTACCACAGATATGTTATTAGATGAGCTCAAATCAAAAGACTCCTCAGGACACGATTTTCTTTCCTTTGTTAAGGATTACATTTCCAAATGTGTATTAACTAAAAGCTCCCTCTCTAAAAATTTATCAGAAATAAAAAAATTAGAGGAGTACCAACGAAATATCTATTTTAAAGATGTTACGCATCAATTTATAGATAAATATCGTCATTGGCTACATTCAGTGAAAAAAATGCACCAACTACTATTGCATATAGTATTAAGACTTTGGTCAAGTATATTCGTGCGGCACAAAAATATGGTTACGATATAAAACTTGACACAAGTATGGTGAAAAAAGGTAGCACAAAAGGAAATCGTGTCAATCTTACGGAGGAGGAAGTGAAGAAATTAAAAGAATATTATGAGAGCTCCTTCATCAATGAGGAATACAAATTATCATTAGGTTATTTTCTCTTCTCCTGCTACACTTCATTGAGGATTTCGGATATAAAAAATCTCCGAAGAAGCGATTTAATGGGGGATACGATACAATATATATCCAAAAAAACTCGCAAGCCACACACTATAATATTGAATAAATCAGCAAAAAGTGTAGTGCATAGTTATCCTGATTTATTTGTAAAATGGAAGAGCGACCAAAAGATGAATCTTTCGCTAAAAAAAATAGCAACCATCTGCGGTATTAAAAAAAGAATACACTTCCATGTTGGCAGACATTCTTTTGCTACAAATTATTTGAGGAGAGGAGGAGCTTTGGCGGATTTACAAATTATAATGGATCACTCTGATATTGCTACTACGATGGTATATGTCCATATGATAGAATCAGAATCTATGAAGACTATTTTTCTTCTCGATGATTAAGGTTACTTTGTCAGAATAAAAGTGTAAAAGTGTAAGTTGCCTGAAAGTCAATATTTTAAGTAAAAAATAAAAGTGTAAGGAGACTTACACTTTTGTAGTTTATTAATAAAAAGTCTCGGTTTCTATCTCCACAGAGTAGAGTTTTGGAGAAATTGTCCGCTTTGTCCAAGACTTTATCCAGTGTTTTTTTTGATAACAAAAAATGGATGAACGAATATTGAAATTTCGCAAACTCGATTTTTTACAGATAAACGACCACTTAAAAGAAAAGTTCGTCAATCTATTCATATACCAATCTTTGACGCTCTCTGCAAAGGCTTTTCCGTGCAACCTATCCTCTCGGATAGTGTTGTTAGTTCCGTTAATTTCCGTGCCTTTATATTCCACCAAAAGAAGCATATTGTTTTCTTTCAGTGCCTTAGCTGTGGTTGTCGCTCGAAATGAAAATCTCGGCAATACCATTCCATTGATGGATATTTCCGTTGTATTTTTCGGGATGACTACTGGATTAATATGAGTTCCTTGTTCATCAATGAGTATTGAGGCGTCCTTTGCGTCATCTACTTCTGGAAATTTAAAATGGAAAGCTGTTTTGTCATTCTTTTTCCTCATTGGATTTTCAATTTCGAACTCTCTAAAATCCATAGGGTCAATAGATTTATCAATTTTTATTCTATCCATTGTAACGACTCCATTTTCAAAGGTAAGGTCGTAGTTTCTCCAATTTTTGATGATATTCACAAGCTCTCCAAAAGTAATATCAGGCACTGCTCGTTTGATATTCACACGATTAGTATTAATGATAAATGGCACTGCTGAACCATCTGTTTTGTGTTGTCTGATAGGTCTCAGCTCTATTCTTGCAATCCCAAAAATACCCTCATAGCCTTTTTTCTGCTGGATATCATTCGTTGCTAATCTCTCAATCCTTACTTCTATGGTAACCCCTTTTTCAGCTTCCTCAATGGTTACCTCAATCACATTATCGGTATTGTTGAAATATTCTTTATTGGTCGTTGGGTTGGTGTATTCTGCAATTTGATTTTCATTTTTTTTTATACAAATAGTTCCTAAGCCTTGTTTTAGGAAAATATCCAGAGCAACACGATACTTCCCTGGTGCCGTTATTTTCACCGATTTTATAAATGACGCATATTGTTGCCCTCCTTTATCAAATGTACTATCGTTTTCATCGGCAAATACTTTTATAATATGTTCCTTTTGTTCTCCCGTTGTGTGGTAGTCTTTACCAGAGTAGATACATTTATTAATAAGTGTATCATCGGTGAGAATATCTCCTTTTAGCTCAAATCCTGCATCAGCAAAACCTGTTTTCAGGATATATAATAAATAAGGTAGCGGATGGATTATATTTCTATTGATACAATCCCAATATATTTGGTTATTATTGGTAGTCTCTACGATTTCATTTTTTGGAAATCCCATTACAGAACGCTCGACAATGAGACGCCTATTATTAATAAAGGAATCAAAATATTTAAATCCATCAGAATCAAGACTATAAGCGTCAGTGTATAGTTTTGGGAAATTATAATTTGTATCAGGATATTTCTTTTTACAAACTTCTTCTGCGTGGGCATATATATCCTCTACCTCCATATTCAACAGAGGTAAATCTTCTAATTTTTTATCAAAATTTGGCAATTCCTCAAACCCACTATCTATTTGGATTTTAGCATAATGGTTATAAAACTCCACAAATTCCAGTTTTCCTTTCATCATTTTACCCTCAAAAATATGAGTTCCATCTACATATTTAGGAAGATTTTCATTGGTGAAAGAAGAATATTGCCCCACATTTGTGAGGAAATCTCTATCATAATAAACACTAATAGGAAGCGTATATTTTGTCCAAATACTATCCTTAAAGCGTGGGTTTTCTTCGGTGAAACTCGTATCCGAAGCAGATAAATCAATACTAAATGTCTCTGTTATAAATTGGTCTTTCATAACTCAAAGATAATGAGGTACTTGCTAAATATAAATGACAAAAAAAATCCCTCAAGTGAGGGATTACGGAAAAAAAGTTTAATGTTTGAAGATTTATTTAACCGAATAATTAAATTAATTTAAATTTATTTCCGAAGAGAAAACTTTGTCATAATGATTTGCTCTTAACCATTCTGCTATTTCTCCCATTCTTCTGTCAAGATGCATAAAATCCGCTGGATTTAATGTATCCATATTCAATACTTGCTGTGTTTCTTTAAACTTTCCGTGTTCAAACTCCACTTGTATATTGTACTCATAATCTTTTACGAGCCAATATCCCACCTTTTCGGAGAGGGAAATTTCAAAGTTATCGTCCATTTGTTCCTATTATTTATTTCGTAAAGGTATATTAAAATTTTTGTTTAACCAAAATTTTAACGAGGCTCTACTATTTTAAATTCCAAGTCCATTTGAAAGATATTCTTTTGTCCATCATACAATTCGTTTTTCTTTCCGATAGGATACACCCTTAATACTAATTCGTAATAAGGAATATCTAAATAACAAGATTTACTTTCTAAAATCTCCGAAATCATTTTAATATCATCCCATTTCAGCCAACCTGTATTCAAAGTGATAGTTCTGCTTTTTTTAGTTCCAAATTTCTCTTCCTTTGAATATCTACTTTCACCCAATATATGCTCTATATCCTCTGTTATTTTCCAGTTATAGGTATCGGTGTAGAACCACTCGAATAATAGATTTTGATTTTCCCAATATAGTTTCGAGGTGTTAGATTCTGAAGTATTCGGCATTTTTGTCAATGGCTTAAAAGACATATTTTTCGAAAAACCATCTGGTATTTTATTATTTTCAATACGAACTACTTCTGCTTGATTTTCCTTAGCTACGAAATACCAATAGCTTGTCTCATCGGTTATCTTTCTATTGTTAAAATTGGTTAATATAGGGAAGTATTTAGGTTTTTTACCTGCTAAAAATTTCATTCCCAAAATCTTATGTGTGGCAATTTCTTCATTTTGAAGATTCATCACAGAGAAAAAAGCGTTGATTTTAGCATACGGATATGGCTTCAAAATATCTTCAAATGGGACATACTGAATAAAAAAATCCTCTATTTCATCCCCAATATCAAATACCACTTCTCCTTTGAAAAATGGCACGGAATACCTTTGCTCAAAGGGTTTTTCTCCGAAATCCATTTCAAGGCGGATATTAAGGCGATAGGCTTTTTGACTTTTTGGACTTTTGATTTTTATCAAATTCTTATCCTTAGCAAAGAATAAATCCCGATTATTAAAAGAATGTTTAAACTCCTCTGTGTCAAGTTGCTCGTGATTAACGACAAGGTTTATCCTTATTTTCTTGCGAGTTTCCCCACTTTTTAACACTATTTCTCCATTATATCCACCGATATTAAGTTCGGAGGGTTTCTTGGTGGTGATAGTTAATGTATTGCCATTAATAACGCAATCTTTGATAAATTGAGGTTTCACTTCCACACTTATTGCTAATCTATCAGGATTAATTATTTCTGCGGTGAATGTTTTCGCTTCCTCTGGTAAGTTTTTGTTTCTCAATTTAATAAGCGTTGCTGAAAACTCCGATGGATTAACATCAAAGGAAATCGCTTGATTGATAATTTTCATCTCTACGGGGATAGTTGCCGAACCTCGTGCTGTGGCAATATAAAAATCAAACTTGTAAGTGTCAGGAGTATATCCACTGAGACCTAATCCTTTGATAAAGACTATTTTTGTTCTACCTCCTTCTATTGTTTCGTTTGTGAAAATAGGTGGTAATTCATTAATTCCTCGTCTTTTAAATTGTTTTTTTACAATGGCATCGGTGGTATTTACGAAAATTGTATCTCCTGAAAATTTATCTCCATTAATATTATATACGACTTTAATAATATCCTTATCCGTAATCAAGGGCTGTCCTTCCGTTACTTCTACGGATACGAGGATACTCACTTCTTGTATTCTGGAGTCTTCAATGAGATTTTCCACGCCTGCCTCGTTTATTCCGTATATTTCAAAAACAATATGCATTTTGTGTAGCCCAACGGACAATCTACCGAGATTTTGGAAATTTAGAATTATCGTAGCATCGGTGAGTGGGAGATTTTGGTCATTTTCGTTAAAAGCTCTACAAACGAAATCCACAAAATCACCATCACCTGTTTTTTTTACTTTGTATTTAAATTTTTTATACTGCGGATAAAGATAGATAACTTCTGGCAATTGGATATCAATAGATTGTTGCTCAGGATATTCTGTACCTTTTTTCCATCTTACTTTTATATTGGGAGAACTCACTGCCCAATCTCTAATCGGTACATCTTCTATTTGACAAGTTACTGGACAATCAGAACCACGACAGAATTCTGTTACGCATATTTCTTCTCTTTTTAAACGAATTTGCTTTGCCATTATATTCTATATGGTATTTTTTGGTTATACATTAGTTTTTGTTCATTTTCTTGATTTTGTAGCCAAATCTCCACACCGACCTTCAGCTCCGTCCAAAGGATTATTCTCAAAGGCTGAAACTCAAATGATATTACCTTATTAATATCCATAGGGAAGGCTCTGTATAGCTTATGGAATGCTTCTTTATCTACTACAAAATCTATATCTTTAGGGTTGTAATCCTCTGAAATACTGCCGTGTAGGTGTTTTGCCACAGAGCCACAGAGTGCCAATTCTTCACTTGTAATATCTCTAACTATATCAGTGAGTACATCACAAAATTCATTAACTTGTTCATCTTCAAATATTTTTAAATCTTTAAAATTCCCCATAACTATTTGTTTTTTCTCGAATTTCTATCTTGTATTTTTTCAAATGATTTTATCGCTTGCCTTATTTGTTTTCCATTTTCTGCATCTGCCACCATATAGGCACTCACTCCCTCTCTTTTGAGATCAGAGATAAGACTTCTCAAATCTTGTAATAGTGGTTCCATCTGTTGGCTTGCCTCCGCTTGATTTCCCCCTGATACCCCCATATTAGCACTTGCGGAATTTGTGTAATTCACTAATCCACCTTCCGAATATCCATTTGAGGAGTAACTTGGCTCTTTTGCCCGCCCCGTTCTGATACTCTCCATCCAGGAAATTGTATCGGCAACTACTGGATTCTGTAACATCCATTTTGGTGTAACATATTCTCCCTCATGCACAATACCTGCTGGTCGATACCCTGAAGCATCAGGCTGTCCATAACCATTACCTGTATATCCTCCCGTAGCATAACTTTGCTTTTCTGGAAGTGGCTGAGACGAGATAATACCCACTTGAACTGCTCCCAGTGCTCCGACCAACGAAGCAAGGACGATACCTGCGGGTCCGCCAACTTTCAAGGAATTAGCAACCCCGAGAGCTGTTGCCGAAATCGCATCTGCTATACGGATAACTTTCTGCATCTTAGCCTCTTTGTACTGCATCTCGGATTCTTTATTGAGCCTTTCTCGTTCTAATTCTTCTAATGATTTGGCATATTGTTCTTGGTTGATATACCCCTCATTAAGTTGTTTTACGAGTGCTTTTTTCTTTCGTTCTTGGTATCGAGTGAAATTTCGCAAGTCTCTCTCGTTCAGAGATTTTTGGTACTCGGCATATTGAGAAAAAGCATTACTCATTGCTTTCACTGCTACACTTACTGCATTGATTTTCTCGGCTGTAGTATCCAAATTTTTAAAGGTATCCTCCCATTCCTTTGCCGAAAAACCAAGTAAATCCACTTTTCCCTTTGCTGTATCTTTTTCTTCTTGTACTTTCTTTTGGTCGTTCTCTTCTCCGTTCTGCAAAGCCCCTTTCACTTGGAGTATTTTCCCTTTGATTTCCGATAGATTAGCTTTGAGTTTTTCCGCTGCCTCACCTGTCGAGTCTTTTAATTGTTCATTGAGCAGAGCTTGTTCTTCTTCCAACATTTTCAATTGCATCTCCAAGGCTTCTCTATTGGCATCTTCACGGAGTGCTTTTTTTGCATCTTCCAGCGTTTTAATACCTTTGAGCTCTTGGTCGGTTAATTTCAAATAAGACAATTTGGATAGGGCAATTTTTGCCTCCTCCATTGTGGTTATTTGTTGTATTTCCTCCTCCCTTTTCATTATTTGGTCGTCGGTATCTCGTCTATTTTTTTCAAGTTTTTGTTCTATTTCCTGCATTGCGTACTTCTCATCAATTTTTTTTAATCTAAATTGATGAGTTTGCTCCATTTGCTCTTTTATATTATTGTTTTTAGCTATCAATTCATTGATGATAGCGATTTCTTTTTTCTTGTTATCGATAGCTTCGGAGTAGTTTTTCTTGGCTTTTGGATTTTTTGTTTTACTTTTTTCCTTTTCCAGCTTGGCAATATCTTCATTAATTTTTTTGATTTCCCTCAGTTTCTCATTGTTTTCCAGTTGGATATTTTCCACCTCTCTATCGTGGCGTGTTTTTTCATCGTCTTCTTCTTTTTTTTGACTTTCAGCGACGATAATTGCTTTTTCATCTTGATATTTTCGCTCTAAATCGAGACGCAATTTATCGTATTTCGATAGGTCTTCCAATGATTTTTTCCTCTCGTTTTCAGAGTTTTCCAGAGAGTGGTCTTTTTCGTTATTTGTCTTTGTCTTGCTTTTCTTTGTATCAGGTACTTCTATATTTGTACCGCCAGTAGTTTTGTTTTTATCATCTTCATATTGTTTAGCATTTTTTTGATTTTCATAGATAATCTTAAGAAGATCTTCGTCTTCTTTAGCCCATTTTTTATTTAAATTTTCTTTTTCTTTCTTGATTTTAGCTACCTCCTTTTCTGATGAATATATTTCTGTACGATGATCTACTAATGTAGCGAAAGGTATACCAAATTCATCTGTATCATAACTATTATAAAGTATTTGATTCTCGTATTTTTTATTTTTCTTACCCTTATTCTTCATAGTATCCTTCCATTCCTTTTCCTTAGCATAATTAACATTCTCTTGCGCATTCTTTATTCTTTTTTCTAAATCCAGTTCTTGTGACAATCGTTCCGCTGCTCTCTTATCAAGGATAGCCTGTGCTGCTCTTGCTCTTGCGGAGGCTTTGATGGAAGTAGTTAAGGCTTCGTAAGATGATTGAGCCTTACCATTCATTATAATTTCAGCTTTGATATTGCCAAAGTAGGACGGATAGGTTTCCTGCAATTTATGCACTGCGTCCAATCGTTCGTTGTAGCTTTTGTTGGTATCGGTTGCCGTATTATAAAGTATTTTTAAATTAGATATTTCTTTGCCAATTGCTTGGTTCTCAGCATTTAATGCTTCATTGAATTCCTTTGTGTTATCGGTAAGTATTTTTGTTTCCGATGCCAATGTTTTGTAAGCGGTATATGCTGTAACTGCGAGGGTTATGATAATCCCAAGTGGATTTGATTTTGTTGCAACATTAAATGCTTTTGTTGCTTCGGTTACTCTTTCCAGGTTGAAAGTGAGCAATCCGAGAGTTACTTGGTATAACATTGTGGCGGTTCGTTTCAAGAATAGATAAGCTAAATTGGCTTTATCTGCCACCACACTTAGCCACTTAGCCTTTGTCAAACCTTCTTCCGAAACTCTCGCAATAATGAGACTGGCATTGTATCCTAATATCGCCACGGTGATCACCTTAAGGATATCCCACGCCAATTTCATACGATTTTTTAATTCATTGACACCATCACTTGCCGATGCCGATGCACCTGTAATCCATCCAATAGCTCCGATTAGTCCATCAAAGAAATTGAGAATATTACTCTTGGTGAATAAATCATCAAAGGCGTTTTTCAATTTATCAACAATCGCTGCGGAGTTGTTATTTTTCACTGCAAATTCTTTATTCAGGGAGTTGGCGTCTTCCATTGCGTTTTTAGAACGCTTTAATGCTTCGGAAAACGCTTCCGTTCTGTTGGCTGCTGCACCTACTGCCTTTTGCACCTCTAAGGAATTGATTTTCAATGAATCGAAAATCTTTATCGCTTGCGTTCCTTCCACTCCTTTCATTCCTTTGGCAAATCGCAAGAAGAATTCCTCAGGTTTTTCGTTGTAGAGCTTCTTGGCTTCTTCTACACTTATTTGCATAGATTTGGCAAAGGACTCAATATTTTCCCCTGCTACTTTTATGAAATTGGAAAACCCAGACGCTGCGATTTGAGAATCTATACCACTCTCTTCAAAGGCTGCACCAAGTCCCAGCACGGCACTCGCTGATGGCTTCACAGAATCTGGCAAAGCACCCACTCGGAGAGCAAAATCGGAGATATTCCCCTCACTGGCAGTACCTGCTGCTGCAAGTTCGTTAAGTGCGGAACCTACCTCATTAATAGCTGTGGCATAGTCTTTCCCTTTGGTATCATTGAATAGCCCTTTTATCTTCCCAAGGCTATCCACGACATTCTCCAAACCACCCTCGAAAGAGTCGCCCAGAGCTACATAAGCCTTATCTACTTCTTTAACGAAAGACTCTAACTCTTCCTTTGGAACGCCAAGACGCCCGCCGACTTCCGCTATTTTCAATCTATCCATTTTGGAAGTCCGAGTGTCCATTTCGTCAAAGGCGTCCCATAGATTTTTCACTTCGTTTAATGCGAGCCCTGTTGTCTTCTGCACATCTGCCATTGCATCGGATATTTTTAATAAATCTTGAGCCGTTTGCCCTACTTTTATACCTACTAATCCTGCTGCTATATCGCTGAAAGTGAGTCCAAAACCAGAAATTTTACTTTGTAATCTTCCCCAAAAGCCCTCGGACTCCTTGAGTTTCCCATTTACTTTGTCAATTTCTGTTTTCACACGATTAAATTGCTCTCGTGCTTCTGCGAGTTCCTTTGCCTTGTTATTGAATTCCTCTGTACCTACGGGTAGATTTTTTAACTCTTTGGTCAATTTTTTGACTTCTTTATTAATGTAAGTAAAAGACTCTTTCACTCCCTTATCTTTGATATCTAATACTACCTGCGAGCTTATTTGTTGTTTTGCCATTGAATTTCTTTTTAGCAAATATTATTTTTTTGAGTTTTTTTTCAAAAGACAAAAAAAGACAGATGCTGTATGCACCTGTCATCTTTTTAAGGAATAAATCGCCCAATGTGAAATTGTAATTCCTCCACCCGCTCTTTTGCGATATTTTCTGCCACATAATTAATAACGCCACTTTGTTCAATTGCTCGGGTGATGAAATTTGTGGATTTCAGGAAATATTTGTGAGGTCGGTAGTAATATTCTATCGTACGAGGTGTTTTACGAGTTCTTTTCCTACCTGCTCGGACAATATCCGCTCCGTAGTGCTGGACAAATCCGTGTCGCCCCATACTGAGTATTAATTTGTTGAAATATACCTTTTGGAAATTGCCATCTTTGCTAACAAATTCTTTTGTTCTTGCTTTTGCTTCTGCATTTTTTAAGGAATTTTTCTTGTCGCCATAATAATGTTCTTTAAAGGATTGCGTCTCGTTTTGCAGTGCCCTGGTAAGCATCTGTTCTGCTTTTTTTGCGATTAATTTCTCTTGTATGTTCATAGTTTAATTTTTAAGATACATTTCCCAAAGGAATATTCGTTCGCCCATCGAGATATTTAAGATTACCTGAAATCCTAATTGCTTCATAATATCGTAGATATCGTGCTCGTTGATGGGTTCGGAGGGGATAACGCCCCTAACTTCATCTAATATCTCTGCGGTAGAGGAATATATAGCGTTTTCTTTTTTTTCTGTGGTGTAATACTCAGTGAGTAAATTGATTATTTCTTGTTTGTAATCTTCCATAAGTTGCGGTTTTAATAAAAAAGCCAAGATCTCTCTTGGCTTTCTGGTTGTTAATTGGTCTTTTTGTGTGAGAGTCGTCAAAGTTAATTTACATTATAATAAAAACAAATGACAATATTATTAAGGAACTAAGGAGTCAATCAATACATTTAAATCATCTGGATATTCTTTTATGAAACCTATCAATCTCAAGTATTCGATAACTACTTTATTCAAATCATTAAATTGATCATCATTTAAACATACTTCATCTTCTATTATCTTAATAGTGTTCAGGAGTGTGAGCTCGTTTTCTAATAAGCTTTGTTGTTCTATTATCCAACTTGCTAGGTTGCTGTTAAACGCTATTCTATTTAAATCGTTCATTGAATAGTATATTTAGTTTAACAATTAGATTTTCGAACGCATCTTGGAGGTCGCACCCTTGTGCTATCATCTTTTGGTAGGTGTCGTTACTTGTCCATTTCATTGTAACGATTCCGTATTTATCCCTTTTTGCGGTGATATTCCCGTTTGATTCTTTAATTAATTGGGAGATTGTGGTGCTGAAACTGAATTTGTGCGGAATCTTGTTGTAGAGATTAGCGATGATTTCCGCTCTGTTAGAATTTTGTCTTTGCACTCCGCTACTATTATTCACGAATGGTGCATTTTTTACTTGTGTTTGCATAATTATATAAAATAAAAAAATCCGAAAATTAGGGGTGCAAACACAAGAGCTTTCGCTTTTGAGGTATAGCATCTCTACTATACAATCCCTTTTTTCGGATATATTGTTAAAAAATACTGATTTATACAAGACCAGCCCTTGTGTTTGCACTGCAAATATACAACAAAAAATTGTTGTAGCAAATTTTCACAACAATTTTTTAAAACATATATTATAAGTCTCTGATAATTAGAGGGAAAAATTAAAATAATATTTCTTAGATACAAATGATTTTCAGGAAAACATAAAAAAAGCCCCACCGCTGGGGTGGGGGTGTTAAATTAAAAAGACTAAAGTCTTACGCTAAATCTATAGCAGAGAGTTCTTTGCCATAAGATTTAATGCCTTCAAAAATCCTTTGAGCTTGTTTCTCTGATGGGAATTTTTTTCCTGTTTTATATTGAGAGATAAGGCTATTATTAATGCCCATTTTCTCACTCAAAGCCAAGATGTTAATACCATTATAATACTCAAAAAATTGAGCCAAATCAAATTTTACTACAATATCTTTTTCTGTTGCCAAAGGTTTATTTTCTTCTTCTAAAAGCATATTTAATGCTTCTAACATATTGTTCTTTAACTCTTTATAGGTTTCTCCTACGGTAGCAACGCTCCCATCTTCTGAATAGGCGGAGTATCCTGTGTTTGTTTTTTCTACAATAAAAGTTGTTTTCATATCTGTACATTTTTTGTAAAACTACTGGGGATTTATTTCCCTAATAGTTTTTTGATGATTACATTTTCTAGTCCTTTTCCCACTTCTTTGCTGGGGTGTATGGGGACTACACATTTTTCGCCAGTGGTAGGATTGTGCCATATTTGGTGGCTTCCTTTGGCATCTCGAAAAGGCTTACAACCACCTTTTTTGAGAATTTTTAATAATTCATTAGTTTTCATAAGAACTTCTAATCTTTATTAATTTAACACTACAAAGGTAAAAAATATTTTACTTTTACGCAAGTTTTTTAACAACTTTTTTCAGAAAAAAACATAAAAAATCCCCACCGCTGGGGGTGGGGTAAAACAATAGATAAAGTAAAAAAGTGTTGAAATGATACTTTATAGTTCTATTGCTAAAAGTTCTTGTCCGAATAAGTGTAATTCTTTCTCAATCTCTTTTTTTCTTTCTTTGCTCGGTTTTTTAGAACCACTCAAATAGGCTGCCATAAGGGGCTGGGAAATACCTACTCTACGAGCAAACGCCGAGATATTAAGCTCTCCTAATTGGCTAAAAACTTTCCCTATTTCAGATGGGATTTCTTTTTTATGAAAGAAACCTTCATAGCTTAAATCTTCATCAATTTCTGACCAATGAATTCCAAATACATTAAGTTCATAATTATTCCTTTGCTCTTTTGTGGCATATTTTAATCTATGAAAATTCTCAAAATTTTCTTGTGCTACCTTTCCCTCGAGGGTTTCTATAAAAATAGCTTCATCTGTAAGCCATACTTTTTTGATTTTGTCTTGTGTTATCATATTTATTTTGTGTTAAAAAAATCATTCCAACGCTCTATGATGATATCTTTATTTTCTTCTACGGCACCAATTACTTTTTTTAGTTCAGAAGCCGTCAGTCCCTTATTTTCTATGAGTTCTACTTTTGGTAAAACTTGGATTTTAGCATAAATTTTTCCTTTAATTGCATGGATATGAATAGGTAAATGGTCGTTGGAAAAAAAAGAAAATCTAAATCCTAATAAAATAAAAAGTGTAGGCATTGTTTTAATTTTATATTGCAAATATAGGTTATAAATTTATAACCTGCAAATTTTTCACTCACTTTTTTCAAAAAAAATAAAAAAAATCCCCACCGAAGTGGGGAGAACAATAGATAAAGTAAAAAAGTGTTGAAATGATACTTTATAGTTCTATTGCTAAAAGTTCTTTGCCAAGTGCGTGTAAGCCTTCTTGTATCTTTTTTCTTTGGGCTTCTCTTGGTTTTTTTAAGCCTGTGGAATAATGATGAATAAGTTTTTGATTAATGCCTGTAATTTTCTCAAAGGCTGGATTACCTAAAATGCCTTTATAATATTGTAAAAGGCTTTCGGTGTCAAATTTATATTTTATTTCATAATTGCCTTTTAGGATTTCTGGTACTTCTGTGAAATATTCTTTAATGGTTTCTATTCCATCAATAATGCTTTGTTTCACTTCTTTTACATCATCACCTGCTCCATAGATGCCTGGTACATTTTCTGCATATGCTCCATAAGTTCCATCACTTGCTCTCTCTATTATTACATTGATTGTCTTCATAATGTTATATTTTAGGAGGGGCTTTTTTATAGCCCCATTTGTTTTCTTAATGATTTTTCTAATCCGTTGGGGAGTTCTTTACTTCCATGATTGGGGATTGTCACCTCAATTATCCCATTTGTCCAAATTTCGTGGCTTCCTTTTCCTTGCCTGAGAAGTCGCCAGCCTTTCTTTTTAATTTCTCTAAAAAATTCATTGTATTTCATAGAACTATTACTTTATCATTTCAACACTGCAAAGATATATAAATATATACTTTTATCCAAATTTTTCACTCACTTTTTTCAAAAAAAACATAAAAAAAAGCCCCACCGCTGGGGGTGGGGGTGAGTGTTAAATTTAATCAATAGTTATTAAAACTATTTTCTTCATAGCTGGTCGGCAGTTTTACGGATGCGCTCCGAGAGGTCATATAATGCCCCTTTGAACTGCTCCATTTCTTCGTGAGAAAATCCACCAGCATTTCCGTTTCCATCTATACCATCTATTTTATGGTATATCCAAGATGGAGAGCGGTCAAAGTATTTTTTAGATAATTTTGCCCAAGATATATCAAGAGCAATATCATTTAATGTTTCCTTTACAGATTGTTTTTTACTAACATTTATTTCCATATTTTATATTTTATTAAAAGCACCACCGCAGTGGCGGTGCTTGGGTTTAGTCTTCGTAAAGAAGTTTTTCAAATAATCTAATTATCCATTCTTCTAATTGTGCTGAATAATTGTGTCTGGATTTATTTAGGTTACATTATTTGGAAGTATAATGTTCTGCTCGTGACCAAGATTCTAATCTTTGCTTTTTTGCATCAATAGGCAATCGTTCGTTTAGTATATATAATTTATTTATTTTTTCTATTGCAAGATCAAATGTTATTAGATTATTGTGTAATAATTGATCAAAAATAAATAATATTCCTCTTACTTCAACACTATCTGATGAGGAATGTTTTCTTAATTTATTATCCCCTGTTAGAAGTATTCCTTGTTCTTTCTTTGCGTGATACCATATAGAGCAGTCTTGAACACTTAGCCCCTTTGTAGAGGAATGAATTTCATAAATATTAATCAAATCTTCTTCGGTAGATTCTATCAATATTAAGGATTTATTTTCTATAAATCCCCTTATAGCATCTTTTTGTTCCTCGTATAATTCATCAAAAACAAAGTCGGTAGTTTTTATATCCCAGTATTTTAAGTTAAAAAATACTTCAATTAAATCCAAATGGAATAAGTCAATTAAAATATTAGCATCATTTATTACTATTCTCATTCTGTTTCTTTTACATTGTTGAATTTTCTAACACTTTATCAATATTAACTCCTAATAATGATGCTGCTTTGCTTGATGATATTAGTTCTTGAGAAAAGGCACGATAAACCAGTTGCTTAAATCTATTGGAAATTTCAGGAGTTTGGAAACGCTCTGTATCAACTTTTTGTCTTAATTCTTTATTAAAATTAAGTTTTTTATAAAATTCTACTACTCTATTATCACTCAATATATTACAATCTTTTAGTCTGTAAATAATGGCTTTAATACTTATTCCGTACTTGCGTTGTACTGCTTCTAATTCTTTAAATGAGATACTTCCTCTACTCTCACCAAACTCTCTATATACCATTGATTTAGGAAATAAAAACTCTGATGCAAATCTATTACAAAAATTTTCTTCAGTTTTTATATCACATTTTGGTAAGTCCAGCAAAAGATGTCCCAATTCGTGTAAAAGAGTAAAGCGTTTCCTTTCAACAGGAAAATTTTTATTCACTACAATAATTGGGTACTTATCATTGATAATAGTTGCAAGACCATCAAATTGATTCTCTGGTTCATCTATCTCAATTACCTTTATTTCTTTATCTTCTAATAACTGAATTATATTGTGTATTGGGTCTATCCCTATTTCCCATTCATTTCGTAATTCTTGGATAATTATTTCTATATCTTCTAATTCATTAGTCTTTTTCTTATCCAAAGGATTTTTAAAAGAATTATCAATATCTAATATATTTTCAACTTCCAAATAATTAGATAATTTCATCTTGATTTCTTCTTTCAAAGCCTTAATCTTTTTTACAGAAATAGAACTCTTTTTGCGAAAATTTACCACCCCTAATTCCACAGACGGAGGAGTAAAAAAATAATCTAATTTTACATTTAATGATTTTGCTAACTTAATCAATATGCTACTTGAAGGCATTGATTTTCCCTTTTCATACTCTGAAATCATTTGCTTTGAAATACCAACTAAATCAGCTAAATCTTTTAACGACATCGCATTAAGAGTTCTACCTTGTCGGATTTTTTGTGAAACAATTGCTTTCATAATATTTATTTTTAATTGACATTTTTTACAAAAATATAAATTTTGTCAACCAAAACAAATTATTTCTATATTTTTAACAATAATTTATACCCTCTCTGGAAAGCCCTATCAGTACACTACTTTTTGTCCATTAAACTCATCTATGAAGAGTATGTTTATTTTCTTTATAATCCCTTCTTTCGTTTTTATATTCTTAGTTCTGTTGGATTTTTATATTAACAAACTTTCTCTATATCTTTCCAATCATCTGGGGATACCTTCAGGGATTGTATATTACTCAATTTAAATGACACTTCCACGCCGAAGAGTCCATCGCCATCTAATTCTATCGGTGTTACCTCCAAAGAATTATTAATAAATGTCCTGTAAAGGAAGTGTCCCTCGTTGTTGTTATCCATCCGCACACGAGCAATAACACGAAAAGCAAGACGCTCGGCGTCGTCTATCGCTTGGTATTGCTCCTCATAGTTGCCTGCGGGGATATTATTAAAGAGTATCCCAAAATTAATATTCCGCACTGCCTGCGAAGAATAATCGTTGTGTTCCAGCTCTATTCCATAGCCGAACAAACAAAGAAATGGAGCTTTTATTCCATCATAGGAAGTTTGTTTGTTATGCAATTCTCTACTAAAATACCCCACGAAACTATTTAGGAAATTGGAGTTTTCCACAAGGTTCTCAAAGTATTTTTTAAGTTCAATATACGATGTAGGTTTCATTTTAATATTGTTTTAAGGCTTTTGCTCGCTGTTCGTGTATTCGTTTAGACTCTAAAAACGAATTAAAAAAATCATATACCAATGTATTTTGGCACTCTTTGAGGTTGCCCAAGAGTCTCAACTCATCCGCTGCCATCATTGTAATGATTTTAGAAAACGAGGTGTGCTTCTGCGGTGCTGGTGTCTTGCTATCGCTTTTTGCAAAAATACTTGGATAAATATCCGCAATATATCGGCATACGCACGAGAAGATGAAAACTATCCTTTGTGCCTTTTTAAATGGTATTTTGTCCGTCTTCCGAGCAATATCGGGCAATAATTGCTCGTTGTAGTTGTCGCCAAGTCGATACAAACACGCTACCAACTGCCTCATTAGCAGATGCTTTTTCTCACCTTTCGCCTCTCGCCATCGGTATAAAAGCGTTTCGCAAACGGAAAATTGCCTGATACTGATATCACCTATTCTATCGGCGGGCTTCTTCAATCGGGATATTTTTGGAAATTGGTAGAGTTTCGGTGGTTCATAAATAAATCTCAAATGTTCCTCAAATGCCGACAAAGGAATATCTCGAAGAATATTTCGCATCCGAAAATATTGAATGATATTATTACTTTTCATTAATAACACGCTGATTATTTGGATGATGGAATCCTCAAAATCCCCCTCTGAGTAGTTCTGGAGAATGTGGATAACTTCTTCCTGCTGCCACTCGTTCATCTCTTCCCAAGATGTTGGTATGCTGATTTTCATTCTTAAAATTTTGATATTAGATAAAAATACACTACATTTGCAACTCTCACACAAAATAAACAATTCATCGTTTTATTTTAAATTAATTGTAAAAACGGCAACCAATAGGAGTATTACTTCCTCCCCCTGAAATTGGTTGCCGTTTTTTTCGTGTGAGAGCAAAAAACATTGGTTGCAATAGGGGGAGGATTTATTTATACCCTGCTGGAATGAGAACAACAAAATACACTCCTGTATTGCTATAATCGGCATCATCACGGATGTGCATTCTGCTAAGAAATCTCGGTTTTCGCAAAGCTCTCTATAATTTCTTTTTCCCTATTAGACAACTCCCAGTGAACAACTTTCCTTTGTGTTTCTTTTTCTTTTATTCGCTTGATTTCATCAGCTACTCTATCACTTACGATAAATCCACTACCGAAAATGCTCTTTTTTAATTGTTTTTGAGCATCCATAGCTCGGCAGAACATAACATCTTTCTTTTTTATTTTAAAACTTACACCTCTTGAAACAATCTGGTATATAGTACTTGCTGTAATAATATTATCAGGATATTTGTATGACGGCAAACATGCTTTGTTTAGCTCTTGTACTTTTTTTAATCGCTGATGCAAGTCGGCATCACCTAAAATTTTTATATCACCAAACATATTAGATACAAATGAAGTACTTACCTTGGCTCCATTATCATAAACAATTTCTACACCTACCACTATTCCTGTATAATCTTGGTCAGTGCCAAACAATGTCAGATGAGGAGCAAATAGGAAAAACTTGATATTTCTTTCGAGGTAAAAACGGATAATATGAGAAATGATAGAAAACGGGGGATTATCTACAACCACACAACCCTCGTAATTTTCAGACTGATAATCTCCATTGGGGTAAAATGGTCTAACCACTTTCAAACCCTC
>QWCO01000258.1_pt1 | contig 31044 bp, 36 predicted proteins | sample 1972611 | NCBI WGS metagenome assembly QWCO01 (sample SAMN09866706, study PRJNA288562) | Human oral metagenome isolate term1_saliva, whole genome shotgun sequencing... | reverse complement strand
CACCTTGTCTTTAGACAGATTTTCCGTGTCCTTTGGAGTGATTCCCAGTTTTTTCATACCTTCATGGTACTTGTCCATAATATCCGTAAATGCAAGCGTTTTTTTATCTCTTGCATTTCTAAGCATTTTATAGATCTTGTCGCCACCATCTCCCATCGTGTGGAAATAGCTAAGCGGATCCAGCATATTAAATTGCAAGCCGTTCTTTATTGTGCCGGCAATGGTTCCATACTCTGAACCTGTCTTTTCTTTCTTAAGGTCGCTTATTACAGAGTTAGAAACATCGCTGATTCTTTCGTTGCTCTGCATGGAAATATATTTGTTTTGGCTCTCAACTATATGCTTAAACCCTCTTAGGCTGTCCCGCAAAGTCTGCAGGTCTTCCGTACTTAATCGGTTCATGTTCCCGCCAATTTTAGATACAGAGTTCTTAATCTCTTCAAGACCTTCTTTCAAGCTTGGATCAATGGGGAAATATACCCCCTTCCCGTTTTCTTCCGTGAAGACATCCCCGTTTTGCTCTGCCTCTTGGATCCTACTTGTTAATGTTGCAAGTGCTCCCTCAAACTCCTTTGCCGTCATTTCGATTTTCGGCTTCTTCTCATAGAAAGCATCATAAGAGGAAAAATCGACAGCGGAAAGCACAGGCACTAAATCTTTTAGTAGTACCTTCGGCACATGGAGATTATCAGTCGGATTTACCGCCATTTTCATTAAGGCTTTGCTATCCCTTACAATCTCTTTCTTATAAATCTGTCTGTGGCGTTGCTCTTCCTGCTTCTGCCTGTAGGCTCTATGCATTTCAAGTCGGGCTTGATACTCTGCACCGCCACGGCTCAAAAGACGAGATTCTGCGTCTATAAATTCCTCATGACTAATAAGACTATTTTCATAGTCTTTTCTAAGCTGCTTAATCTTATCAAGTGCCTTGTTATACTTCTTCTGAAACTCTGCCTGTACTTCTGCCCGTGCCTTTTCTTTTATCTTCTTATAGCCGTCCTTGTACTTCTGATAAAGTCTTTCATCTCCGACGGAAAGAAAAGCGTCGTATATTTCATCGGAAAGCCTATCGACTGCATGATCTTGCTCTTCTCCGGGGAAAGCCTCATACACTTTAGGGATAGACATTTCGTATGCTTCGATAAGCTTATTCAATTCGTCGGAATAGGTTTTATCTCCTACAACAAGGTAAGGGAACGCTTCTGCAAAACTCTTATATACCTTGTCTGCATTTCCCCCGTTATCTACTGTTGCTTTTCTGAAATCAATCTTTCCGAAATACTGCTTTCTAAGGTCTCCGAATTTCTCGTATCTTAGGTCGTGCAATTCCTTTTCAGTAACGTATATCGGTCTTCCGCCAAAGAAATCCTTTACCTTATTATAGTCCTGCACCTCGGAATCTTCTTTGTAAGTGGCATTCTCTATAACCTCTCTAGCAATTGCACGGCTTACGCTCCGCACCTCTCCGCCGTCAATATCCCTTGCTTCGTTAAGATACTTATAGAAGCCGCTTAACTGATCCGCAAGCTTTGCCTTACTAAACTGCGAATTGTACTGTGAAAGCAAATCACTTGCAATACGGTTTACATCGCTCCTTGACGGCTCGAATCTTGTTTCTGCATTCAGCACTTCGGATAGATAGCTGTTCTCTTCCTTTAGGTTTTCATTCTCCTCCACAAGGCTGTTATAGTATTCTTCGGAAATATCTAACTGATGTGAAACGTTCGTTGCCGATGTTGTATTTCCCGTACTGCTAGATTGTGAATTCGTAAAGTTTTGCAATTCAGTCTGAAAATACGGCTCAACTTTAGTCGAATTATTTCTTGACTTTGGGTCTACATTTTGAAGAATCTTGTTGACATCCATTTGAAAGCGTGCTAGATTAAATCCAACGACAGAGGTTGCGGGTAAGACCAGGCTTAGAGAAGCTGGGGCTGTGCCTCTGTTATTTTTTGTGTTTGTATTTTTGTAAGTATAATGTTTCTTTCTTTCGCTAGGTTCAATATATAATAAGTCTTTCTTGTGTACTTTTAGATAAGTTCCGAATTCTTCTTTCCCATACAACGACTTAATTCTATTTGAAACAATACTAAGTTTTGAATAATTAAAGTTGTCAGAAGGCTGTACAGCCACAATAACTCTATCCCCATTGCTATCTGTTTTATTCGTCACCACAACAAAGCTACAATCCTTTTTTTGGTCATCCGACCTAATAATAAATGCAGGATTATCGATTGCTTTTATATCGTCTAATATTTCCTTTGCAGTTAAACTATGCGGTGATGTTTCTAGTGCTTGTTGTGGTGTCAAATTTAACTTTTGCTGTATTTCAGTTTTGGTTTTTGCCTGTACGGAAACTACATGTTCTATATTCATAACCATAGGTAAAGTATCAATTCCCAAAATTTTAGTAAGGGTTTTCGGCGTCTCTTGGATATAAACATATTGATTGTTGTGCGTTCCTGTCTGATAGATATGGTCAAGTAATTGTTCGTGTGCTTTCCCTTGATTAATAACTTTCTGCAACTGAACTTGCGACAGTTCTCCGCTGTCGCTGTTTTCTGTTACCGCTTCATATTGCGCCATGTTCTCCTTTGCTGTTGACATAGCAACAAGCCAAGCGTCCCTAGTCTCTTCGTATCTCGCTAGGTCTTCTCTTAGCGCCCTACTCGCCAGTCGCTCCCCGCTATGGCTGATTAAGTCCTTGAACGATTCGATAATATCGTTTAGCCATTGAACTACCTTCATTCCAAGGCTCTTTTGCTCTTCTGTTCCATTCACTAACTTATTAATGAATTCCTCGTCATTTAGGAAGTGCATAGTGGAATCCGCAACGATTTCATCCGTGATTTCCTCATTGGATAAATTTCCGTAGGACTGCTTATAGGTTTCAATGAGGGAATCTAAATCCGTGTTCTTGGATTTTAGAATGCTGTTTAAGGCAAGCCCCTTAAACCATCCGTACATTCCTTGGTCTTCTCCTTCGCTTGCGTATTCCTTTATCCAGTGTGTCATTTCATGCGCTACAGTTCCGAGAATATTATCACTCTGCAGGTCGATAGTAATAATTCCCCTTCCCATTTCGTATGATCCGTTACTTGTGTTTCCGTCTTGATATTTGGAATCCACGATACGGAAAAGTATACCCGTCTTCTTTCCGAGCGCACCTAATACCTTTTTCAGATTCTCCGGCGCATGCGGGACGCTATCCATTAGTCCGCCTGTTCTCTTTTCTATACGCTCTTTGTATTTTATGTTCCACTTACTAATTGCGTTCTCGTAGTCCTTTACTCCCGCCTTGAATAGGCTTTCTCTCTGCTCCTTGGAAAGTAAAGCCATGCTTGCAGTCTTTTCTAGGCTATCTTCGCCGTTCAGATTATAGTTATACCGCCCAAGGTTATAAGCGTGTGTGCTTGCCTTGATATAATCAGTCAATGGGATATTCCCGTCATAGTTATCTATGAATGCCTTTCTTCCCTCTGTATCGTAGTTTTTGGAAAACTCCTGCAGGGGGTTTTTATAGTCGATACTCTCTCTATTTGCCTTGCTTAGATTCTCATTGATTGCATTTTCAAGCTTTGCTTGTTGTCCTGCCTCTGTATTTGAGAAAAGCGCATAAGGAACAGAGCCGGGCTTTTCCGCTTCGGTTTCTTCTTGCTTGTTATCTTTACTTTCTTGAAGACTATCTTTACTTTGCCATTCCTCTTGCTGTCTGTTGTAGTCCTCGATAGCCGCATTCTCTACAGCATTGGAAAGATACCCCCTCTCAAGGGTACTTATATTCTCTCCCCTTGCTTCTTTCTCTGCTAGTCTGTTTGCTACTTCCTGAATTGTTCTTCCTTCTTCGGTTGAAGTGTCTGCCCCCTCTGCAATCTCTTTAAAATTATTTATATCGTTATACTGTGCACCGTTTGCAAGTGTATGCGTTGCCCCTGCAATTCCCGCAGACATTCCACCGGACAAAGCCCCCGCAAGGAAACTCATTCCTGCATTTCCCAATCTGTTTACGCCTGTATTAAGCATTGCAGAAGTGTCACTCTCTCCATTTTCTTTCCTAGCAAGATACTCCTTGATTACTTCGGATTCACGACCTTTTATAAGAGTATCTGTTAAATCATTGGTGATCTCCGTTCCGAACTCTTCAAGACCTTCTTGCCCCATTTGCTTTAGGACATTTTTAGCAACTTCCTTCCCCGTCGTTCCCAATCCATTTTTAGACAGTTTAAGGAATCGCATAGTTGGCGCATATTCCCATGCCGCTTCTGCCGCACCCTTTGCAACTCCACTAGCAAGCATCTGATTTCTTGTGATGTTAGGGTTTACTGAATCCTCTAGGAACTCTTGATTGGTAGCACTTCCTGCAGCTAATGCAAGCCCTGCCGGACCGAACACAAGATTTCTAGCTGCAGAACTTGCTCCATCAAGAAAAACACCACCTAAAAAGTTTGTTGCTTTCTCTCCCGTGTCAAGTCTTCCGTCATCATGATTCATGCCTAGGTTATTTCTTAGTGCTCTTAAACTTCCTTCTCTTACGGCGTTAGCCTTCATTGCCTGTAACATATCTTCGGGCTTTAGCTTATCTTTAGAAAAGGTTTGCCGTGCCGTATTCACAAGACCTTCTGCTCCCGATAAGGTGCTTTGCGTCATGTTCCACGCTGTGCCCATTAAGGGCGCAACCTTACCCGCAACAGGAACTTGAGAAAGAGTATTCAAGAATTTATACTCTCCTGTCTTTTCATAGTCTCCTTTTAAAAGAGCCATGTAGTCGTCCTTGCTCATCGGGTTTGCATTTGTGGCAAACTCTGCACGTCCATTGTAGTTTTCGGGCATTCTCATCGGGTGACTCGCCGAATACTCCTGCCACATTTTCTCATAGTCTGCATCAGTCAAAGCAACGTGCGGTTTTATCTCTGATCCTGCCGTAGAATTCTGTTTTGCAAAGGAAACAGGTGCATCATGGATTCCGCCATACGCTACTTTATTTTCTAAAGGGTTTTTATACTTTGCATACAAACTAGGTTCTGTCGGTGTAGCGTCTACAGCCCCCTCTATCTTTGCAGGAGAATAGGAAGTAGGGGCTGTATTCATAGCCCCTGTGTTTGTTCTATATCCGCCCTGTGGAATTGCTTCTTTCTTAGCATTTTTTAAGATATAGCCCTCAATCAATCGTCTGTTTTCTTCCCTCTTTTTATCATCAAATAAAGAACTTAATCTTCCCATTTTCTCCCCCTATTCTTTAGAATCCTCTCTTTTCCCTTGCTTTTCTAAGTTCATTCCTCGTGATATATGTCAACGGGTCATCGGGCATAGTATCGAGATGGTGATCTTTCCCGTTTCTGTCAAAAAGTTCTTTAAGCCCACCTTGTGGTGTAACAGCAGATCTCGGATTTGCAAGAACGTAATTTACGCCCTTCCCAAAATCAGAGGCAACGGAATCCAATGCGTCAAACACGTTAATTGTTGGAAGTCCGTCCCCCTTTGTTACGGTAGCTTTTTGCTTACCTGCTCTTCCCCTTCGTCCTCGTCTTCCGCCACCACCGCCACGGCTTCCACCTGCTACCATGCCCGATAGTGCCTGCTTCGTTTTTTCGATGTTCAATCTTGCAAGTTCATTATCAAGATCCTGCGCTTCCTTCTTCATGGCATATTCTTTCGCCCATTGCTCTTCTTTCATGCTCATTTCTCTATCGAAATTCTCATTGTCGGTATCCATCTTGTAGACTCCCATATCTGCGCTTCTATCAGCGTTATACTGTCCTGCTAAATGGTTTGTACCGTTCCAGTAATTAGACGTATTGGCGTTATAGACATTAAGGTCATGCGTTCTTTCTCCGTTAAGGGCATTTAAGAAGTAGTTTCTGTCGTTCTGCCAGTCGGTAACGGTATCTCTATATCTTCCGTAGTCGGTGTTGTCCTGTCCTTGGAACGCCTGCAACTGGTTGTATCTGTTTGCTTGATCGTCCCTATACATTTGATAGGCTCTGTCTCTAAAATCCATAACCTTATCATTTAAGCCCGTCATGGTATTGTCATAGGACTGTTGTGCCACTTGTGCAGCATAGGAAGAACCATAGCCGCCCGACTGCGCCTGTGCATTTGCCATAGTGTCCTGCATCGCCCTACGGGCTGAATCTGTATAACGCTGTGCATACATCTGATAGAGGTCGTCATTCTTTAGGTCTTTTCCCGTATAAGAGAATTTTTTCTGATTATAGATTTGGTCTAGCAGTCCCGAAATCTGCGCTTCATATTTACTCTTAAACGGATCAGGTCTATTTTCCTCTACATTCTTTAATTGTTCTCTTCTTGCTTCCACCTCGTCAGACTCGCTATAGTCATCGGGCATTCTTGACAGCCTTGCCTTATACGCATTATATGCGTCTGTAACTTGTTGGGACTGGCTATATTTACGTGCAGGATATTTGGTTCCCTTGCCGTAGGAAGAAGAACTATAGCTTTCTGTGACTGTCGCCCCGCCATTCGCACCCCCTGCGTTTGATGTAGCATTCAGCCCTGCCGTTACATTTGCAGAAGGCGTATTGTTTCCCCCAAGTCCCGCATTATTTCTAAGCTGATTTAAAAGGCTTGTGTTTTGGCTTGCCGTCCCGCTATACCCCGTCATGCCTAACTGGCTTGCAAGCTGTTTTCGTGCAGCAAAGGAACTTCCTTGCCCTCTCTGATTCAAATAATCAACGATTGAATTACTTAGTGCCATTGTCGCCCTCTCCCTTCTTTTCCTCTACTGTAGCAACACCCGTAAGCAGTTGATAAGCTGTTACCATGTTCGCCATATTTGCTATTCCTACCACAGATACATTGTTCAACATTTCAAGAGCCTTAAGTAGATTCTTTTCTTTTATTTCCATTTTGCTTTCTCTCCTTTATCTTTTTATATATTTCTTGAATCATTTTGATTCTGAATGGAATAATTTCCGAATAGCACATTGCTAGGTAGTTTCCGTTCTTTTCTACAATTCCCTTGAATCCAGCTTGCTCCATTGCAAAGAAGAAATCTTGCGCTATATATCCCTTATGCCTTTTTTTCTCCCCTTTCATGGAATATTCAACAGGGGTAATCGCTTGAAACAAGCGCATTACTTTTTCCCCATCAAGATCCTTTATATCTTCCTTTAACCTTTCGTCACTCCACCAGTCTTTCCCTTGTGCTAGTATTTGCGAACATGTAACACGGTGCGCAGGCGTTTGTGACCCGCTCTCACTAGCCAAGGTGCACATACTTTTTACATCTATTACATCAAAGGAAAAGCTTGGCAATGTTCCATGCTCTTCCCCGTCTGAATCCCGCTCATTTTGCCATCCGTATGTTGCATGGATTGCACCGGATATGGATAACTCCCCTTTTATGGACGTTGACGAACCGCTCTTACTCTCTTTATCCAGCTTTCGATTAGATGTAAATACCACCCTTTTCCCCGTTATATCTTCCGGGTTACAATCTATTAATTCCGCATTCGCCCCTCGCATATTCATATAGGCTGTCTCAATTGTTCCGGATCCGATAGAAGAACCCTCTCCACCGATAAGCCTGTCTCCGCTTATCAAGAATCCACCTATCCGTCCCGCTGTAGCATTTACCTCTCCTTTAAATTGAACACCAGATTCGTTTACCTTAAAGCGCTCTGTATCTACCTTTAGACGCTCCCCTTTTAACTTAATCCCTTTTCCAAGCGATATTTCCGTATTTAACTCCTTTATCGTGTCTGCTTTCTTTACCTTTAATTCCAAGGTGTCGGAAAGTAGTTTCACGTTTGATTCAATATCGCTTTTTATTCCTTTTATGCGGTATCTTATCTTCTCAAGACTAACCTCGTACTCTGAAATTTTCCCTAGCAATTCCGAATATTCCTTTACAAACTCATTTGAAAATGCGGAATCAAAGGTAAGGTTCTCCGATGCGTAGCGGATGATTTTCTGATTTTGCAGGAGCAAGCCCTTAATCTTTTCCAACTCTTCCATATTTCTCCCCCATATCCTTTAGGACGCTATCAAGGCAAGCCGTGATTGAATCCATTTCAAGGCCTAATAGCCCATCTCTTATTTCCTTCCGATATTCTTCCGGCGTTTCCTGTGCAATAAATCCGGTAGCACTGATCCCGCTTTCCTTATACACAAAGGAGCAAGGCTTTAACGCATCCAGTAATTTGTACCCTTCCTCGGCATTTATCTTTCTGATGTTCTCCTTTAGCCGCCTGTCCGAATAGGTCTTTCCCGCAAGCTTTGAGTAATAGCTTCCACACTCTACATTGTCATAAACAAGTAGTCCACCTACAGGGGAAGAGTTCGTATTGTAGTGCTTATAGTTCTTGTCGGTTTCGTCAAACTCTTTTACTTCTTCCTTATCCGGGTATTCGGGTCTACTCGGAATCTTTTCTCCGTATTGTCTTTGCGTAGTATGAAGGCGCATTGCATTGCACGTAAGTCTTCCGTTACTCTCCATAGCAGAGCAAGAGATAGACCCTAAGAACTTGGCGTTATTAACGTTTATATCCTCAAAATTTCCCTTAAAGGTTGCATTGATATATACGTCGCCGTATGCGTTTATCTCTTTTGCATCTCCGTAGTCAGCAAATATATTTCTTGCTTCTATCATTGATGTACCTTTCCCGTACCATGAAGAGCCATGAGCGTCGCTCTGTATCTCCCACCCTGCTATGTTACCGGAAGTCGCCACAATCTCCCCTTTTGCTACAGCTCTATCTTTAGTAAGTACAAAATTAGGGGAAGCAATTTCTAAGCGTTCCCCCTTTATCTCTAATGTATCAGAGGAAAGATTTATCGAATTTGTTACTTCTCCTTTACTGACTAGCAAAGAGATGCCTTGCTCCGATGCCTTTAACTCTGTTTTTATTTTCTTTTCCGTTTCTTCAACCTTTGTATAAAGCCCACCTGCGCCCATATCTAAAAGGCTTAAATTATGCTTAGTCTCTTCATACCTAAGTAATTCCTCTGTCGAGAAATTATCTACAGCATCCAAAGAAGAAAAAACATTCTGCACCGCTCTATTGATCCTTGTTATATGCCCCTCAACCTCTTTTGCTTCCTTTATGCTGTCGGGCGATTCAATCTTATAAATCATCGCTTAGCTCCTTTAGTTCTTGTATAGCCTTTGCTATAACTCCGTGTAGTGCTTCGTAGTTTACGCTATAGAACCCGTTATCCATTTGGTGAACAATCCCGAACCGATCCCCGCCCTTTAGAATATCCTGCGCTATAAGCCCGTAATGTATGCCCTCTTCGTCCCTAAGCTTGTACGATACAGGACGCAAGGAAAGAATGTACTCTAAAGCATTTTCGATTGGTTTAATATCCTTTTTTACACGCCTGTCACTCCATGCAATGCCACGATCATTAGAGAAAATATCGTAGCAGCTTAGACGTCCCCCGATGTATGCGTCTCGGCACTGTCCGCAATTTGCGTATACTGTAGCCCCGCACACAACGTCATCACACGCAAACCATCCGAAATAGGTTTTTTCCGTTACTTCAATTTTGCAGTTACTAAAATCTATATAACATCCTGTTATATCCTTATCTGTCGTTATATCTAAGCGATTTCTCACATTTACAACCGTCCCACCAAACCCGCAGGCATCTATTGTATTCCCCCTTAAAAAGCTTGTCCCGCCCTCATTAACTATCTGAAAACTCCCGAAATTGCCACTCTCTGCAGTAATTTTCCCCGTAAGGCTTAGATTCCCGGCATTATCCAGCTTAAAGTTCTTTGAATCGACCTCTAGCCCCGTACCGCTTATGCTTATCTTTTCAGTAGATAGGCTTATTCTGTTTAGCAAATCGTCTTCTTTCACATATAAATCTAGCGCCCTGCTCGTCTGCTCGATTGCCGCTCTTGTCTTTTCTTCGTGGTCTTCCATAGCAAGAGTAAAGCCGTCCATAGAGTGCACAAGCTGAACGGCTTTCTCTTCGTTTTGGTAAAACTTCTGATATTCAGACGGGACTATATTGTCACCGTCCACATTTTCAGAAAGAAAGCGGATCTTCTTGTTCAGTTCCGCAAGGTACAGCTTTACCTTTTCAAGGTTCTTAATCTCTCCAATTGAAATCTTCGGAACTGTAAAAACGCTCATCGCTCGCTTCCTTTCCCGATAGTCTTACTCATGCCGTACAAGATGAATTTCCCATGCCCTGAAAGTTTATACTGGTATCTTTCGCAACGCTTTAGCTTCACAGGGATAAGATAGGTATTCCGCTTGTCCGCTGTAATAGACGCTTCTCTTCTCCACGTCGCTTCATTGTCATAGCGAACGTAGACCGTACATTCTGCGTCCGGCTCTAATTCAATATTAAACTGAAGAGATCGCACCTTCTTCTTGTCAAGCGTGCCCTCTTCCAAATACACGGACTCAAGATACCATTCCGTATTCTCATCGTCTTGTATGTCGTCTGCCCTTGTGTCTCTTGTATAAATAGGGTACTTGCCATTTACAGGCTTTTCATAAGTGGAATTAAGATTCCCTGAAGCGTTTACAAGGCTGTATATCTTTCCTTCTATGTCCGCTTCTTTTATCCACAACTGATTTTTAAGGTCAAACACATACATAGATCCTTGATTGTCGTTTCTCAAATAAACGTAATACTTTCCCCTCCACTGCCCCGCAATGGCATGATTCCACTTAACTTTCAGCTTATCCGATACCGATTCGGGCATTCCCCCTTGATATATCATCACTGCGTCACGGCTTACATACATGACCGCTTCATTCACATGGCAAAGAGAAGCACTACACCCTTCCATTACTCCCCTCGCTTCTACGGTATCAAGGCTGAAGTTTGAAGGCTTCGTGCCGTAAATCGTATGAATGTAGTTTTCTTTAAAGAACACAACATAGCCTTGTTGGCTGATAACGCCCGTAAAATCTCCGTCACTCCCGACAGAAACCGCATAACTGTCTGCCGCCGTGCCTTGGAAGCTGTTCCAGTTGGTCGGATCTCCAAGCTTGCACGCATAAATCTCATGATTCGCACTGGAACACCCCCACAAGCGATTGTTGAATTCACAAACGTAATCCATATCGGGAACTTTCCGCACAATCTTTACTCCGCTTTCTTCCGTGATACTTCGCAATGCTACGCCATTTTCATCTACTGCGGAAATCACAATAAAATCATCCCCTATTTCCTTTATTGCCTTAGTGGCGTTCAATGTCTCCGTGTACTGCGTAAAGCCCGAAAGCGTGACAACATCATCCCTCTTGAAGTTCTTTCCGATGTTCTTCCCTTGAATCTTTACAAAACTAGAACCTTCCGAAACAGGCGCAATACTGATTTGTCCTTCCTGCGTGTAGGACGATTCCATATCGGTCAGTTCTTCCGTCTTTGTGTTAAACACCTGCTTATCAGGGAAAATGCAGATATATGCGCCCATTCCGACTAGAACCCTGTCTAATTCCACGGTCTTTTTTAATGCTATTCTTTTTTTGTCATAGATAAGGGCATTCTTCCCGAACATATATAAGGAATTCTTATAAAAGATTTGTACAGGCTCTTCCGATTCAGTAAAAGGCAAATTCGGCTCACGCAAAGTAAGGGACGGGAATAGTCTTGACGATATGTTTTTCATATCTAAAAACTCATTATCCGCCCCAACGCTTGACTGATTCAGCCCACCAAAAACGCCGATACTCTGCTTCGTTTTCCCTAGTGGATTCATTTGCTTAAAATTCATCAGATTAACCCCCTCGGCTTCCTCTCGTTATGAATAAGATATCTGTTCATATAACTAAGCCATGCCTCTTTTTCTGCTTGGTACGCCTGCACGTCGTTAGCATAGCTCTCTATTTCATCCTCTAAGAAATCAATCTTTGCTTTAAGGTATGCGATATAGATACCGCTGAAACGGCTGTCTAGGAGAACTACGCTGTCCATATCCTGCGCCGTGTAAGGAATAAGTGCAGGAATCCCCCTATCAACGCTTATAATCTTCTTCTCTCCGTTTTCCTCTGTCTCTTCCATTACCCGCATAGCCTCGTTCTGCGCTTCTCCGTCTCTCGCCCTGCTCTCTAAGGGATTCCCGATATAATACGGGTCTGTTCCCATGATGGTCACGGTGCTTTCTGTTCTGCCCTCTCTAACGGCACTTCCCTTTAGTTCGTCCTTCTCTTTATGGAGATACGCCCTCGCATGAATCGGCTTAATATGCGTTTCTGTCCCCCTTTTAAACGCTATATAGTTATCGAATATCTCCGCTTCCACTTCGTTTAAAAACTGCAATTTCAGGATCTCGCTTGTGGCGTTCGGTCTTGCGTCGTCAGCAAGTGCAAGAATTTCCCCTACTGTTATTTTCATCGTTTCCGCTCCTTCCTTTTTCTTGTATTGTCCTTTATGCTCTGTATATTTTCCCAAGCAAAAAGAGGGGATAGCCCCCTCTCTTCTAGTTCGCATCTTTGGCAATGCGGAAACAAATCGGAACAAATGGTCTTTTTTCAAGTTCTGATGCCTTATTCGGTCCTTCGGGAATTTCAAGAAGCACATCGTTTTTTTGTTTATTTTCAGTTAATGTTTCGCTACCAAAAACACAAATGTTTTGTTGCATAGTAGTTGATGTAATAAATTCTCCCTTTCCCAGTGCATTTGCAAATTTCTCCTTTTGAAAAAGAGGATAGGTGTGAATGCCTGTAAAAGAAACGTTGGCACTAAAACTAAAAAGCATTGAAGCAACGATTCCAGTTATATGTGATAAATCCAACGTCCAAAGATGGAAGGCTTTTTTTTGGGGACCTAAATAAACAGAAACCGTTTTAGGACTAATATATTTTTCCCTTATTGCTTCATGCAGTTCTGTTAACCTCTCATCCGCCCCTGCCATATTACTTACCAATGTATTCACAGTAACAGGAGAAAGTTTTATGTCATCCACAGTTTTTTTACTTTCTTGCAGCTTATTCGGGTAATCAAAGCTTACAAAATCTATACAGGGTTCAGTTCCAAACGTATCTACCCCCATTACATAAAAACGCATTGAAGGAGTCCCGGGAATGGTCGTCCCTAAGTCAATATAATCTCCGGGCATTATAAAAGTGTGATCCCCATATTTAACCAATCTTTTTACCCTTTGCAGTACTTCCAAAGATGTTCCCGAAAAGCCGATTCGATCCGATAATTTCATTTCAGTCTTTCCCCAAGTTTCTATACTGCCTCGAACAAACCCGCCTATATTTTTGACTGTATTTTCTAATACTTTTCCACTTACAATGGTGTTCCCATAATAATATCCTACTCCACTATTTGGGTTACTCAAAAGATGTAGCATCACATTTTCCGCTTCGCCTGCTCCCTTTGCCTTTTCCCTAATTATGCTTTCCACAAGTGGCGTAACAGCGCCATTCAGCCCGCTTTTATCAAGGAATCTTTCCTTAGTTCCTTCCGCAACTCCACTAAGGGCACTAGACAACGTTTTTCCATCTACAAGGGTGTTTTCCCCTATATTTTCAAGCGTGCTATTTTCACCACTAACAAGCGTCTTTGTAAGCGCCTTGTAATCTTTCTGCGGGACTTCCTTTTTCTTTAATTCAGAACCTACGACGGCAATAGCTTCCGTTTCCGTGATTCCGCTCTTTACCTTTCCTACAGCGGTATCAACGTAGCTATGCATTTCATCTGCGGTAACGCCTGCAACCTTCCCGCCTTCCTGTGCCTTCTTCAAAGCTTCAAGAGTCTTTGTCTCGGATTCCTTTGCCTTCTCTGCCGATACCCCCGCTTCCATTTTGTAGCCTTCCGCTTGCTGGCTTGCCCTTTCTGCCATATTTGCATAAGAGGTAGCGTTCATGACTTGATTTTGGATATTACTCTCTGCACTTTGGAGTCTTGACTCTGTTTCGTTCTTTAATGCCTGCACTTCGCCCTTGATTGTATTTGCTTCGTTCTTTAAGGCTAACACTTCGCCCTTGATTGTATTTGCTCCATTCTTTGCAGATACAGCCTCATTCTTTGCGTTTACTGCGTCTATTTTCGCTGTAGTAGCTTCAGTCTTTAAAGCCGTAACCGCTTCTTTGATTTTCGTCCCTTCCGTGATTGTGCTGTTCTTAGATGCCTCTGCGGCGTTTGCGTGTTGCAGTGCCTCAGTCTTTGCAGAAACAGCCTCGTTCTTCATGGTTGTAATTTCCTGCTTGTCCGCTAAAATACTATCCTTATATCCTTTTGTTTCAGTGGAAACAGCCTTGATCTTCTCTTCTTCTGCAATGATATTTGCAAGAGAAGTATTTCTCTTTCCTTCTGCTTCTTCTCTCTTCTCCTCTGCGCTAACTCTTTTCTTCTCCGCTTCTACTCTCGCTGACTCTCCCTCTCCAACCTTGGCAAATTTCTTTTCTAACTGTTCCAACTCGGAAAGAGTATTTGAGGAAATTTCTGTATTCCCTAACGATTTTTCAATATATACAGCCCCGGGATAAGACTTCCAACGGCAAGATCCAGTATTATCGAATGCATCAAGCTGGATGAATGCTGTTCCTGCATGGCTCATCGTAACGGAAGAAATAAGCCATCTAAGAATGATTTCGTTGTCGGTTACTACCTTCTCTAGGTCGCTTCGGTCAATATCCCGCACTCCCGCATAACGGATGTTCAGCTTAAACAAGAGATTTGCAAGGTCTACCCCGTCTCCCGATACCCTGTCGATGTGAAACTCTCTTACCGTGGAATCCGCTTCCCCTACTGCCCCGATGCTCTGCTCCTCTGCAGGAATAAACAGCGTCTTACTTCTTACTTTAATCATATATACCCCTTTCATGGTAAATAAAAAGGAGCGATGAGTTCCCCCACCGCCCCAAAAACGACCCTTACTCTTTATAAGCCATTGCGTCGGAATACCTTACAGCGTCTGTTTCCTGCTGAATCGCATTTCTTACAACCTCGGCAAACTCGGCGGGGACTTCTACCTCTTTTCCTCTTTCGATACTCATAGACCGCCCGTTTACACATACATATAAAGGACGCTTATGCGTATCGTCATAGGGAAGAAATACCTTCTCTGTCTTCGCCCTTTCTACTGCTTCTACCGCTTCTGTATTTACTGCTTCTGCATTTACTGCTTCTGCATTTACTGCTTCTGCATTTACTGCTTCCATCTTTGCCATATATTACCCCCTATTAGTTAGCTTCATGCTCGTTATAGAAAGAGCCTGTTTCAATACGAACCATATATTGGTTTGTAAGGATTGCAACCGCCTTAAGAGCCTTCCAACCGACTGTCGCTCTCTGATTCAACGGGTCGGACGCACCGGAAGAACCTAACTGCTTAACGATAGTCTCCAGCCCCTCGCCTTCTAACGCTGTAACTGCGAAAGCGTCTTTTCCAAGAATCAAGGTGGAGTAAACGTCAATAGACCCAGTACCCGCATTGATCCACTTCTTCGCTTCGGAAGTCTCATAAAACTCTACGCCGGATAAATCAAACAAGTAGCCGTTCTTGAAAGCGGAATTATCCGTATAACGGAACAAATCCTTGTAATCGGGGTTCTGCTGAAGGTCGAAAGCTACATCCTGCGAAATGATACCGATATACTTTCCGTTGATTCTAGGAGCGTTTCTCTTCTTCAAGGTTCTTACCGCCATAGCGATAGCCTTCGGTGTCAAGGTCATTGCTGCAGTAAGCGCACTTCTCGCGGTAACCTGTCCCTCTGCGTACTGCACGTTTGTTCCGGCATTTACTACCTCTCTTGTAACCGTATCAAGCGTTCTTCCTGCTTGGTCGCCTAACTTCTCCTGCGCTTCCAAAACATGATTGTCAATTGCCGTCATTTCGAGAAGGTCGGAAAGTGCTACATAGTCACCGTACTGCTTAAGTGCAGTTGTTACAGTGAACATATCAAGCTTCTTTCCTGTCGGTGTCTGTCCTTCGGTTAAAGGATTCAGCGCCTTTGCGAGCGGTTCAAACCCTCTAAACTCCATAGTCTTACCGTGGTTCTTCGGAATGTTTACCTTCTTACCGAACTGGTCATGAATGAGAGACGGACCAACCAAACGGATAAGGTTCTGATCGTAGAACACCTTATTGTTGGACGAACTCAAGTCGTTATCGGATGCCGTGCTGGTGGTAAGGTTTAACGGTGTAGGATCCGGGAACTGTAAAACCTCTAAAAACAACCCCTTTACTCTCTTCAATAAATTTTCCATAATCTCCTCTTTCTGCGTGTCAGAGGACTACTCTTTCTCCCCCTGATACACGTCTTATAATGTCTTCAATTTCCTTATTGCTCATTTTCCCGAGGTCACTTCCTACGGGTGACAGAGCGGTCTTTCCTGTAGCAGATTCTTTTACATCGCCTTGCCCTGTCTTAATCTGCTTTGCTGTGTCCATTGCGGTCTGCTTCTTTACCGCTTGCGCTGTCTTATCCATAATCTCGTGCATATGGATAGCTTCATACGCCTGTAGCATTGTCCACCCTTGCGAAAGCAAAGTAGTGAATCGCTCCCCAGTCTCTTCGTTCAGCATTTCTTCTTGCTCGTCAAAGTCGGGATAGATTGCCTTTACTTCGGGAACTTGTGCGTCCCACATCGCATACATTTCCTGCCGTCTCGCTTCTTCCTGCATAGCTCTTTGCTCTCCAAGGAGCGCGCGATTCTTTGCTTCCATTTCCTGCATTCTGCGATAGGCGTCTACTGTCATGCCTGCTTGGCTTGCGGCTTCAGTGAAAAGGTCTGATTTACCTTGCAAGTAAGTAAAAAGGGCATTGGCGTCTCCGTCCTGCGGTGCGTCGGGAAATGCGCTTCGTACTAAATTGGATAAGTTGTCGAGCGCTTGGCTTCTCTCTCTCAAGCCTTCGTAGTCCTTAAATCGTCTAGTGATTTGGCTCTGAATTGCCTTGTCATACTGCGCCTTTAAGTCCGCATCCTCTTTTAAGAGTGCCTTAAGGTCTTTCTTCGGAATCGGTGCTTCTTCGGGGATGTCTTTCTTCTCTTCCTCTTTCGCTACTTCTTCCGTGCCTTCTGCCTGAGCCTGTGCTTCTCCTTCTCCGTCTCCGTCAAACTGCAAAGGGTGTAAATACAATTTTTCCATTTGTTATCCTTTCTGCTCAATCTCGGTGAGTGTGCCGGTATCTTAGGTCTTTCCCTAGCGTCTATACTCTTGTTTTACCAAACAAGTATTCTTTATTCACACGCAATAAGAATACTTTTTTCAAATTGCTGTTTGACTATCTCTAAGCCCCCCATGCAGAGGGAAAAGTAGGACTTTATCTTTTCTCTTTCTTCCGGTACGAACGCCCGCAAATCCACCAAAAGAGAAAACTCTCCGTGACTGGCCATGTAGTCCACTCCGTTTCTTCCCTTCTTCTCCGAGAGGTCGAGGACGGAAAGTGCCAAAGCCTGCGTAAGGATAGAAACCTTACTACAGGCGTATGCTGTGCCCTCTTCCTCCCTCTGTGCGTGTCCGCTTGCAGATAGCTTTATCTCCTTTGGGCTTTCCTTATATCGAATCTCTATCATACGCTCGCCCTCTCTCTTGCTTCTTCTCGTGCTTTGTCAGCCTGTGACTGCCCCGTATGCTTTTTCACTTCTCCAAGCTGATTTACTTCCATGCTTCCGTCGTCTTCGACTCTTCCTGGCATTGCCTGCGTGTCTTCCGGCGGGAACATCTCCATGATACGGGTGTCTCCCGTCGTCTCCGCTACTATCCCGCCCAAGCCCTGCAATAACTGCTTCATCTGCAAATTCTCCTGCAGTAGGGTTTGATTCTCTGAAACACTCTGTATAATCTCTTCTTTTTGGTCAAAGTCCATCATCTTAAGCATGCCTAGCGTCTGATCCGCAAGTTGTGGATTGAATACGCCCAACTGGAAAAGTTCCTTTGCAAATTCGTTCTGTGCCACCCTTGAATAGGGGCTAGACTTTTCTGCACCTACTGAAATGTCATAAATAGGCTTATGCCCGCCCATGTACTTACCTATAGACTGGTCAAAGACTGAATCCGGCAGTAACTCCGCCATAGAGTCGCTTGCCATAGGCGAATCTTTCGAGATACCGACCATCGCATAGTAATTCTCATTGTTAAGGATAATGCGGTAGGTTCTAGGCACGCTGTAAAACTGCTGCATACGGCTAATAACCATAGTAATCAAGGACTTGAAAGCGTCGTAGGAAACGAGATTCATCGTCCTAGAGGTCTTGCTTGATGCTTCTTGTAATGCGGCAATAGCAGACGCTGCAGTTACTCCTCCGCTTGTTGTGCCCTGTGAGAAGTCACGATTGCCCGAATTTTCCTTTAATTCCTCTTTTGTGTTCTCCAAAATCTGCGCATAGATAGCAGGCAAAGGATTTACTTCCAAGGGAAGAATGCCGTCTGCGTTTCCTTCGTAGTGTACAAGTAGCTTGTTGTAGTCGCTGAATTCCTCTTCATTTACATTTGTCGATTCCTTTACAAGCCTACGAGGGCGGGCATTGGCAAGAACATTCTGAATTAACGCCTTGTTCATCTTGTCTATGAACTCCTGCGGTTCTCGGATAATATCAATCATGCCAAATCCTACAGGCGTGTCTTTAATCGGGTACATCACATCAAAGATAAAAGGATATTGCCCGTCCTCATACCATCCTTCGGACTTTGTCGAGTCATTTTCAGAAGCATACAGCAATTTTCCATCACAGAACTTCGCATAGTGTAGTACCGTCTTCGGGAAAACTTGCCCGCCAATCTCTACGGATACCGTCTTTTTGTAGTACCAATCATAGACAATCACTTTCTCATCAGCCCGTGCCACTTCCGTGTCGCTGTAATGGGACAAGTCCGCATTGTATGATCCTGCAAGGTCTGATAATTTGTCGGGGTAAAGCACCTTCATAGTCTCTACATCCGACTCCGTAAGGATAAAGATTTCTTTACTGTCTTGTATGTCCTCGATGTTCGGCTCCCATCTCATATTTAAGATGTCGATTCGCTTAATTTCCACATCGCCTATATTGTCTTTTGTGGGATTCCAAAACACGCCCGCAACGGAAACGCCATTCTTTACCTTCTCCATTGCGCATTTGTAATACACTTTTGTATAGTTGTTACGCTCAAGGATTGCAGGAATAACCTTGCTAAGGATTGACGCCGTTTCTTCGTCCGACTCTTCACGAGGAAGGATAGTCGGTTGCGGGTAGTTATCCATCATGTCGGCGACCTTGTTTATCACGGCATTTAAGAGATACCCGCTACCCTTTTCGGGCAAACTCTTTTGCTCGTCAAGGTTCTTGTAGTAAGTATATTGCTGTCGGTAATACGATTCGTTCTCCTTTAAGCGGTTCTCTAAGCCTTGCATTTTCTCGTGGTACTTCCTGCACCGCCCCATAGCTTCTATGCAGTCCTCGTCTGTAAGCTTCGGGATAAGGGAAGAAATCGCCTTTTCTACTTCTTTCTTCTCCTCTTCCTCTCTCTCTGCGCTCTCCTGCGCAAGTCCCTCTGCTATAGCTTGCTTCTCTTCTTGTTGCAACTCTTCTTTCTTTTTGGCTCTTGCCATCTTTTCCCTCTCTTTCCTTATGTGCGGTACATCCGTACTCTGCTATTTCCCTTGTATAAATTCAGCGGGTCGAAATCGTGATTGTCGCTATCTAAGAAATTTCTTCTTGCCTTTATCGGGTTTTGCATACACGCATACCGCCATGCGTCGTATATATGGTCTTCTTGGCTTGAATCGATGTCCTCGACATTCTTTTCATCGTATGTGAGGTTCGGTATCGTCCTTATAAAGTCTAGGCAGTCAGAAAACACATAAAACATCGAGTAGCCTTTTTCATCAAAGGCTAGCCTATAGTGGCACTGCATAAGCCCCGCTAGTCTCTCATGGTCGCCCTTGTCAAAGTAAATCCCTTCCGCTTCCATAGCGTCGGCTACACTTACGCCAGTCGATTTATTCCATATAGCAGGATCAGCGACACTTCCTACGCTTATCTTTCTTCCCTTTAGCCTCGGGTCTGTCGCTTCGACCTCTCTTATCCTTCGTGCCTGCTCGTGTGGCTCTTCTTTCACGCCTGTATTCGGTGTGCTCGTGCACCCGTAAAGTTCCCGTATCAAGTACATTCTCCCGTCACCGTCTACCGCAAACCACAGCACCGCGTAGGGCTTAGAATAGCCAAAGTCGTAAGCCCGAAACACTTTCCACCAGTCGGGAATTGGAAAAGGCTTAATAACATGGCTGAATTGGTGCGTATCATACCCATCCACGGAATTTCTAAATTCAGTGAAAACTTGCCCGTTGAAACTATCCCAATCGCCATATAAAAGGGCATTCCGCTCTGCTTCGGGCAGTGCCGCTAAGTGCGTGACGTATTCGGGGTTATTATCCAGTAATTTCTTGTTATCAAAGACAGAAGCCGGGATATATACCCTCGACTGCGCCCTATACTCTATCCCTTCCGCTGTCCTTACCTTGTGTACCTCTACTTTAGTCTCTCCTGCTTTGCAGGAAGTAACAAAGCGATCCTTTACCCAACCATGACCGATACCGCCCGGATTCGCTGTTGCCCGTGTGTATACGATTGTTCCCGCCCCGTTTGCACGGTTACGGCTCTTAAGATACTCGTACTGTGTCGCTGTGAAATGCGTTAGCTCGTCAAAGCCGATAAAGTCGTATGCGATACCTTGATACTTGTACTTGTCCTTTTCCGAGTTGAGACTTCCGAAATCAATCTTTGCGCCACTAGGGAATGTCCATCTGTGCTCTGTCTTGTTGTACCTTGCGTCGGGGAACGCTTTCGGGTAGTAAAGATAGGCTTTATCTATAATTTCCTTTAACTGCGGGAAGGTACGGCGCAAGATAAGGGCTTTATAGTGGGGGATATGCACTTGCCTTAGTGCTTCAATGACGAGATAATCCGTCTTTCCACCACCTGCGGCACCGCCGTACAAGGCTTCATACTCCGGTCGCGCCATCATCAAGGCTTGCTTAGGCTGTGGCGTCCAAATCGCTTCCATAAAATCCCCCTTTCTTCACTCTTTCATAGCAAAAAGAGGGGATTTATACCCAAGCAATAAAAAAAGAAGGCGCTAAGCCCTCTTTTAAAGACGAACATATGTTCATATTATTCTATTTTTATTTTCTTTCCATTCTTTACAACATCCATCAAGTAAAAATTGGCAAGTGTTCGCCAATCTGTGCCCGTCTCTGTCGCTTGCTTTATAAAGTATTCTACCGCTTTATCGGGCACTATAAGGGAATCCTTTTCTCTGAAATACTGCGCATACGGGTTTCTAACCGCTTTTTTGAAATCTTCGCTTGTCAATTCGGGCATTTCGTCATCTTCTAAAACTTTTCCCATCTTTTACCTCCTCAAATACTCTTTAACTTCTCTAGTCATCGCTTTTCTTGCAGAAATCAGCCGAATAATCCCCCCGACCCTTTCGCAATGCGATACATATAGAATACGATTGTTCTCGCTCTTTCCGATAAGTGTAAAGCGTTCCTCGTCCTCTGAATGCTTTTCATCGGGGATGACGATAGCTAAATCATCATAGAATGATGTACTTGCTTCTTCAAAGCTAACACCGTGCTTCTTGATGTTGATTTCATTTTTTTTCTCATCCCACTCAAAACGCAAGTCTTCCATACTCGCCCCCCTACACCTTAAATATCTCTTGCCCTGTGTAGGAGTTCAAGGCTTTCTTTATGAAAGTATTCATGGGCACGCTTTCCGCTTGCTCCTTCAATGCGTCGTACTCGGATAGCTGTATGGAAAACGGAATCCTTTTTATTTTTTCCTTTTGATATGCGATGTCTCTAATGGTCTTCTTCTTTTTATCTTCCATTTGTTTGTTCTCCTTTGTAAAGAGTATAACAAATATAATCGTCTATGTACATAGGCAGATTGCACAAATAACTATGTGCATATTTGTTGAATATTTAATGCTTTAAACTATTGACACTATGTGCATAGTGTTGTAAACTATGGACATAGCAAAGAAAACAAGCCGACAGGCACAAGCCCATAGGGCAGAAAGAGAGGAAAATAAAATGACAGCATACTTCACAAATTGCACTACCGCCGAGGAATTGAAAAAGGAATATCACAAGTTAGCTATAAAATTTCACCCTGACAACAACATCGGAAATCAAGATTGGGCGACTGAAGAGATGAAAAAGGTATCTGAAGCCTTCACGAAAGCATTCGACAGACTTAAAGCCTTCCACGTAAACGCAAAAGGCGAGAAGTACGAAAAAGCTACATCCGAAACCGCCGACGAATTCATGACAATAATAGAGCAGCTTCTTAATTACCCCGATATGCTGATAGAGGTTTGTGGCTCTTGGATATGGGTAAGCGGAAACACCAAAGAGCACAAAGACATTTTGAAAAGCCTTAAATTCAAGTATTCCCCCAACAAGGGCGTTTGGTATAAAGCCCCGGAAGGATACCATAAGCAGAATAGAAAGCCTTACGACATGGCACAAATTCGATTAACTTACGGCAGTGAAACATACAGAAGAAAAGGCACAGAATTAGAAGACGATAGAAAAAGGGCTTAGGCTCTTTTTTTATTTCCTTCCACATAAAAAAGTTCTGAAATCAAAGAAAGAAGGCGGGTCTATCCTGCCTTCTTCTCTGCTTCTGCATCTCTTTTTTTTGCTTCTTCTATCGCTTTTCTTTCCAACTCCTCAAGTCCGCCATTTCTTACGACCACTTCCACCACTCCGGGCGATGCCTTTTCGGATCCTACTTCTTCCGTTCGGTTCATTCGCCATTCTTCATAGCACCGATTCGCAAGATAGTAAATCATCGCTTTCACATCAGGCTTGATATACAGATAGTCGTCATATACTATCGTTTCTTCTCCTTCTTCTCCTGTCATAAGCCCTATTTCCCCGTCCTTTTTACGGACTAAGGGGATTCCGCTTTGTTTGTCTTTAAGGATAGTCGGTACTTTCACCACGTGCCCGAGTGCTGCCTTAAAAAGGGCATTCACCACCTGAGCATTCGATACGAATTTGCCGTTTTTTACCGCATCCCGTATCTCTTTACATTTTGCTTTCCAGTAAGCAAAATTCCTTGCAGTAATCCCTATTTTCCCCGCTATCTCCTCATCAGTCATCCCTTGCCTTTTTAGGTCTTCAAGGTATATAAGCATCTCCGGAGTTTTATAGTCATCTATAAGCGATCTTCGGCTTTTCTTTTCTTTTGAATCGGTCTTTGCTTTCTTCACGATGTGCCCCCTTTCTCTAGGAGCATTTTAACCTTCTTCCGTTACCTTGTCCCCAGCAATAAAGAAGGTAAAGCTTCCCTTTTCATCCGTGCACGCCGTAACATCCCTTCCTTCCCTAATGGCTTGTTGCCATTCTTTTCCCTCTACGGATGTTTTCCCCCCTAGCTTTTCTAAGAAGATACCGCATAGGGCTTGACTGTGCCGGAGTTCTACCGCCATTTTATCCAGTTCCCTGTCCTTATCCGCTTTCAGCCTTCCCCAGTGCTCCGCTCGCCTTTCCCAAAAGCGGATCTCTTTTGTCTTCTTGTCGCTTGCTTCCTTGACTTTCTTATACAATAAATTTTGCCTTTTTAACTCTTCCTGCTCTTTCTTTGTCATCCTCTTTCTCCATCTCTTCCAGTATGTGGCGATATAGCGGGCATTTCTGATAGGAAAAGCACTTGCAGTATTTATCCATGTATTTTACGAGTTCTGCTTTTTTGGAAAAGCATATCCGCATAGTGCAGGAATTTTCTATATCCGGCAATTTCTCGCACGCTATCGCCGTCGCCCCTTTTCCCCTAGGATAAGTATGGGATATATAAAAAGGACATTTCACTTGTGTTTTTTCATTTCCCCAGTCCATCCGCTCCACCTCTATCACGCTCCTTTAAGTACCGCTTATATTTTAAGGTTTTGCGGATTCTAAGGCAAGTTGGAACGAGAACATATGTTTTTTATAAAGCAGTATGTTACTGTCGCAATTACACCGCCCATGTGCCCCCGCCTTTTTCAATAAAGGCGGATATTATTTTATCCGCCGTCTTGTCGCTTATCCCCTTTATGGATGTCAGAAATTCCCGCATGGTCTGCTCGTCAAATTCAAGTATTACGGTTTCCGTCCCGTCTTCCTGCCCGTCCTCAAATCCGCTTTTATATACCGATACCGCCCAAGCGTTCATTTGGTTAAAGGTAAAGCGCTTCATTTGCTGGTATTGCCCAAAATTTAACGGCTTCATGGCGTCTCTCTTTCTTCTCCCAGTAGTGAAGTGAGTTCTAAGCAAGTCTTGATCTTGTCAAAGCCTTTCAAGATATAATCCTCCCACTCAAAGACTTCTTTCTTTTCAGTGATTGACTCTGAAGCTATCGCCTTGTCTATATGAGTGATTATCTCTTGATAATTTTCCTTGATTTTTTCCTGCATTACAGAAAGCGCACTATTTAGATAGTCAATGTTCAACTTTTATACATCTCCTTCCTCTTCAAGTTCTAAGTACTTCTCTAAGCACCATTTTACTTTTTCAATGTCCTTTTTGCCGCCTTTTCTTCTCTGCCGATGCAGATATTTAAAGGCATTGCAGATATAAAAGGCTTTTGTTGCTTCCTCGCCTTGTGATTCGAGCATGGCAGTATACTCATCCTCTAAAGGCACTTCCTGTAGGTCTTTCTCCGTTATCTCAATCATCCAACACACTCCAATCTAACTTCTGCCCACAGTAGGGGCAGTAGTCGAACACATCAAACTCGCTAAGCCCTTTATTACAGGTGGGGCACTCGCACAATGCCCTAAAGCCATCGCCGTATCTCGCTTTAAGTATTTTAACCCCTCTTACACCTCTGTATTTAAGCTCTTTCAGTTCTTCTTCTCTTGTCATTTAATACCTCTCTTTTGATTCTGATAGGCTAACCAAATGCCTTTCCTTCAAGTCCTCGTAAAATTCCTTTGTTGGATTGTGAACCGCATAGCAGGGTCTATCTCCAAAGAACACTAAATAAAAATCGGTTCTTTTTTCATGTACCACAGTTGTATACTCTGTAGTCATCGCACAACCGCCGACAGTAGCCTTTCCATCCTCTGTAATGTCAAATCCTGTGCAAGTGCTCCCCCATGTTTGAGGGAATGTTTCAACCTCAATATCAAGTATCTCATAGTTTTTCAATTTTCTGGCTTTCAAGAGAAACTCTTCCTCTTGTAGGAAAATCGAACTGGCTTTATACATTAATAATTCTAAGTTTGGTAGTCTTGTCATTTATCCCTCCTGTACCTCATAAATCCTTTCCGTGTTATCCGGAATATTTATTCTTGGGGTTTCAATGTGTACTATGATTGCTTCCAACCAGTCTAGTTCATCAAGATACCCGTTTAGATTTTCTATGCTTTCCTCTCTCGTCCGTCCTTCGGTCAGTCCTTCAAGCTCTAGTGCTTCTACGGTTTTAATGGCATTTTTCTCCTCTCGAAAAATCACATTTTCCCCGTATATGCACATCTTCTTTATTTCCGCTTTACCAAAATTTGCCACCCATTCGCCTGTACAGTCAGCAACTATATCTTGGCCAACCATCGGGACTACTGGCAAATTCGGATGCTCGTCCATCAGCTGAATAAGGTGTTTTATATTGTCATTCATTGTGAACACCTGTAAAAACTTTCATCTGTCAGCTGGTTATACCGATATATCGCAGAAAGAGAAGGCTCTTCACTGTCTACTGTAATAAATTCTGGAAATCCATATTCATCATCTTCTCCATAGCTTTTCCCAACAATTCTAAGATTTTTCTTGTGTTCCCATTCACACGCTTGCGCTTTTTCTGCCGTTTTAAATTGTCTCATTCTGCCACCTCTTTCTGAAGATTCTTGTGGATATATGCAAGTCTTCTTTCCTCGCTAACAATTTCAATCAGTTTGATAATCTCAGCCCTCCGCTTTTCAAGCTTCCTGTATTCTTCGCTGTAGGGTTTGAGGATGTTCTTTCGCTCTAGTAATTCATCCACATAATCGCCAAGGCAATCTATAAGAATTATTCTCCGAAATTTCTTATCAACTGAATTCGTCATTTGGTTTAAATAGTTCTGATACTCGTCATATTTTTTCATTCTTACACCTCTTCCATTTCAACTAGGTTTTTCAAAATACCTTCTAGCACTTGCACCACTATGCTATTTCCTGCCTGCTTATATAGCTGTGTGTCGCTGCATACCGCTTGTGCCTTGTTAAAATCACTATCAGTAAATCCCATAAGTCGCCAGCACTCTCTAGGCGTCAATTTCCGCACTCCGTGCTCTGTCAGCGTTCCAATCTGTGGGGAAGTGGTTATCGTGTGTGCCCGTTCTTTGTCAACCCGTGCCCTTCGCTTGTTTTGATTGATATAGGCTATATCTATGGAATCGCCCTTTTCTGCTATGGCATAGCCTTTCTTTGTGGCTTCCGGCACAACTATTTTCACCTCATGATGTCCACCACCCCCGGCGGTAATTGTGGGGCAAAGAGAGAAGAGGAAGGGGCTTATATTTTCCCTGTTATCCCACTTGCTCCCCACAAGCTTACCTACTTGCTTGCAGTTTTTCTCTTGAATAAAATTATCTCCTAGCCTTAATTTGCCAATCTCAGTAGTGATTGTATTTGCTATCTCGCACTCATCTCTAACGACCGGATTAAATCTATAGCCAAGCCCTTTTACCCTGCACTCTTCCGAATGGTTTTTAAGATACTCGAATGTTTCTTTTCGCAAGAAATACTTTTCTTCAACCTCTGTCTCTAAAAAATCTTTGAATTTCTTTTCGAGTGGTATAGGATTCGGGAAGCTATAACCCCCCTTGTCCTTTCTTACAGACACTGCAAATACTCTTTCTCTTCTCTGAGGAATCCCATAGTCGGAAGCGACTAGCACCTTCCAAAAAGTGGTATATCCAAATTCTGAAAGCCTTTCTATCCACCGCTGAAAGTCCCCGATAAATTTCTTTGACACAAGGTTTTTCACATTCTCCATAATCAAGAACTCCGGCAAGGTGTTTTCTTCCTGTGCCACCTCTAAAAGCCGTTCCACTTCATGAAGCAGACCACTTCTCGTTTCTCCCTGGACTATGCCTTTCATATCCCCCGCCAAGGATATATCTTGACAAGGAAAGCCATAAGTCCATAGATCCGCATAGTCCAGTCGTTCTATCTTGCTTATATCCCCGTAGTTCCTTGTTTCTCCGTACATCGCTTCGTATGACTTAATCGCATACTTGTCTATCTCGCTTATCCCCACAATCTCATGCGGGATATTTTGATTGATTAATGCCTTTCGAAATGCTCCGATACCTGCAAATAATTCATTTACTGTTAATTTTTTCATGTCTCAAAAGGGGAACTATAGTATTGCGGCTCCAACCCACCCCCTTTCTTTTTTATCAAATTACTTCTTTTTGCCACCCTCTCGCAATGCTTAATCTTCTGCTCTCGTCCTTGACTCTCGACTCGAACAGCTTTATCCACGCTTTCACTAAATGCCCCTCTTCCGGTAACGGCTTAAAGTACCCCTTCCCATCTTGAAGGTTTATGATCAGTTCCTCGCTTTTATTTATTCCCGCTCGTATCACTCTGTCGCTTTCCCCCAGGCGGGTGGCTAACTCCGCCCGGGTAATTGCGTTCTCGTGTCCGTATGGGATAATTTCCGTCACAAAGTTATCCATAAGCCCCCCTAGTTAAACGGCAACCCTTCGTCTCCCACTCCGTCGGGAATCTGCATGAATCCGTCCTCATCTGTCGTTGCATTTCTTGCGGGCGCATTTCCTGCGGATTCACAGAAGTAATGCGAATTTACGACTATATCAGTGGTGTATACCTTCTTTCCGTCCTTGTCGTCATAACTGCCTGTTTGGATTCTCCCGGTTAGTGCGATTTTCTCGCCCTTGTGGAGATACTTTTCCGCAAATTCTCCGGTCCTTCCGAACGCCACGCAACGGATAAAATCCGTGTTTGCCTGTCCGTCTGCTCTCCTTGGTCTGTCTACCGCAAGCGTGTATCTTGCTATGCAAGTTGAGTTATCGCCCTGTGTGTATCTAATTTCGGGATCTGCTGTTAAACGCCCCATTAAACAAACTTGATTCATTTTTCTACCCCCTTGAAAAGTTTTTGATTCCGATTACTTTACCGCTATCGTCCTTTACTGCTTCGCCTATCGTCACGATATTTTTGGCCATCAAATCCATACTTAGCATCTTTTGATAAGCAATTTCAGAAACTACGAAATAGTAGTCCTCTTCTGTACAATATTTTTTAAGAGCCTGCTGAACTTCTTCGGAAATCTCATCGCCTTTATACCCATAATTGCAGATAACGAAGCCGTCTTTTTCTTCTTTCGAATAAAGTACTCTTTCTGCCTCAAGTTCCCCTATAGACGGAAATATTTCTTTCGTTCCGTCTGTCTTGAAATACACGATTTCCTCGCCCGTAATGTTAATGAATCTCATTTTTCTACCTCTCCTTTTTACAGTTCTAAGTTTATTTGTTCGTTTTTGTCTGCAAGCATTTCTTTAACTGCCCTCTCGTAAAACGGACGATGAATCTCGAATCCGTAGCAACTCCGATTCAGTTCCTTGCAGGCTCTTAAGGTTGTACCGCTCCCCGCACACGGGTCTATTACAATGTCCCCTTCATCCGTGAATGTCTCAACAAGCTTTTTAATTACATTTACGGGTTTCTGTGCCGGATGAATCTTCGGGATATCCTTCTTGTCACGCTCCCATTGAAACCAGTTAAAAACCATGTGATTCTTCCCGTCCGCTCCTACATTTCTAAACTTTGGTAGCTTAGACCTGTACAGAATTAAGGCGTATTCTGTTGCACCAACTACACGCATATTCGCTTTTAAAACTTGCGGACTATAATTCTTGATAAAGCTTATCGGGATGTAGTTCACAAACCCGTATTTCTTAGCGTATTTTATGACCGTTTGCAGTTGTTCAAATGAGCAGAACACAATCATGCAAGGATTATTGCTAGAGCGTCCTCTAGGCACTTTCTCATTGTCGTTGTCCTTCTTCAGAAGCCGATTGCAGAAGTGGAAATATTCGGCAATGTTGAAATTAAAATCGCTGTAAAATCCCGCTTTCTTTGCCTTGTCAGACTCCCCGTTTTTATTGTCCCCGCCCTTGTACCATACGGGATTCGAGCCGTAGAAATCCGTTCCGATGTTGTACGGAATATCCGCAATGACAAGCTGTGCTTTCGGTATCTGATACCGCTTGAAATTTTGGAAACTGTCGTTGAAAAGTTCAATTTTCAGTTTCTTTCTTGGTCTGTTTTCAATGTTCGTGATTTGTTCGTTTTCCATTTTCTCGTTTGGGGAATCATGATATTACGGCGCCAACCCTATCCCCTTTCTTGTTATAAATAATTTTTTTGAAATATCTTCATCCAGTCGCTATGACTGTGGTGTTTCTCGTATTCCGCTTGTGCTATCTGCTCTAACTCCCTGTCGTATCGCCCTTTGTCATGCAGTGCACTATGGCACTCCCTGCATAGCCATACCGTAAGCCCTAGCCTGTCGGCATCCTTTCTCCGTATACCGTGAAGGCAATGGTGCAGGTCTGTATGCCCTCGCCTTTCGCAGATATAGCAAACGCCTTTTTCCGTTCCCGGAATTATGCTTTCCATTCGCCCCTCTCAAATCGTCGATTTAAGCCCCGATTTTTCAAGCTGTCTTTTTTCGCTTACGGCTTTTTCAACCAGTGCCCGGATATCGCTTGGCATTTTGGCGGTTTCCCGCTCCCGGATGACTTGCGTGTTATATGCCTTGATAAAGTGCGACTGCTCCACCGTCTCCACTTGGTCTATGTCAAGCTGTGCAAGCTCCCGCAGGTTTGATGGACTGCCTATCGCTCTTTGGCACGCTGTAGGAAGTTTTGCGAACTCCTCTTCTGCTCCGTAGTAGCCGTTTCGGATTGCCTTTCGTACAAGCGCCCATGCTTCCGTAGCCGTCATTTCGGCTATTCGGGGGTTTGTAATCTTGTGGATCGCGTCAACTATCTGCCCGGGGCTTGGCGGAAATCCCGTTGTATCGTTCGTCAAGTAAAGCTGTACAGCTCTTGACGCTATGGCAAAGTCGTACTCCCCTAGCACTAACGCCCACGCCATAGACAACCCCTTTAGATCCTCTGCGCCCATATTGGCGTAGTATTTCGGGTATGTCCCACGGATGGCATAGACCAAACGCCCAATTTCGTAATCCGTCATGCCGTGTCTCCTTTCTCGTCGATGATGTCCGATTTCTTGATACTCCCGAACCAGTCTTCATCCGCAAGGCTAACCTCTCCCCGTGCAAGCTTGGCAATATAGTCGTCCTCTCCCCACATCGATTGACTTTTACTGCTAGTACCGTTAGGGCTTGCCCTGTTTGCGTATTTCCCCTCTAGCACCTTTGGCAAGTTGGAATCGCTGATGATCCAGTCAAAACTCGCCATCCAGTTTCGATTGTTCGCCCCTTTCAAGAACTCCGATTCTTCCGCAAGGGCGAATGCCTTTTCAAGTTCCGCAAGGGAATATTCTTTCAAGCGTGCCCTTATAGCCTTTCGCCGTCTTTCGGACAGCTTTGTCACTTTCGGGAACGACTTACAAAGGCTGTTATAGCTGTCAACAACCGCTTTGTAATTCGTCTGCTCCCGCTCAACGAGGATTTTTTTGTCCGGCTGTCCGTTTTCCGAGTCGCCGAAACCCGTTTCGGGGACAGAGCATTCTGAACGTAGTGAAGAATGCGATACTGTCTTTGTCTTTTTATCTTTTTCCTCTACCTCATCCTTATCCTCATCCTCTACCTTATCCTCATCCTTATCCTCATCCTTATCCTTATAGGTTACGTTTGGTAAACGTTTGGTTAACGATTGGTTAACGATTGGTTGACCATTGGTTAACGATTGGTTAACGATTGGCTGGTTATTCATTAACGATTCGTTATCACTTTGTTTTTTCTTTTCTGCCCTTGCTTCTACGCCCTTTTTACTTGCGTTTTGCCGTCTCTCTTTCTCCTTGTAAAAGCGTTCTGTATTTGCAAGCATCTGCTCTTTTATCCTGGAAAATACAGCTTCAAGTATTGGGTTTTCAATGGTAAATTCCACCCCTTCTTCAAGCGCGCACATGGCTTGAAGAAGTTCTC
>QWCO01000265.1_pt1 | contig 31164 bp, 28 predicted proteins | sample 1972611 | NCBI WGS metagenome assembly QWCO01 (sample SAMN09866706, study PRJNA288562) | Human oral metagenome isolate term1_saliva, whole genome shotgun sequencing... | reverse complement strand
ATATACGCTGATGGTACTTGGCTGGAAGCGGCCTGGGAGAGTATGGATTTGCCAAGCTAATAATAAGAGAGAAGCAAACGTTTCTCTCTCTTTTTTTATGCTATTCAAAAGTAAGACTAAATGTAATAATATTTTTAAAAACTGAAGAAAGCTGTAAAAAAGACTATGTAGATATCAATAATATATAGTATAATAATTCGGAAATGAAAGATGTAAGGAGGGGGAAAAATGAAAGTTGTTATTGGTTTAGGAAATCCAGGTAAGAAGTATGAAAAAACACGACACAACATTGGTTTTATAGTTGTGGATAGTTTAAGGAAGAAATTTAACCTGATAGATGAAAGGGAAAAATTTCAAGCTCTTATCAGTGAAAAAAATATAGACGGGGAGAAAGTTATATTTTTTAAGCCTCAGACTTTTATGAATCTGAGTGGAAATGCTCTTATAGAAATTGTAAATTTTTATAAGTTAGATCCTAAAAAGGATATTATAGTTGTTTATGATGATATGTCCTTAGATTTTGGAGATATAAGAATTAGAGAAAAAGGTAGCTCAGGTGGACATAATGGGATAAAGTCTATAATATCTCATATAGGTGAAGAATTTATTAGAATAAAATGTGGAATAGGAGCTAAAAAAGAAGATGCTGTCGAACATGTTTTAGGTGAGTTTAGTCAGAGTGAACAAAAAGAGCTAGTTGAATTTTTAGAAAAACTTAATGAATGTATTATAGACATATTAACTGTTCAGAATTTAGAAAGAACTATGCAAAAGTACAATAAGAAAAAAGAAAAATTAAAATAAAAACTTGTTAATTTTGTATATATATGCTAAAATCAATTTGTGGAAAATAAACTATGTATGAAAGGAGTGTTTTTGATGAAATTTTTTGGTTTCAGAGGCGGAGTGCATCCCCCTGAAAATAAAATACAAACAGAACATTTACCAATTGAAAAGTTGGAATCACCAAATGAAATTTTTGTACCTCTTTTACAACATATAGGAGCACCTTTAAATCCTATTGTTAACGTAGGGGACAGAGTTTTAAAAGGACAAAAAATTGCGGATGCAGAAGGTTTGGCGGTACCTGTTCATGCTCCTGTAAGTGGAACTGTCACAAAGATAGAAAATCGTGTGTATCCTTTATCTGGAAAAGTTATGACGATTTTTATTGAAAATGACAAAAAAGAAGAATGGGCAGAATTGACTAAAATTGTAAACTGGGAAACAGCTGATAAGAAAGAATTACTTGATATTATCAGAGAAAAAGGTATAGTTGGAATAGGAGGAGCTACTTTCCCTACTCACGTAAAATTAAATCCTCCACCTAATACTAAGTTAGATAGTTTAATTTTAAATGGTGCTGAATGTGAGCCTTATTTAAACTCAGACAATAGACTTATGTTAGAAAATCCAAGTTCAATAATTGAAGGAATAAAAATCATTAAAAAGATTTTAAATGTTCCAGATGTTTATGTAGGAATAGAAGATAATAAACCTGAAGCTATTGAATCTATGAGAAAAGCTGCAGAAGGAACAGGAATTAATATTGTTCCATTAAAAACAAAATATCCACAAGGTGGAGAAAAACAACTTATCAAATCTATTTTAGATAGACAAGTTCCATCAGGACAACTTCCATCAGCAGTTGGTGTTGTTGTACAAAATACAGGAACAGCAGCAGCGATATATGAAGCAGTTGTAAATGGAAAACCTTTAATAGAAAAAGTTGTTACAGTAACAGGAAAGGCTATAAAGAATCCTAAAAACTTGAAGGTTGCTATAGGAACTCCTTTCTCTTACATTTTAGATCACTGTGGAATCAATAGAGATGAAATGGAAAGATTAGTTATGGGTGGACCAATGATGGGACTTGCTCAAATGACTGAAGAAGCTACTGTAGTAAAAGGCACATCAGGACTTTTAGCTTTAACAAATGAGGAAATGAGACCGTACAAGACAAAAGCTTGTATAAGTTGTTCTAAGTGTGTATCTGCATGCCCTATGGGACTTGCACCACTTATGTTTGATAGATTAGCAGCAGCAAAAGAGTACGAAGCAATGGCTGGACACAATCTAATGGATTGTATAGAATGCGGTTCTTGTGCTTATATTTGTCCTGCTAATAGACCTTTGGCTGAGGCTATCAAAACAGGAAAAGCTAAATTAAGAGCTAAGAAAAAATAGATTAAACTTAATTAAGGAGGATAAAAGTGAGTACAATTTTGAAAACAGGGCCAGCTCCTCACATTAGAACAAAAGAAACTGTTGAGTCGGTAATGTATGATGTTGTTATAGCTTTAGTACCAGCATTTTTAATGGCTATATACTCATTTGGAGTGAGAGCTCTGATATTAACTTCAGTATCAGTTTTAACTTGTGTAGTTACTGAATATCTATGTCAAAAAGCATTAAAAAGAGATATAGAAGCATTTGATGGAAGTGCTATATTAACAGGGATTTTATTTTCATTTGTAGTTCCTGCAATTATGCCTTTACAATATGTAGTAATAGGAAATATAGTTGCAATAACATTAGGAAAAATGGTTTATGGTGGATTAGGACATAATATATTTAACCCAGCATTAATAGGAAGAGCATTTGTTCAAGCATCTTGGCCAGTTGCAATAACTACTTTTGCTTATGATGGAAAAGCAGGGGCAACAGTTTTGGATGCTATGAAAAGAGGATTACCTTTAGCAGATTCTCTATTACAAAATGGAGATCAATATGTTAATGCATTTTTAGGAAATATGGGAGGATGTTTAGGAGAAACTTCTTCTTTAGCACTATTAATTGGTGGAGCATATTTAATATATAAGAAACAAATAGATTGGAAAGTACCTGCTACAATGATAGGTACAGTATTTATTTTAACATGGGCATTTGGAGCAGATCCTATAATGCAAATATTCTCAGGAGGATTGTTCCTAGGAGCATTCTTTATGGCAACAGATATGGTTACTAGTCCAACAACTTCAAAGGGAAGAGTAGTTTTTGCTTTTGGAATAGGATTATTAGTATCTTTAATAAGAATGAAAGGTGGATATCCTGAAGGTACAGCTTATGCTATCTTAATAATGAATGGAGTTGTTCCATTGATAGATAGATATATAAGACCTAAAAAATTTGGTGGGGTGAGCACAAATGGAAAATAGATATATACATTTTGGAATCGTCCTAGGACTAATAGCTGCTATATCAGCAGGTTTACTTGGTGGAGTTAATGGTTTTACAAGTAAAGTTATAGCTGAAAATACTTTAAAAATAGTAAATGAAGCTAGAAAACAAGTTTTACCAGAAGCAGCAAGTTTCAAAGAAGAAGAAGCAAAAGAAGCAGAAGGAATTCAATATATTCCAGGTTTCAATGAAGCTGGAGAAGTTGTTGGATATGTTGCTTCAGTTGCAGAACCAGGTTATGGTGGAGACATAAACTTTGTTGTAGGAATAAATAATGATGCTAAAGTAACAGGTTTAAATGTAGTTACAAGTTCAGAAACTCCTGGATTAGGAGCAAAAATAAATGAAAAAGAATGGCAAGAACATTGGATAGGTAAAGATGCAACTTATGAATTTAATAAGTCAACAGATGCTTTTGCTGGGGCTACAATATCACCTAAAGCTGTTTATACAGGAGTTATAAAAGCATTAAATACTTATCAAAATGAGGTGAGTAAATAATGAAAAAATTAGGAATACTTACAGCTGGAATATTTAAAGAAAACCCAGTATTCGTTTTAATGTTAGGACTTTGTCCAACACTTGGAGTTACAAGTAGTGCTATAAATGGGTTCTCAATGGGACTTGCGGTTATAGCCGTTCTTGCTTGTTCAAATGGATTAATATCACTTTTTAAGAAATTTATACCTGATGAAGTAAGAATACCAGCATTTATAATGATAATAGCAACACTAGTTACTGTTGTTGATATGGTTATGAATGCTTATACACCTGATTTATACAAAGTATTAGGATTATTCATACCTCTTATAGTTGTTAACTGTATAGTTCTTGGAAGAGCAGAAAGCTTTGCTTCTAAAAACGGAGTTATTGATTCTATACTTGATGGTATTGGATCTGGAATAGGATTTACTTTATCTTTAACTTTCTTAGGATCTATAAGAGAAATTTTAGGTAATGGATCAGTATTTGGAATCTCATTAGTTCCTGCTAACTTTACACCAGCTTTAATATTTATATTAGCTCCTGGTGGATTTATCACTATAGGTATGATCATGGCTTGTATAAATATTAAGAAAGAAAGAGATGCAAAGAAAAAGAAGGTGACTAAAAAATGAGTATAGGTGGATTATTTAGTATAATTGTTACTTCAATATTTATAAATAACATAATATTTGCTAAGTTCTTAGGTTGTTGTCCATTTATGGGAGTTTCTAAAAAAGTTGACTCATCATTAGGTATGGGGATGGCAGTTACTTTCGTTATCACAATAGCTTCAGGAGTAACTTGGTTAGCTTACAGATTGGTATTAGAACCTCTTGGTTTAGGATATCTACAAACAATAGCTTTTATATTAATAATAGCTTCTCTTGTACAATTCGTTGAAATGGCTATTAAAAAGACATCACCAAGCTTATATAAAGCACTTGGAGTGTTCTTACCATTAATCACAACAAACTGTGCCGTTCTAGGAGTTGCTATAATCAATATCCAAGTAGGATATAATTTTATAGAAACAATAGTAAATGGTTTTGGAGTTGCAGTAGGGTTCTCACTAGCTTTATTACTTTTAGCTGGTATAAGAGAAAGACTTGAATTTGCAAACACTCCTAAGAATTTTAAAGGAGTTCCAATAGCATTTATAACAGCTGGACTTTTAGCTATGGCATTTATGGGATTTAGTGGAATGCAAATTTAATAATTATACAAATGGAGGTATATAATGGAAGCGATTATGATGCCAGTTGTTGTATTAGGAATAACTGGAATATTGATGGGACTATTCCTAGCTTATGCTTCAAAGAAGTTTGAAGTAGAAGTAGACCCAAAAGTAGAAGCAATATTAGCTGTCCTACCTGGTGCAAACTGTGGAGCTTGTGGATACCCTGGTTGTGCTGGATATGCATCAGGAGTAGCTTTAGAAGGTGCAAAGATGACTTTATGTGCACCTGGAGGACCTAAAGTTATTGAAAAAATAGGAGAGATAATGGGTGTAGCAGTAGAAATACCTGTTAAGAAAAAACCTGTTAAGAAAACAGTAGAAAAGAAAGTAGTTGCTCAAACTGGAGACCCAATTTCTGCAAGTGCTGAATTTATAGAAAAGAATAAGAGAATGCTAAATAAATTTAAAGATGCTTTTGATGCAGGAGATAAAGAAGCATATGAAAAATTAGAAAATTTAGCAAAGACAGCAGGAAAAGATGAGTTATTAAAATACTATGAAGAAATTAAAACTGGAAAAATTATTCCTGATGGAAGTGCTCCAGCAGCACCTACTGGAGATCCAATCTCTGCAAGTGCTGAATTCATAGAAAAGAATAAGAGAATGCTAAACAAATTTAAAGATGCTTTTGATGCAAAAGATAAAGAAGCATATGAAAAATTAGAAAATTTAGCAAAGACAGCAGGAAAAGATGAATTATTAAAATGCTTCGAAGAAATCAAAGCAGGAAAAATAATTGCTAGTGGAAGTGCTCCAGCAGCAGCTGCAGTTAAATTAGAACCAATAACAGCTACAAAAGAATTTGTAGAAAAGAATAAAAGAATGCTAAATAAATTTAAAGATGCTTTTGATGCAAAAGATAAAGAAGCATATGAAAAATTAGAAGGTTTAGCAAAATCAACTGGAAAAGATGACTTATTAAAATGTTTTGAAGAAATTAAAGCAGGAAAGGTAGTACCAGATCCAGCAACAATGACTGATGCTCCTGCTCCAAAAGCTGAAGATCCTAAAAAACAAGAAGCTTCTTACTGCAGTGTTTTAGGTGATGGACTATGTGTGCCTGAACAAAATGAAAAAGCAAAAGAAGAAATGGTAAAACAAGCTCAGCCTCCTAAAACAGCTGAAGAGCTAGAAAGAGATAAACAAGCTGCAAGCTATTGTTCTATCTTAGGTGATGGACTATGTGTTCCAGAAGAAAATGAACAAATGGTTAAACAAAATTTAACAAAAGAGCTTGACAAAGAAGTTAAATAAGCTTAAATAAAAAATGAGAAAAGCACTAGAAATGTATTTATACAAATCTAGTGCTTTTTTATATTTATAATACTCTTTTTTTAGAGATAACTTCAACAACTCTTCCATTGATTTTAAAGTATTCTTGCATTTCTTCAGAAATATCAATATCATCATAATCAGGATTATCGCTCTTTAAAGTTATAACTTTTTTCTTATCCTTTACTTCAACTCTTTTTATATATCCTTCATCATTGTAAGTAACAACATATATTTTATTTTTAACATAAGCAGTATTATTAGGATCAACTAAAGCATATTCACCATCTTCTAAAGTTGGTTCCATACTATTTCCTGTAATTTCAACAAAGAAACTATTTAAAGAGAAGTCTCCTTTTGTTATAGGCATATAGTAATCAGGTTTATCCATATTTAAATAACCTCTACCAGCACTAGCTTTTCCATAAACAGGAAGATTTAAAACTTCACTATCTTCTAAAATTTTAATACTTTCATCTTTGTTAAATACTTTAGGTAAATTTTCCTTTAAGTATTCTTTCTTTAAAGTTTTTTCTTCATCAGGGTACACTTCAATAACTCTTTCAATAAAGTTATTTGAAATAGGTGCAGTACCTTTTTCTACTTTATCTATAAAAGTGAAGTGTAAATTAATTTTTTTAGCAAGACCTCTTAAACTATCTTTATGTTTTAGTCTTATTTTTTTTAAAGTAGTTCCAAAACTCATATAATTCCCTCCTTTTTAAATGTACTACTATATATATACAGTATAACATAATTATGCTAAAGTGTCTAGAATATTTTATTCAACTAAAATCGTACAAAAAAAAGAATACAATAAAATATTCATAAAATCATTAGTTGAAAGAAATATAAAAAATATTTTTAAAAATCTGTTGACAAAGTATTTATAGTATGATACATTATGGCTATAGAAAGAGTATATATAAATACATACAAAAAAAGGAGATGTTATTATGCATTTTTTAGAATTTAAAAGAAGATTTAGTTTATTAAACGAGGAAGAAAAAGAGTTCATTTACAAGCTAAAACTTAAAGATGCAATTGATTTTTTAAGAACAATTTATTAAAGAAATTTTACCTAAAATTATACAATAAATAATACACATAAATTAAGATAGAAAAAGAGGTAAAAATTTTGTTTAGTAGTAAAAAAATTATAATAGAAAAAAAGAAGGTGCGGACGTAATTTTGGATAAATTATATCAACACCTTTTAAATTATACTTACTTTTGATCTAAATATTTAGATAAAATCTCTCTCGAAATTTTTTGTGATTTTAGTTTTTTATTCTCTAAACTACTAACAGGCATAATACCAAATAATGAATTTGTTAAGAAAATTTCATCAGCCTTATTTAAGAATTCTAGATCTATATCTGTCTCAATGACAGGATAATTTGAAATTATATACTGCCTAATAATTCCATTTAAAAGCCCTGAAGATAATTTTGGAGTATATATCTCATTATTGACAATTATAAATATATTGCTTGTGGCTCCCTCAGTAACTAAGCTTCTAGAATTTAGAAATATAGGCTCATCATAGCCAAGTTTTTTACTTTTTTTCTTTTCAAAAATATTATCAGCATAGTTTAAAGTTTTATGGAAAGTGAAGATAGAGCTTTCATTTCTTTGGACTTTAGAAATATTTAAGCTAAAAGCCTTTTTATAATCTTCATCTGTATACGTATATGCTCTTTTTATAAAAAGTCTATTTTTTTCAGTTAAAACTATTTTCAAAACTTCATGTTCAAGCTCAGATTTATTAGTTTCTAAGTACTGATAAACTTCATCTTTTTCAAGCTTATCTATATTTAATCCCAAGTCTATTATAGATTGATTTATTCTGACTAAATGCTCATCTAAAAAAACAGCTTTACCTTTGAATAATAGGATAGTTTCAAAGAGTCCTAAACCAAAGCTGAAGCCATCATCTAATTCTATTAGCATAGAGCCTCCAATATAGCTTTAGCTTTTTGTAGAGTTTCTTCATATTCAAAATCTAATTCTGATTCGCAAGTGATTCCACCACCTACTCCAAGATAGTATTTATTATCCTTATGAATAGCTGTTCTAATAACAATATTTAAATCACAATCACCATTGAATGAAATATAACCTATAGAACCTGTATAAGCATCTCTTCTTGAGTTTTCTAATTCATCTATTATTTCCATTGCTCTTATCTTAGGAGCACCTGTTATTGATCCTCCTGGGAAAGTTGCTCTAATCAAATCTACAAAATCATAGTCTTTTCTAAGTTTTCCTCTTATAGTTGAAACTAGATGAAAAACAGTTGAATATGTTTCCACTTCAAAAAGCTCATCAACAACAACAGATTTTAACTCACAGATACGATTTAAATCGTTTCTTTCCAAGTCCACTATCATAAGAAGTTCACTCTTATCTTTTTCAGAATTAGCCAATTCATTTTTTAAAGCTAAATCTTCTTCTTCTGTAGCTCCTCTTTTTCTAGTTCCTTTTATGGGTCTTGTTTCTATTAGTCTATCTTTCATTTTTATAAATCTTTCAGGTGAGGCAGAAACAAGTTGAAAATCTTGAAAATCTAAATATGCAGAAAAAGGTGCAGGGTTAAATTTTCTTAGATATGAAAATACTTCTAAAGGAGATTTTTGACTTTCTATCATAAGTCTTTGAGTCAAGTTCATTATATAGATATCCCCTTCAATTATATAGTCTATAGTGCTTTTAATAGCTTTTAAATATTCTTCTTTTTCAAAATTAGATTTGAAATTTGCAAGACTATTTTTCTTTACTAGATTTTCTTTTTCTAGATTAGTTTTTTCTAAAAGATTTACTAAATTATCATAATCTTTTTTATCTTGATAAGATATGTATATCTCTTGTTTTTCTATATCTTCAACTATATAAGTCTTGTAGAACGTAACTATAGCCTCAGGAATATCCAAATCTTTTTTATGTCTTGTGGCTATATTTTCAAATTTTCTACCATAATCATAAGAGAAATATACTATTCCTCCTGAAATTAAAGGAAGTATAGAATTATTTTCTTGTTTATTTTCCTTTAAAAATTTAGCTAGATATTCTTCAAAGTTTTCTTCACTTAATACATCATTTATATAGAATTTCTTGTTATTTTCTTTTAATTCTAAATAGGGATCTATACCAATTATTGAATAACGCCCATATTTATTTTTTAATGAAGAATCTAAGAAAGCAATTTTCTTATTATTTTCTTTCTTTAATATTCTAAAAATATCATAAATATCAATATATTTCTCTAACTTTTTAAGCTCTATTTGCATTTTTAAGCCTCCATTCTCTAGCTAAATCTAAAAAATTCCTAAGCATTTCATGACCGTATTCAGTCAAAACTGCTTCTGGGTGAAATTGTACAGAGTATAGAGGATATTTTTTATGAGAAAGAGCCATAAGAACTCCATCTTCAGTTTCAGCATCAACATTAAATTCTTCAAGTAGATGTTCTTTTTCAACTACTAAAGAATGATATCTTGTTACATTTAATTCCTTAGGAAGATCCTTAAAAATATTTGAAGAACTAGTCTTAATTTTATGTACCTTACCATGAACAGGACTTTTACCTTTTTTCACCTCTGCACCAAAGGTATAACCTATTATTTGATGTCCTAGACAAACTCCAAATATAGGGACTTGTTTATAGAAATTCTTAACTATTTCATTACAAAGTCCGCAGTCTTTTGGGCTTTTAGGACCTGGAGAAATTATTATTCCTTCCAATTTATCTTGTTTAATTAAATCTTCAATATGCTTTAAATCCACTAAATCATTACGAATAATTTCCATCTCTATATTTTCTTCTAAGAAATAACTCACAAGATTATATACAAAGGAATCATAATTATCAATCATAAGAAACATTTTTACCTCTTTCCCTATTAATCACTTAAAAATATAAAAATACGAGAGTTACATTACAAATTAATTATACTCAAGATTACTGCGACGTCCTATAATGGTGAAAGAGCCTTTGTGGAGCTCTAGAAGCATTATAGGCTGGCAAGTAATCGCTTGTTAGTAACGAACTATTTTTATATATACACCTTACCTTCTGCCACAATTTCAACAGAACCATCTATGTATATCTCATCGTTTTCAATAATATATTCTAGCCAACCATTAGGTTGAACAATCTTAGCTCTATCTAAGTTTTTATACTTCTTTAAATAATATCCCAATGCTGTTGTTCCTGAAGCACAGCTATTTTCAAATATTCCACTTTCAACTTCTTTGACATAGACATAGGGTTTCATAGAAAGATTTTCTCTATCAAAGAACATTATACCAAAAGCAGAAAAATCTTTATCCGATAGATAATTTTTAACTGAATCTATGACTTTTTCAAAATTATCTTCCTTATTTTCAGCTACATCAAAAATAAAGTGGTCTATACCAGAAAATTTAACAAGACCTAATTTATAGTTATCTATTTTAATTTCTTCTAAACTCTTAAATTTTGGCATCTTAATTTTAGCTAAAAAAGAATTTTCAGTCTGACCTTCTCTAACATCTACAGCTAGAACTTCATCTTCACCTGAACAAGTTATCTTATAGATTTTTTGCTTTGAAAAATCCTTATCCCTAAAGGCCAAAAGAGAAGCAAAGGATCTACTTGCATTACCACAAAATTCTCCACCCATCATTTGAAGATGATTATCTTTAATAAAACCAACTTGCTCTGCATGGAGATTATCTTCTCTCATAAGTTCTTCAGATATCTTAGCTATGTCCTTATCATAGATATTAAAATTATCTATAAGTATAGTAATGTTTCCAGCAGGATTAATTTTGATAAAATCAAGTTTCATTTAAAATTCACCTCTTTCTAATATATTTTATTAATATTATAACATTTATAGCCAAATAAAAAAGAGATTTTTTCATTTTTATTTCAAAAAAATCTCTAAAAGTTTTTAGTATTTTTCTATATTAACTATTTCTAAATAAGGTGAGTTGATAAAATCATAAGGGAAAACAAAGTTTCCACCATTGGAATCTAAGTCTAATTCAAAGCCCATTTCCTTAGCAGTTATATAGTAGACATACCAAATATATTGTGAACAATAGAAAGCATCAGTATTCTCTCTGTTGGAACTTATACTGTATGATTTTCCAAAATATTTCTTCATATTTTTTATAAGTTTTTCTCTAAATTCATCTGTCATATCCTTATATCTAAGAACTAAGATATCTCTCCCATCTTCAAGCCAAAAATTTATATCTATGTAATAAGATTTATAACCAAATTTAGGATAATCGAAAAGAGTTCTTTCATTGATCATTATTGCAACATGTCCAAACATACCTATGGGATTGACTTCTTTTTCTTTTATTACAATATCACCAGGCTGTAAATTAGTGATAAAAGTTTCTTCAGTTACTTTTCTCCAAGTAAAATCTGACTTCTTTTCATAAGGACCACCTGGGATATTAGAACAAGCTGTAAAAAGAATTAAACTTAAAAGTATAGCTATTTTTATTTTGAAATTTTTCATTTGACACCTTCATCTTCCAATAGAAAATCTATGATATTTTTATGAATTACTCCATCTTGACTAAAATTAGAATGATCCATGGATAAAACATATTTAGGAAAGTTATCTGTTATAGAATTATAAGTTTCAAAAATTCTTTCCCTTATTTTTTCATCTCTTATTTTATACGAAATTTGATAATAAGATAAGCTTTTTTCTTTTTTAGCTATAAAATTAATTTCTTTATCTTTTACCTTTCCAACTTTAACTTCATATCCTCTTGAAAGAAGCTCAATATATACTATATTTTCTAGTATTCTTTTAATATCTTGGGTAATAGGAAAGCCTGTTGCTTGTCTAAAACCATGATCTGTCAGATAATATTTTTCATCTACTTTTAAAGTTTTTTTACTTAGGATATCGTATCTAGGAACTTTTTTTATTAGAAAAGCTATATTACAATATTCTAAATAATTCAAAATAGTATCCACAGAAATATTTTTGTTTTTATTTTTTAAATAAGTTTTTATGCTACTAGCTGAAAAACTTTGCCCTATATTTGTAAGAACATAAGAAAAAATATGGTTGAATAAGTCAACATCACGAATATTATTGTACTGTAAGACATCTTTTACTAATACAGTATTGTAGATATCATTGAGATATTCAAAACTAGGTGTTTCATCTAGATCAAAATACTTTAAGAATGGCAATCCACCTAATTGAATAAATTTATAGAATAAGTTTTCTTTTGAGAGCTCCATATTTTCAAAAGCCTTCTTAAATTCACTGAAAGTAAATGGCTGAATTTCAAATTCAACATATTTTTCAGAAAGGCTTGAAATAAGCTTTTTGTTTGAACTTGTTAAAAAGATATCATAATCTCTATTATGTTTTAAATCACTGATAACCTGCTCCCAGCCATCAACAATTTGAATCTCATCTAAGAAGAAATAGACTTTACCTTTAACTTCTTCTAACAAAGCTTTTAAATATTCTAATAAAGAATTAGCATTACTGATATCTAGAGAATTTATAGCTTCAAAATTGATATATATTTTATTTTCATCAGCTACATCTTTTAAGATTTCATCTTTTATTATATGAAGAAGACTTGATTTTCCAACTCTTCTCATTCCAGTTAATATTTTTAAAACAGGTTTATTTATAAAGGGTTTAATTTTACTAATATATTTTTCTCTAATAATATAATCCATAGTTTCACCTCATTTCTATTATAATCGAAATATAAAATAAAATCAAGATTAGTTTCGAGTATAATCGAAATCAAAAATAATTAAAATATTATTTGAGAAATTTTTTGAAAAAATCCAATCTTTTTTTCCATTTTTTCTTATCTTCATCAATTAGTTGATCATATATTTCAGACACAAAACTATAAATACCTTCACAAGCATTTTTATTATAAATTAATTCTTTTATATAATATTCTTCATCAGAAGACTCAAAAGGCAAAATATTTATATTTTTATTTTTTGGAACATCTATGTTTAATAAATACCATATTAATTCTTTCTTAGAAATTTCGATTTCTTTTAAAATCTCATATAAATCAAAATTTTTAATATTTTTCCAAAATACAAATTTTGCAACAGAAAAACTATATAATTCTTCTACAAATATATGTAATTTTCTAGATATTTTTGATATACACTCATATAATGAATGTGAAATTTTCCCAAGACTCTTACCATATTTATGTTTAATTTCTTCATCAAAATTCTCTTCTTTAATATTATTTCCAAAATTTTGTAATAACTCTAATTCAGGAATATTATTTTCACTATATCTAAACCTATGATACCTTATTTTATTATAAAAATTAGAAATAAGTGTAATAAATTTATTTTCATTCTCATTAAATTTTAAGTCTTGATATTCACTAATAAATTGATACATCCCAATATGATTATGACTTAATAATAGTTCCTCTATTCTTTTTTTATCATCTAAATTCATCTCATATTCAATTAACTGAATTAAAATTTTAAATAGTCTTTCAATACCTTGAGAAGCTTGGTATAAAGATGTAAAAAGATAGTCTACAATAACATCATTTTCTTTTTTTTGAAGATATACCTTATTAATATCTTCAATAGATTTCCAAATTAATACACCAGCAATTTCGACTTCTTTAACAAGAGAAAAATTCATTTCTAGTAAACCTCTATCTGAATCATTTTTTCCTTCTTTTATTTCTAATTGCTCAGCTTTTGTAATAAAACTTGATTGTCGTGTAGAAAATAAAATTTTATTATCACTTTCTCTTTCAAAATTGTCATAGTTTATTTTTAAATTAAACTTTTTTGCTACTATAGTATCAAATCCCATTTTTTTACTACCAAAATATGTAATTACATTTTCTTCTAGACTACAATAACGTACAAGTTTTTTCCAAAATTGTTTACGTTTATCTGTTGAACTAATATCTACCGATGTCATTCCTAAATAAGCTGAAAAATTTTTTTTCATTCTTTCATCTATTTTTTTAGCATTATTTATTGTAATATCTTCAATTAAAATAGCGTAAATATCATTTTCATTTTTATAGGATATATCATTTTTATTTATAGTACAAAGTTTATCTCTAATTATAAATGGGGAAACATCATTATAAAATTCCCTATCAAAAATATCACCATCAGATATTATAACTTTATTTTCATTATTTAGTAATTCTTTTCCTTTTATAATATTTTCAAATGCAACATTTCCATAAAATGAATCTTTAATTTTTTTTATATTAAAAAGAAAAGTAATCATACATAAATTTTCCATAAAAGCCTCCCTAAAAAATTTTATTTTATTAATAAATTTAATTTTCAAATATGCTATCTGTTAAAAGAAAATCTTTAACACCAATATAGTATATTCCTTGTTCATCATATCTTGGAATAATATCATCTTTTACAACAACTATCTTTTTGAATGAATCATCTATTCTTTTTAAAGAATTTATTTCCTGCTCTCTTTTTTCTTCACTGCTTAATGCTAAAGCTGATTGTATATAGTATCTAATATTACCTTTATTGACAACAAAATCAACTTCTAATTGTATTTTCTTATTCTTATTTTCTTTTGTCTGAGTGTATTCAACTACACCAATATCAACATTATAACCTCTTCTAATTAAATCATTGTAAATTATGTTCTCCATAATATGTGTTTCTTCCACTTGCCTAAAATTAAGTCTTGCATTTCTAAGTCCAATATCAGCAAAATAATATTTTAGAGGTGTTGTAAAATATTTCGCTCCCTTTATATCATATCTTTTAGCACTATATAATATATAAGATTCTTCAAAATAAGAAAGATATTTAGAAATAGTATTATGAGATATACTTATTTTATTTTCAGATAAAAATCTATTTGAAAGTTTTAGAGGATTTGTAAGAGAACCTATTGCTGATGAAATAAAATTAAGTAAAATATCTAATATATCTGAACTATTTTGAATTTTGTTTCTTTCAATAATATCTTTAATATAAGTTTCTTCAAATAAATTTTTTAAATAAGCACTCTTTTCCTCAAAAGTTTCTAAACTTAAAATATAAGGCATTCCACCAAATACTACATAATCACGCCAAGCTAAATTTTTGTCTTTATAAGCATCATAAAACTCAGCAAATGATAGAGGAAAGATATGAATTTCATCTCCTCTATCTCTAAATTGAGTCAATATATCTTTTGAAAGCATTTTAGAATTACTACCTGTAACATAGATATCTAAATTTTCATTTTTCATAAGTCCAAGTAAAGTATCAACAAAAGTTATTTCTTCATCAGAGTCAGGAATATATGGATTTTTTACTGGCTTTGAAAATTGAATTTCATCAATAAAAATATAGTATTTCTTATTTTTAGTTATTTTATTTTTTATGTAGTCATTTAACTCAAAGGGATTTCTATACTTAATATTATCTATTTCATCAAGTGCCATTTCAATAATTTGTTCTTTTTTTATTCCATTGCCTAATAAATAATCTTTATATAATTTAAATAACAAATAAGACTTTCCACATCTTCTTATTCCTGTAATAATTTTTATTCTTCCATTATCTTTCTTTTTTATCAATTCATTTAGATACTGTTTTCTTTCAATTATCATACTAAACCCCCACAGACAATTTTATATAATTCACGTAATTTTTGTCTGAGTATAAGATAACATAAATTTTAAAAAATTTCAATTTTTAGTTGTATTCTAATAAAAAAAGCAATAGATTTCTCTACTGCTTTTTAAATTTAACAAACAATTTTATATATTTCACATATTTTTTGTCTGAATATTTTTATATATTTGACAAAATTTAATCTTCAGAATGAGTAATATTGGATGAGTAAGTATTCCTTTTTAATGTACTCTAAACTCATCAAGTATAACTGCTGCTTCTTCCATATTGAGCTCTACTAATATATTTAAGAAACTTTCAAAAGCTAGAGTTATTTCTTCATCTGATTTTATTTCATCATTAAAATCTAAAAATGCTTTTGTAATAATTTCATTGATTATCTCTTCATTTTCTTTTATACATCTTTCGTATTCTAATGAACTATCTTTTAATTTGATTAATGAAATATTTAATGGAATTAAAACTTCAGGTAAAAGGGCTTTAATATGCATTTGATCTATTACATATAAAAAATTGTTGAAATGAAGCCAGCCATATTTAATCCAAATATCATTTAAGAACATTTTATCTTTATATGAATACTCTGTATGAAGTTTATTCCAATTATCCATATGAAAATGTCCTAGAGTTAAAAATAACATTCTATAAAGTTTATTCTTTACTCTATCATTACTAATACTACTAATTTTCTTTTCTATACATTTTATAATTTCTTCACATTGTTTTCTTACTCCAGTGTCATTGTATGCATCAAAATATATAGCTAGTAGATGAGCAGAAATATCTTCATAGAATTTATAGAAATCAGAAGTTACTTTTGTAAAATCATGTAAATCAAATAATAGATCTACTAATTGAGAAGTATTATGAGTTTCTATTAAATTTTTTTTAATAAAGAATTCTATTTCACTAATGGCATATATGTCTAAGTATTCATGGTAATTTTTTACAGTACAGATAATAGAGATTACATATGGAAAAAGTTTTTTAAAGATAAATTTAAAATCATTATCTCTAAAGTCTAAGCCACAGTTAGAAACATAACATAGAGTTTGAATGTCACAATTCTCAATATTCCAGTTTGATAAATCTTTATTAAAATCTTGTAGTAAAAGTTCTTCAATGATTTTCTCATTTCTACTTTGATAAAGCTTAATATTATTTTCTTTAAAGAAATGTTCTGCCCAGATAGGAGGTTTATTCTTATTAGGTTGATAATCAATTGTCTCACCTAATTCATTGAGTTTGGAAACATTGTACTTAAAATAAGTCATCTTATCTTCCGAAATCTCAATAATAGTATTAAATAAACATTTGGCTAATTTTTTATTTTGTACTAAATATTCTTTTAATTGATATGATATTTCATGGATAATACCATTTTGCTCTCTATATAAAAGGCAATTAAGCATTTGTCTTTTCAATCTTTCTTTTACAATATCCTCTATTTCATATTCAATTTGTTTAAATAGCACAATTACAAGACCTATTTCAAATGCAAAAGAATTATTATTAAAAATATTTTCTACACCATCTATCCAAATACAACATAGTTTAGAACGTTGCTCTGTTGTCAATTCAAGTTTTGTTAAAGCATATGCAATTATCATTATAAGTGTCTCTTGGAATCTCACAGGAACTTCTGATTTTTCTATTAAGGAATATAGTTCTTCAATCTTATTAAGACACTCTTGTAATCCAAATTTTTCTTCTTTCATTAATGAATAAGAGTCATCAATTATTTTTTGAAAAGTTTTTTCTTCTATATTGAACGCATTTTGAGTATTTTTCTCTACAATTTTCTTAGCCTGACCTTTTATTTGAGGAATAAGTGCATATGTATGCTTATCTACTTTATTTATAGTAGCATTTCGTAAATCCATTTTTTGTATTTGTAAATTAAATATAGCATATTCACCTTCATTAGGTGTAATTGAGTATAAGTAATCAAGAATACTTTCTGCTTTCTTTTGGTAATCACCTCCAAGTAACTGCATTTTAATTACATAATTTTGAAGTGAGTCACTCTCTTTTACTTTAATGTCATATCTATTTTTAATTCTAGGGATTCCTATTGACATAAAGATTAAATCTTCATATAATTGTCTATAAGAATTAGGTATCAGAAGAGTTATTTTTTGAATATCTAACATAATTAGGTCAATACTTGAAGCTAAAAACAAAGAATATCCTGGTATAACTTGTTCACAGTTTCGTCCAATTTCAGCAATGATAGATAACATCATGACATTATTAGATTTTTTTAAAATTTCTGATTTTATATATTCAGCAAATTTTACTACTGATTCTTTACCATTGGTTTTAGAGTTTATTTCTTTTATAACCATTTGAGTAAAAATAAAAATAGCATCACTAATTAGTCCGTGAACTCTATGTTCTTGAATTCCAGCCAACCAAAAATTATCATTACAAATAAAATTCTTTTTATCTTGTGGAGAAGTTTCCCAAATACTTATATAATATACACTTTCAGGAGATAAAGTCTCCATAGAAGTCGCAGCATGATTTGTAAGTTGGATAATCCACTCAAGTCCAGTACGAAAACTATTTTGAATAATAGAATATAAAAAAGTGTTTTCATATAAGTTACGATATTCAAAGTCATATGAATCTGCTTTTATAGATAAGCCAAACATTTTACTATTATTGCTTAATGAACTTCTAAAATAAAAATCATTTTTATCATATTCTGGTTTTTTTATCCAATATGTATTTGCTATTTTACATAATTCCTCTGAGAGAAACTTTCCTAAAGCAAAAACTGTATTTTTTAATACATATTTTAAAATAGCTTCATCTATATGATGAATTTTATTATCAATAGTCATATATCCTTGGATTCGTTTAGACCAAAAGTTTTTTATCCATGTCTTAGAATTTTTAGCCATTTTATAAATAGGCAACAAACATGAATTTATATCTTCAGCAATATGATAATTTTTTTCAGTTAAAGAGTTTTCTAATTTTTTTTCAGTATAAAATTCCAATATATAACAAGCAGAATCAATAGCTATATCATTTTGAATAAATACATCTGAGTAATCAGAACATAATTTTAATATATGATTTTCGTTGTTGTTATCTTGATATATAGAACTTTTATAAATTAAATTAATGAGATATGGTCTACCTAGTCCAATTGGTTTTAAATTTGAGTAAACATTTTCATATTCAAGGTTTAATATAGTTGTTTCAAATGCAAAAATATTTGTAAGTCTTATAAATTCCAATAACAAATCTCTAGAAATAGAATATTCTTCAAAGAAGTCAGTACAAAAATTTGATTTAACAATACCTATTATAGTTTGAGTTTTCCAAATTTCTGGAACTTTATCAGTTTCTAATAATTTGTATAAGAACTTTTCTCTATTTCTCTTTGAAAATAATTTATTCTCTACCCATATTTGGTATCTACGATAAATACATCTTCCAAAAAACTCAAAATTTGAAAAGAAAATATTATAGTCACTTTTACAATTATCATACTGATTATCAATAAATCTTTCAAAGCATATATCTTCAAAAATATCGTACTTAAGACGTATTGTGTCATCTGTGCATGCTGTAACAATGTTCTCTGATTCTAAAATACATACTATTTTTTCTCCTATTTCTTCTCTTTTTATACCTGATAAAAATTTTTGGGCTCTATCAAATGTTATTTTTTCTACAGCATTTTTAATATCAGAATGTTTAATTCCATTTGGAAGAGATTTGTTTTTCATACATATTATATCAGTCCAAATAAGATTTCTAAAGCTGTCTACATCATCTATTCTTTTGAAGTTTTTAATTTCTTTAATAATTAAATTTAGATAAAATGGAGAACGTAAAAGTTGGATATATGACTTTGCTTCCCACAAATCTTGTATAATTTTATATTTTTGTGCAATATTGATTATCTGATCATCTGAGAGTAAAGAAACTTCATGTTTTTTTATACCATAAATATTTTCAATTTTTATAAATGCAGTTCTATCAGAAGATCTACAAGATGTAATAACAAAGATATTACTATAATCTTTAACAGTTTCATAGATTTGTTGTAATAAATCCAGTTTTGTCTTAGGAGCATCTGCAATAAACTCCAAAGCATCTATATAAATAACAAGTTTTTTGTGATTTAAATATTTAATAACTTTAGTAATATCTAAGTTCCAAATGTCTTCTAATTTTCTAGCTTCGGCTATTTTTTCAGCTCTAGCATAAAGAAGAAACTCTTCATCTACTAGCATTTTTTTACATAAAGCTGACTTACCTGAACCAGCTTCTCCTTGTACAGAGATAAAATTTTTAAATTCTTTTTGTATTTCATTTATTTGTTCTGTTCTGTCAATTTCATATTCATTATTTATAAGGGAATCAATATTATTATTCATCAAAGTTTTACTTATTGTAATAGCTTCTTGAAATTTATAAGAATTATCTTTTATGCTTTCTGTTTCTTGTTTAAGAAGGTGATATAAATTAATTTGAAAATCTAAGTCAGTAGTTGCTTTTTGAAGAATATCCCTTGTTGTAATTAAATCATTTGCTTTTACAAAAGAGATATTACCAATTTTATCATCTCCTGTATAATCTTTTACTTTGTCTATGCTTTCATTATTAAGTACAAAAAATTTTATATTCTTTAAATTAGTAATCTCTTCTAACTTAGAATCTTTTATTTTTTCAAGTGTTAGTTTTATTTTTGAGGGAATATCTTTCACTGTACTTACTTGTATATAAGTATTTTTATCTTCAGAAATCAAATCAACACATGGATAAGTATATGTATCAATATTTAGATTAAAAAGTTTTTGACCAAGATATAGTCCTCCAACCCTAATTGCAAATAATTCAAATAATTTTGCAGAATCAAAGAGACCATTATTATTCAAAGATTTAATGTTTTCTTCATATGCAGAAATATAATTTGCTATAAATTGAATTCGTTCATTTGAATTTTTCAATCGCATTCCCCCCCTTTAAATATTGTATAATAAATGATTGTATATTAAAAATGTTCTTATAAATTAAGAGTTTCTTGATATTTTCTCCTATTTTTATATTTGTATAACAGTTAATATCAAATTTTTTCTATCAATCCCACACATTCAATATGGCTAGTTTGTGGGAACATATCCACAGCTTGTAGTTTCTTTAAAGTATAACCCTTTTCAGAAAATAACTTCACATCTCTTGCAAATGTTGAAGGATTACAAGAGATATATACAACTTCCTTTAGATTAAGTTCAGCAACCTTATCTATGATAGAAGCCTCTAGTCCCTTTCTTGGAGGGTCAAATATAATAGTATCTATTCTTTTGTTAGCATTTATAAGATTGACTAATTCTTTTTCAACAGAACCATTAATAAACTCAATATTTTCTATTCCATTTTCTTTAGCAGTCTTCTTTCCATCTTCACTAGCAGATTTTACTATCTCAATAGCGTAGACTTTTTTAGCCTTCTTTGCCATTATCATTCCAATAGTACCTGTACCTGAGTAGGCATCAACAATATACTTATAATCTATATTGTCAAAGAAATTTATTGCTATGTCATACAATCTTTTAGCTTGTTTTACATTAATTTGAAAAAATGAAGTAGGTGATATATGAAATTCTATTCCATTTAGATTTTCCTTTATAGATTCTTCACCATAGATAAAAATATTCTTTTCTCCAATAACAGTATTAGTTTTTTTAGAGTTTAAAGAAATATAGATAGATTTAATTTCTTTTATTTTTTCTCTAAGTCTAAATAAAAGATTTTTAATATTTTCAGTAATCTTGTTAGAATTGATAATAAGAACAAGCATAGCTTCATTATTAGAGTTTGTTCTTATCATTACATTTCTTAAAAGTCCTTTATGAGTAATTTCATTGTAGACAGAGATTTTATTTTTATTTAAAATTTCTTTTAATTCTTTTATAATTCTATTACCTAACTTAGAATTTAAAATATTTTCATCAACTTCAAAAACTTCATGGCTTTTTCTTTTAAAGAAACCTGTAATAATTTTATTCCCATAGACAGAGAAAGGTTCAATAATTTTATTTCTATAGTTATATACATCTTCACTTGCTAGGACATCAGAAATTTCTATATCAGGAAGTCCTGCAATTTTTCTCATAACTTCTTCAACCATAAGTTTTTTGTATTTCAATTGACTTTCATACTTAAGCATAGCAAAATCACAGCCATAGAAATCTTCAAAAGTAAATTTATGACTGTCTATTCTTTCAGGTGAAGCCTTGATAATATTTTTAATTAGACCTCTAGCATAAGTTTTTTTTACAGAAATTATTTCTATTTCAAGTTCATCTTCAGGTATGGACATAGGAACAAAAACAGCAAAACCATTGTAATATCCTAATCCTTCTCCACCAAAGACGATTTTATCAATCTTTATTTGTATAATATCAGCTACTTTTAACATCTTATTCCTCAATTTCAAAGTAAACTACTTCTTCAGTCACTTTCATTCCTTTGGCTTCCATATCTCTTTTTATTTTATCTAAGTCTAATTTACTGTCATAGTAAATAATTTTTTTATCTAAGTCTTTATCTAATTCTTCTAAAGTTTCATTTGCAGCTTTTAATTGCTTTTCAAGTTCTGTAACTTCTCTTAAAGTTTGTATATTGAAAAGCCAAATAAAGACAACAGCAATAAAAGTAAGTAAAGCTAAGTATTTCATATTAATCTAAAATCCTTTCTAAAATTCTAAGTTTAGAAGAGTGAGCTCTGTTATTATTTTTTAATTCATCTTCTACAGGTATTATAGGTTTTCTTGTTATAACTTCAAATTTCTTTACTCCACCACACATGCAAATAGGAATATCTTTAGGACATCTACAAGCTGTTGCTAAGTCTTTAAATTTATTTTTAACTATTCTATCTTCTAATGAGTGGAAAGTAATTATTCCTAATCTTCCTCCAACTTTTAAAAGTTCAACAGCTTTAGACATTGCATTTTCTAAAACTTCTAATTCTCTGTTGACTTCAATTCTGATAGCCTGAAAAGTCTTTTTAGCAGGGTGCTTTGAAGCTCTTTCAGGATAGGCTCTTCTAATTAAAGCAACTAATTCAAAAGTTGTTGTTATAGGCTTAATTTTTCTATTTTCACAGATTAATTTGGCAATTTTTCTAGCAAATCTTTCTTCACCATATTCAAAAATTATTCTCGATAATTCTTCTTCAGAATAAGTATTAACTACATCATAGGCAGATAATTTTTGCTCTGTGTTCATTCTCATATCTAATTTTACATCATATCTGTATGAGAAACCTCTTTCAGCCTCATCTAGTTGTTTAGAAGAAACACCTATATCCATAAGTATTCCATCTACCTTATCAATTCCTGCCATATAGGCTAGAGTATCTATATTTTCAAAATTCCCTTTTAGAACCTTCCATTTAGAAGCATATTTTTCTAATCTCTTTTTTGAATATTCTATTGCATTACTATCTTGATCTATAGATAGAAGAAGTCCTCTATCGGATAATCTTTCTAATATTCCTTCAGAGTGACTTCCTCCTCCAAGAGTACAGTCTATATATACACCATCAGGATTTATAACAAGATTATCTAAAGTTTCATAATACAAGACAGGGATATGATAATCATTTCCAATTTTTTCCATAAAATCTCCATTTTTCCAATTATTAAAAAAATGACTGTTGCAATTTAAATTTTTAATTTAAAAGTTAAAAAATAAGTGAGTTACACTGAAATTAATCATTATAAATTTTTCTTTAATAGTTTTAATAAGATTACTGCGACGTCCTATAATGTTGAAAGAGCCTTTGTGGAGCTCTAGAAACATTATAGGCTGGCAAGTAATCGTTCAAAGAAAATTTTCTGAAATCTACTCAGTAACGAACTATTTTTACTTTTTGTTAAAATGCAACAGCTCATATTATTAGTACTACCAAGTTAAAGCAATAATTATTCTGACTAAAATCTTTTGTAAAGCTTCTAAAGATAAAACTAGAAGCATTGGTGAAAAGTCAATGGGTAAATCTATAAATTTATCTAAAAAGTCTTTAAATGGTTTTAGTATAGGGTCAGTTAAATTATATATAAGATCAGTAAAGTTATTATTCATTGGTATCCAAGATAAAAAAACTCTAATCATTATTAGTATGTAAACACACCAAATCATTCTATCTAATATTGTTATAAGTGAATATGTTAAAAGTGGCATAATCTCCTCTTTTCTATTGTTCTAAAAAATAATGTTTAGCCTTAAACGTATATTCCCAACCTGACCATATTGTTAAGATAACAGGAATTAGCATTAAGACTTCAGCTATTGTAAAGAAGTGCCCAGCCAGTGTAAAACCAATAGGTCCTATTGCTAAAGCGATTACAATAACGAGCATTTGGCTAGTTGTCTTATACTTTCCTAGATTACCAGCTGCTATGATTTCTCCCTTGGCTGCCGCTAGTATTCTTATTCCACTGATCAGAAATTCACGTGCTAAGACGATGATAGACATCCAACCTGGAATATATTCTAGTTGCACAAATATTACAAGTGCAGAGATTACAAGTATCTTATCTGCAAGAGGATCCATAATTTTCCCGAAATCAGTTATAAGATTGTATTTTCTTGCAATATATCCATCAAAGAAATCAGTCAATGAGGCAACAACAAATATCACAAGAGAAATCATTCTAAAGATAAAACCAAATTTACTTGAATCAGATGCTTGTAAAAACATTATAAAAGGGATAGCCAATAAAAATCTAATCATAGTTAATCTATTAGGTAAATTCATAAAACCCTCCGAAACTTAAAATTAAACTTTTTTCTTACTTAAAGAGATTTTTCCACCTTCCATAGAAATAACTCTAACTTTGAAAACATCTCCAACTGAAAGTACATCTTCAACTTTTTCAACTCTTTCAGGAGAGATTTCAGATATATGTAGTAAACCTTCTTTACCAGGTAAAATTTCCATAAATGCACCAAATTTCATTATAGAAACAACACGCCCTTCATAAACTTCGTTGTATTCAACTTCTCTAACAAAAGAATCTATAAGTTTTAAAGTCTTTTCTAAAACTTCAGCATCTTGAGCAAAAACAGATACAAGTCCATCATCTGTTATGTCAACAGTAGCACCTGTTTGATCTATGATACTCTTAATATTTTTTCCACCTGGCCCAATAAGAACAGCAATTTTGTCTTTTGGAATAGTGATTTGTTGAATTCTAGGTACATTAGATTTTAATTCAGCAGGTTTAGAAATTGTATTATTCATAAGTTCTAATATTTGTTGTCTAGCTTCATGAGCTTGATTTAAAGCAATTCTCATGATTTCTTCAGTTATACCTGTGATTTTAATATCCATTTGTAGAGCTGTGATACCAGATTTAGTACCAGCAACTTTAAAGTCCATATCTCCTAAGTGATCTTCAAGTCCCATTATATCTGTTAAAACAGTATAAGGGAATTCTTCTTCACTAGGGATAACATATCTTAAAGCTCTTTCAGCAAGTGAACCGTGTCCTAATTCTCTTCTTCCAGGTGATCCCATTCTTCCAACTTCTCCAACTGAGTATGGAGGGAAGTTATAGTGTAGATAGAATTTCTTGTAATATTCTTTTTCTAAATCATCTATTAATTGTTCATCAGCTTTTGTTCCTAATGTAGTTATAGCAAGAGATTGAGTTTCTCCTCTTGTAAATAGAGCTGACCCATGTGGAATAGGTAAAACATTAATTTGTGCATCTAAAGGTCTAATTTCTGTAGTAGTTCTTCCATCAACTCTATGTTTATGATATAGGATAGCTTCTCTTACTAATTTTTTCATTAAATCATGGTAGTAAGTTTTAAATTCAGCAATTACATCTTCTGGTAATTCTTCTTCAGGAACATCAGGATAATTTTCTCCTATGAATTTATTCAATAGTTCTTCTTCTAAAGAATCAACAGCTTCTTCTCTATTTTTCTTACCTGTAGTTAATACAGCTTCTTGTAATCTTTTGTGTCCATTTGTATCGATGAAGTCTTTAACAAGAGGTAAAACTTCTTCTTTTGTAAATTCTATATTTTCTTTTCCATATAATTTAGCAAAAACTTCTTGAAATTCACAGATTTTTTTGATGTTGTCATGTGCAAACATAATAGCTTTTAACATAGTTTCTTCATCTAATTCTTTTGCTCCTGCTTCAACCATGTTTACAGCATCTTTTGTTCCTGCAACAGAAAGATCAAGTTCACTTTCTTCTAATTCAGCAGGAGAAGGGTTTAAAATAAATTCTCCATTTTTGTATCCAACTGTAACCCCTGCAACAGGTCCTAAGAATGGAATATCAGAAATCATAAGTGCAAGTGAAGAACCGATTATACCTAAGTAATCAGGTGTATTCACTTCATCATATGATAGAACTGTATTAACAATATGTACATCATAGTTGAAACCTTCAGGGAACATTGGTCTTATTGGTCTGTCAATAAGTCTAGCTATCAAAGTAGCATTTGTTGAAGGTCTTCCTTCTCTTTTGTTAAAACCTCCAGGGAATTTACCAGTAGAATAGAATTTTTCTACATAGTCAACAGTTAAAGGGAAAAAGTCAGCTCCCTTTCTAGCTTCTTTACTACGGTTAGCAGTAGATAAAACAACTGTATCACCGTATTGAATAACAATAGCTCCACTAGATTGTCTAGAGATTTTACCAGTAGATACTTTTAAAATTCTTCCAGCAAGCTCTAGCTCCATAATTTTTTCATCAAACATTAAATTTTTCACTCCTTAAATCTTAATCAATATTTTCTAGATAATTATATCACAGTAAACAAAAAAATACTATTCAATAATGTCAGCAACTTTTAAATTTAAATAGTCAATTAATTTTTGTGGAGAGATTTCTATTTGTAAACCTCTCAAACCTCCGCTTATTAAAATAGTTTCATTGTCAGTAGCTGAATTGTGAATAAAGGCAGTATGTCTTTTTTTTATAGCTATAGGAGAGCAACCTCCTCTTAAATAACCAGTCATAGAAAATAAATCTTTCATTGGTAACATTTCAACTTTTTTACTTCCTGAAATTTTTGCTAATTTTTTTAAATCTAATTTTTCTAAACCTGGAATACAAGCCACAATCATTTCTTTCTTTTCGTTTAATAGAACCAAAGTTTTAAATATTCTTGTGATGTCCTCATTAGTTTTTATTGCTACTGACAAAGCATCTAAATGATCTTCGTCAACTTCATATTCTCTAACAATGTGTTCTATTTTGTGTGTTTCTAATTCTCTTATTGCATTTGTTTTTTTCATAATTTTTTCACTATCCTATTTCTATTCTATTTTTACTATAATCAAAATTAATGTTTTAATCTTGTCAGAGCACTTTTTTAACATCTTTATTTTACCATATTTTCAAAATTTTAAAAGATTTAGATTGCTTTACAAAACTATATATAAATAGTATAATAAAGGAAAATTATACAGTATTTTGATAAATTTATTATTATTTTATTTTGTAAGGAGAGTGTTTAATGGCGAAAAAAAATTTTAAAGAATTATTTGATCCGAAAGAATCAAAATGGGGTGGAATTAGCTTACCTATGTTCTTAGCAGCATTGGTAGTTGTTGCTATAGTTGTGTATGTACCTTTTGGATTAGATAAAGAAGGAAACCCAGGAAGTTTTTTAAGACCTAACTTTTTGATTATGTTTTCAGCTTTAGCTGTATTTGGTCTTTTATTTGGAGAAATTGGAGATAGAATCCCTATATGGAATGACTTTATAGGTGGAGGAACTATCCTAGTTTTCTTTGTTGCAGCTGTATTTGGAACTTATGGATTAGTTCCTGAAAAATTTATGAAAGCTGTTGATGTCTTTTATAATAAACAGCCTGTTAATTTCTTAGAAATGTTTATACCTGCGTTGATAGTTGGATCAGTTTTGACAGTTGACAGAAAGACTCTTATTAAGTCAATAAGTGGATATGTACCTCTAATTATAGTTGGTGTATTTGGAGCTTCTGTTTGTGGTATGGCTGTAGGATTTATCTTTGGAAAAACTCCTCAAGATGTAATGATGAATTATGTTTTACCTATAATGGGTGGAGGAACTGGAGCAGGAGCTATACCTATGTCTGAAATGTGGTCTTCAAAAACTGGTAGACCTGCATCAGAATGGTTTGCTTTTGCTATCTCTATTCTAAGTATAGCTAACGTTTTTGCAATAATATGTGGAGCATTATTAAAGAAATTAGGAGAAGTTAAATCTAATTTAACAGGTAATGGAGAATTAATTATAGATAATTCAAAAGAAGCTATAAGAGATAAAGAAGTTGAAGTTAAACCTGAACTTACAGATACAACTGCTGCATTTATCTTAACAGGAATATTATTGATGACAGCTCATATTTTAGGAGAACTTTGGTCGGCATTTGCAAAAAGTCATAATATAGATTTTGAATTACATCGTTTAGTTTTCTTAATTCTTTTAACTATGTTCTTAAATATTGCTAATGTAGTTCCTGATAGACTAAAAGCTGGAGCAAAAAGAATGCAAACTTTCTTCTCTAAACATACAATTTGGATACTAATGGCTGCTGTTGGATTTACAACAGATGTAAAAGAAATTATAGCAGCAGGAGCACCTTCTAATTTATTAATTGCTCTTGCAATAGTTTTAGGAGCAGTTGGATTTATTATGTTAGTTGCTAGAAAAATGAAATTCTATCCAATTGAAGCTGCTATCACTGCTGGACTTTGTATGGCAAACAGAGGAGGAGCAGGAGACGTTGCAGTTCTAGGAGCTGCTGATAGAATGGATCTTATGTCATTTGCTCAAATATCTTCTCGTATAGGTGGAGCTATGATGCTAGTATTTGGTTCTGTACTATTTAGTATCTTTGCATCATAATTTATAATTATTACAGTTAGCCAAAATTTAGCTATAATTCATTTAAGAAAATAACTTAATTTAGATTAGGAGGACAGGAATGAACAAGATTAAAATTATGGAAACATGCCTAAGAGATGGACATCAATCACTTATGGCAACACGTATGACAACAGCTGAAATGTTACCAATAATCGAAAAATTAGATAGTGTTGGTTACCATTCATTAGAAATGTGGGGAGGAGCAACATTTGATGCTGCCCTAAGATTTTTAAATGAAGATCCTTGGGAAAGATTAAGAGAGATCAAAAAGAGAGCCAAAAACACTAAACTTCAAATGTTATTAAGAGGTCAAAATCTTTTAGGTTACCGTAACTATCCTGATGACATTGTTGAAAGATTTGTTAAAAAATCTATACAAAATGGTATTGATATAGTTCGTATATTCGATGCTTTAAATGATGTACGTAATTTAAAGACAGCTTGTGAAGCTACAAAAAAATATGGTGGACATGCACAACTTGCTATGAGTTATACTATAAGTCCTGTTCATACTATAGAATATTATAAAAATCTAGCTTTAGAAATGCAAGAAATAGGTGCAGACTCTATAGCTATAAAAGATATGTCTGGAATCTTATTACCAGAAGTTGCTTATGAATTAGTTTCAGCTTTAAAATCTGTTTTAAGAGTACCTGTAGAAGTTCATACTCATGCAACAGCAGGACTTGCAAGCATGACTTACCTTAGAGCTATAGAAGCAGGAGCAGACATAGTAGACACTGCTATATCTCCACTATCAGGAGGAACTTCTCAACCAGCTACAGAAAGTCTTGTTAGAACTTTACAAGGAACTGAAAGAGAAACAGGATTTGATTTAGATTTATTAAAAGAAATAGCAGAATATTTCAAACCTATAAGAGCTAAATATTTACAAGAAGGAATCTTAAATCCTCAAGCTCTTATGACTGAACCAAGCATAGTTGAGTATCAATTACCAGGAGGAATGTTATCTAACTTCCTATCTCAACTAAAAATGCAAAAAGCAGAACATAAATACGAAGACGTTTTAAGAGAAATCCCAAGAGTAAGAGCAGATTTAGGATATCCACCTCTAGTTACTCCTTTAAGCCAAATGGTTGGGACTCAAGCTATATTCAACATCTTAACTGGACAAAGATATAAATTAATACCTAATGAAATAAAGAACTATGTAAGAGGTCTTTATGGTAAGAGTCCAGTGCCTATATCAGATGAAATAAAGAATACTATTATAGGAGCAGAAGAAGTATTTACAGGAAGACCAGCTGATAAATTAGCACCTGAATATGATAAGTTAGTTGAAGAAAGCAGAGAATTTGCAAGAAGTGAAGAAGATGTATTATCTTATGCTCTATTCCCTCAAGTTGCAAAGGATTTCTTAATAAAAAAATATGAAAATGAATAATAAAAATATTGCTACTTTGGCAACAAAAGCTCTATTATATGAGGTTAGTATAAGCCCAAAAGCAGGACTTGTTAGTCGTCTTAGTAATGGTTCGCATAAAGACATGAATTTTTATACATTTATTGATTCAAGTTTGGCACTACATAACTATTTCTTGAATTGCTTTGATTACGGACAAGAGAAACTTTTTTCTTGTCCTGATTTTTTTAAAGACTTAAGAGAAGTTGGAAAAGTAGCAGAAAAAGAAATGTATGAAGCTACAAAGGGTATCAACACTCATAAGGGAACTATTTTTTCTATGGGGATTTTACTTGCTGTTTTAGGTGTACATTTAAAAGAAAATAAAAAAATTGACCTAAAAATTTTAAGTGAAAAGATAAAAGAAATGTGTAAGCCACTTTTAAATGAGTTGGAAGATGCAGATAATATTTCTACCTATGGAGAAAAGGCATACAAGGAATATCATTTGACGGGTGCAAGAGGACTTGCTATTTCTGGTTATGAAATAGTTTTGCTAGATGGTATCAATAAATTAAAAAATTTTTGTAAGACTTTAGATTTTGAAACAGCTTGTATACTTTTGTTATTTTACTATATGTCTGTTTTAGATGACACAAATATAGTAAATAGAGCAAGTATTACAACGCTTAAAGAAGTTCAAATCTTATCTAAGGAGCTTTTTGAAGAAAATAAAAAAACATTAGAAAAAGAAAGTATTAAAAACTCTATGTCAAAATTAAATGATATTTTCATAGAAAAAAATATAAGTGCTGGTGGCAGTGCAGATTTATTAATTTTGACGATTTTTATACATTTTATAACATGTGGAGATTAGGAGGTAGTTATGGTTTTAAAAACTGTTGGTATTGCTGGAACATTAGAATCAAGTGATGCTATGATAACTGTTGAACCTGCCAATGAAGGTGGGATTGTTATTGATGTTTCAAGCTCAGTAAAAAGACAATTTGGTAGACAAATTACAGAAACTGTGCTTAACACTATAAAGGAATTGGGAGTT
>QWCO01000382.1_pt1 | contig 31286 bp, 21 predicted proteins | sample 1972611 | NCBI WGS metagenome assembly QWCO01 (sample SAMN09866706, study PRJNA288562) | Human oral metagenome isolate term1_saliva, whole genome shotgun sequencing... | reverse complement strand
ACAATCCTACTCCGCACGTCTTCTTTTAATGTTTTCATAATAGTCTTATTAACGGACAATGTCTTGTTTTGTTCATAAAAAAAAGCGTATTGCATTCAATCTGCAATACGCTTTCTTCCACTTGACGTTCTATGGCATTCTAATCGTTTCTCCATTCTGTCTTCTTTTGCTGCAAAGATAGGCAAAGATTTCGGTCTTGTCAATACTTACTAATAGGTATTTTAAGTCTCTGTCGGCCTGTTGTAATGTGGTTGACGGTGTAGCCTTAACTCTCTTTCATTCCCCCTTTCACCCTATCTCCTCACCCACTTGTCAATAATTTTCGCCTATCATCAAGGCAATACATGCCCTTCTTCATTCAAGACCATGCCCTTCTCCATTCGAGAACACGCCCTTCTTCATCCAAGAACACGCCCTTCTTGGGGCAAGAAGGGCGTGTTCTCAAACGCAACATGTAACCTTCTGATTTCTTGTGGGTTATAAACTCTATTAAAGGATACTCCACCCTCTCATTTTGAGGATAGTCTGCTCGGTTGTATGTAAAGTCTTTTTACGCTCCGAGTTGAGACGCATGTAAGGCGATGAGGAGTTTTTCTTACACAGAGCACACGCCGGCCCCTCCCCCAACCCCTCCCCCGCAGGGAGGGGCGTAATATGTGAGGTTACCCCTACTGGGCTGCTAACACGGTTCTTGGGTAGTTCTTTCTCTCACAGAGCACACAGAGTTCACTGAGCCTTTTGGCGCACAGTTTCGAGCCCACAGAACGCCTTCGGCATACAGAGCGCACAGAGCGTTACTGCTAAAGGTGGCTGTAAGGTTCTGTGAAATCGGTTGCGGCATACAGAGTTCACAGAGGCCTTTCAGCTATTATCATTACTAATAAGGGACATAACGAAGCCTACATCCTTTTTATAGGGGTATCTCGGTGATTACTCCCCTTCCCTTCGGGGGAGGGGCCGGGGGAGGGGCCGCTATCTTTCTGACCCCTGTGTGTTCTGTTCTTCTGTGTTATCTGTGAGAAAAAATATGTCATTCTCCCTTTGTCATTATGTCATTCTGTCTAAAAAATCACACCTTTCTTCTTTTGTCATTATGTCATTCTGTCTAAAAAATCACACCTGTCTTCATTTGTCATTATGTCATTCTGTCTAAAAAAACACACCTGTCTTCTTTTGTCATTATGTCATTCTGTCTTAAAAAAAACACCTGTCTCCCTTTGTCATTATGTCATTATGTCTAAAAAATCACACCTGTCTTCTTTTGTCATTATGTCATTATGTCTTAAAAAAAACACCTGTCTCCCCCCGTCCCTCTGTTACTCTGTCTTAAAAACCACCCCATCTGTTACTCCTGTCCTCCTGTTACTCTGTCTTAAAAATTACCCTGTCTCCCCTCATGCCGTGTGTTCCTCTGTCTAAAGATGTATATGTTTGTATTTTTTATAAACTATCTGTTATTTCGTTGCATACTCAGTTTTTTTTATTAAATTTGCACAATTAATACAACAGTTGATTAACGGAACGAATTAAATTGATCAATCCTCTTGCGATAAGAAAATGCGTTTTCTTGTAATAAAGGAGCAATCTAATAGAATGAATAAAACCAGAGTAAATAAAAACAAAGTTTATGAGTAAAAAGTTACTTATTTGTTTTGTCATGCTGTTAACCTACGTTTCAACAGCATTGGCACAAACGAAGATTTCGGGAACCGTGGTGGGTGCCGAAGATAACCAACCTGTTATCGGAGCCACCGTCATGGTTGTAGGCACCAAAGCGGGTGTAGTGACCGATGTCGATGGAAAGTTCTCGCTGACCACTGACGTTGCTAATCCTCAAGTCACTGTGGGCTATATCGGTATGGTCTCACAGACGTTGAAGGGCACTACCGACATGAAGGTGGTGCTTAAGTCGAGCACACAGGCACTGAAGGAGGTGGTTGTGACGGGTCTTACCCGCACCGACCGCCGTCTCTTTACGGGTGCTACAGACAAGGTAGATGCCGACAAGGCTCGTCTAAGTGGTGTGGCCGACATCAGTAGATCATTAGAGGGTCAGGCCGCTGGTGTGTCTGTTCAGAACGTCAGTGGAACCTTCGGTACGGCGCCAAAGATACGCATCCGTAGTGCTACCTCAATCTATGGAAGTAGCAAGCCACTATGGGTTGTCGACGGAGTCATCATGGAAGACGCCGCCAACGTGGGTGCTGACGACTTAGCATCGGGCAATCCAGAGACCCTCATCTCGTCGGCCATCGCAGGACTCAACGCTGACGACATCGAGAGTTTCCAGATACTTAAGGACGGTTCGGCCACCTCTATCTATGGTGCAAGAGCCATGGCTGGTGTGATTGTAGTGACCACCAAGAAGGGAAAGCAGGGTCAGGCCCACATTAGTTATACGGGTGAGTTCACCTCACGTTTGGTTCCTTCGTATCGTAACTTCGACATTCTCGATTCAAAGGAACAGATGGGTATCTATCGAGAGTTGGCCGATAAGGGTTGGCTAAACTTCTCTGATGTGCTCAATGGCAGCGAGTATGGCATCTATGGAAAGATGTATGAGCTGATAAACACGTATTATCCAACCACTGGTCGCTTTGCTTTAGAGAACACGACCGAGGCTCGCAACCGTTATCTTCAGCGTGCCGAGTTCCGCAATACCAACTGGTTTAAGGAGTTGTTCTCATCGAACATCATGCAAAGTCACTCTATTAGCTTGAGCGGAGGAACGCAGAAATCAAACTACTATGCGTCGTTCAGTGCGTTATTAGACCCAGGATGGTATAAGCAGAGTAACGTCAACCGCTATACTATCAACGTCAACCTTACGCATCATCTGGCTGATAATCTATCGTTGAACCTCATCGGAGGTGCCGCTTACCGTAAGCAACGTGCCCCAGGAACATTAGGTCAAGATGTCGACGTAGTAGGTGGTGAGGTGAAACGCGACTTTGATATCAACCCTTATTCATACGCCAGCAACACCTCAAGAGTGCTGGATCCGTCGGCAACCTACGTAGCCAATTATGCGCCATTCAATATCTTCCATGAGTTAGACAATAACTATATCGACCTGAACACACTTGATGCTCGTTTTCAGTTAGAACTGAAGTATAAGCCACTGAAAGGCTTGGAGTTGTCGCTCTTGGGTGCTTTTAAGTATATGACCTCCACACAGGAGCATTATGTGAAGGACGACTCCAATCAGGCTTTGGCCTATCGTGCGATGGCAAACGGTATTATCCGTGATGCCAACAAGTATCTCTATAAAGACCCCGACAACCCTTACGTACTGCCAATGAGCGTCTTACCTTACGGAGGACTGTATCATAAAGGTGATAACCGCATGAGTGATTACGACGTGAGAGCCACTGCCAATTACAGTCATACGTTCGCTGAGAAGCATATCATGAACCTCTTTGGGGGTATGGAGCTGACCAATATCGAGCGTCAACGCAATGCCTTCGAGGGGCCGGGACTACGTTATAATGCGGGTATGGTACCTTTCTATATCTATCAATACTTCAAACGTTCGTTGGAGTCAGGCAACACCTTCTATACTATCACGCCTACTAACTCTCGTAGTGTAGCGTTCTACAGCAATGCAACCTACAGTTATCAAGGTCGTTATGTATTCAATGGTACGTTGAGATATGAGGGTTCTAACCAGATGGGAAGGAACCGCAGTGCACGCTGGATGCCTACGTGGAACGTGTCAGGAGCATGGAACGTGCATGAAGAGAACTGGTTTGCAAAGCTCTCACCACTGTCTCGTCTGACGCTGCGCGCCTCATACAGTCTGACAGGTACACCTCCTGACGCCTCTTATAGTAACTCAACAGCTATCCTCACAGCCTCAACACCGTTCCGACTCTTCGCTGAAGACCAAGAGCCACAACTTGAGATTAGCGAGTTGGCAAACTCTACCTTGACCTATGAGAAGAAGAATGAGCTAAACCTTGGGTTTGATGCTTCGTTGTGGAACAACCGCTTGGGCATCACATTCGACTATTATACACGTAAGAACTTCGATGAGATAGGACCGATGGTGACCGCTGGCTTGGGTGGTGAGATTATACGAGCTGCCAACGTGGCCGAGATGAACTCGAATGGTGTTGAGCTTAGTCTCTCCTCTGTCAACATACGTACAAAGGACTTCACATGGACTACCAACTTCATCTACTCGCATGCTACGACGAAGATAACAAAGCTCTTTAACCAAGGAAACGTCATGAGCTTGGTGAGTGGTAACGGTTTTGCAAAGAAGGGTTATCCTGCCCGTGCACTGTTCTCCATACCTTTCGTGGGACTGAACAACGACGGTGTGCCTATGGTAATCAATGAGAAAGGACAGGTGACCACCGATGATATCAACTTCCAAGAACGTACGCAAACAGACTTCCTAAAGTATGAAGGGCCTACTGACCCTACACATACAGGCTCATTGGGAAATATGTTCACTTATAAAGGACTGCGTCTGAACGTCTTCTTTACATACGCCTTTGGCAACGTCGTGCGCCTCGACCCTAAGTTCAGAGCACGTTATAACGACCTCGTTTCGATGACGAATGCGTTTAAGAACCGCTGGATGGCATCTGGAGAAGAGAAGGAAACGAACGTACCAGGTATCCTCTCTAAGAGCCAGTATATGGCCAACACGAATGTGCGCTTGGGTTATAACGCTTATAACTACAGCGATGTACGTATCGCAAAGGGCGAATTCATTCGTCTGAAAGAGATTTCCTTAGGATATGACTTCCCAGCCGAAATGTTCCAACACAGCATGATTAAGAACCTTGCCTTGAAGCTTCAAGCAACCAATCTCTTCCTCCTTTATGCCGACAAGCGCCTCAACGGACAAGACCCAGAGTTCTATAATGTGGGCGGTGTAGCATCTCCTATGCCAAAGCAATTTACGTTAACAGTGAAACTCGGACTATAATACTTACGAAGATGAAAGTCAATAAATATATTACCTACTTGCCAGTAGCTTTGTTATCACTTGCCTTTACGGCGTGTAACGACTTCTTGGACAAGTATCCCGACAGCCGTATGGACCTTAAAACGCCTACGGAAGTGAGCCAACTCTTGGTGAGTGCTTATCCACAAGCTCACCCTGCTTATCTCACAGAGATGTACTCTGATAATACTGATGAGCAACTCCATAGTACGTGGAGTGCCTTCGATAGATTTCAGGAGCAGGCTTATCAGTGGAAAGACATCGATGACGTCAGCAATACGGAGACTCCTTACCAGCTGTGGTCGGCCCACTATGCAGCCATCTCAGCATGTAACGAGGCCATAGAATACATCGACAAAACCGTTAAGGACACGCAGACTGAAGAGGAGTATAGCGCACAGTTGGGCGAAGCCCTGCTCTGTCGTGCCTTCTCAATGTTCCAGTTATCAACCGTCTTCTGCCAAGCCTACGACAAAGCCACAGCCGATAAGGAGTTAGGACTGCCTTATCCTACACAGCCAGAGAAGGTCGTTGGACGCACTATGGAGCGTGGCACATTGGCCGAACTCTACCAGAAGATAGAGGCCGACATGCTTAAAGGCATATCACTCGTTGGTACGAAGTATGCTAAACCAAAGTTCCATTTCACCAAGCAGGCCGCTTACGCCTTCGCTACTCGCTTCTATCTCTATGCTCAACAGTATGATAAAGCGGTGATGTATGCCAATAAGGTATTAGGCGAACAGCCTACTGACATCCTGCGTAACTGGGCTGAGTGGAACCGCTTAGGACCAAGTGGAAACGTACAGCCAAATGCTTTCGTGGCTGCAAGCGACAATGCTAACATCCTCTTGTTGACGGTTCCTTCACAGTGGGGAGTCATCAGTATTCCTATTCTCGCTGGTAGTAAGTATGCTCATGGAGAGCTGATTAGCAAGAACGAGACCCTCCAAGCACCGGGACCATGGGGTGACAGCGGTTCGACACTGAACTATACTGTCTTATATAATAATGGTGTGTCAAAGTATTGTCTACGTAAGATTCCATACGTACCAAAGGTGATTGACGCTACAGCCGAGATTGGTGTACCTTACGGAGAGTATGCTGTTTTCAACACCGACCTCACCCTCTTAGAGCGTGCCGAGGCTTATGCCCTCTCAGGACAGTATGCCAAAGCGCTGCAGGACATCAATAGTGAGCTATCTGTCTTCTCAAAGAATAGGAAGCAGTTGACGCTGGCCGAGATACAAGACTTCTATCGCTCAATGGCCTACTACACGCCAACAAAGCCTACTCCAAAGAAGGCTCTTCACCCATCGTTCAGCATTGAGTCGACAACACAAGAGCCTCTCTTGCAGTGTCTCCTACAGCTGAAACGACTCGTGACCATCCACGAAGGGCTCCGTCTGCAGGATGTTAAGCGTTACGGAATAACCCTCTATCGTAGGAAGGTAGACGTTCAGTCGAACGTGACAGCCGTCACCGACTCTATGAAAGCTGGTGATCCACGACTCGCTATACAGTTGCCTCAGGACGTTATCACGGCTGGCATCACTGCTAATCCACGTAATAATTAAAAAAGAAAGGTTATGAAAAAGTATTTATATTTGGTCGTTACCGCACTTGTAGGCTGTGGTGTGCTACTGTCATCATGTAGCGATGACAAGATTGAGGGCGACTCTATCTTCTCGACAGCACCCGTGCATCGCAACCCATTCGACCAGTGGTTGTATAAGAACTACACCATGCCTTATAACATAGAGTTTCAGTATCGACTCAAGACAGAGGAGACCGACCAGGCTTATAACTTTGTTCCGGCCGACTCAGCAAAGTCGGTTAAGTTGGCTATCCTCACGAAGTACATGTGGTTTGACGCTTATGCCGAGACCGTTGGACTTGACTTTGTCAAAGAGAACTCGCCACGTATCATCGTTGTAACGGGTACTCCTGGCTACACACGCTACCGCACTGAGGTCATCGGTAGTGCTGAGGGTGGATATAAGGTGCGTCTCGGTAAGGTCAATGCACTCACTGATGAACAGCTGAAGGACTATGGTAGTATGACAAACTACTATTTCCATACCATGCACCATGAGTTTATGCACATCTTGAACCAGAAGAAGCCGTACGATGAATCGTATGATAATATCTCTCGTTCGGACTATGTTAGTGGCAACTGGACCTCTATCCCTGATAAAAAGGCACAGAGTATGGGATTTGTTTCGGCCTACTCTATGGAGAACCCTGCCGAGGACATTGCCGAACTCTACTCTATCTACGTGACGAGTACACCGCAGGATTGGGCCACTATCATGCGCAATGCGGGTAATAAAGGTGGCTCTATCATCAACAGAAAACTAAAGATGATACGTGAATACATGAGTAATTCATGGAATGTAAACATCGAACTGCTGCGCAACGCTATCCTCCGTAGAGGTGGGAAGATTGGTTCGCTCGACCTTAACACGCTGGAGTAATAACGGTGTTGTACGTATATTATCAATAAACTAACAATCAAGGGTTTACGACCTTGGCCTTCTCTCCCACAAAGGGACTGCCGATGGGCGTACAAGACGGCCCACGGCTGCCGAGAAGACAAGGCCAACTGACCCAATAAAAGGAAATGGATAAGCAAATGAAAAAGGTATATTTACTGTTCATGGCTATCATGCTGACACTCTCTCTGCAGTCGTGTCTGCATGATGATAAGACCACCTTCGACCTCCCAGCGGCCGACCGCATAGAGAAGAAAGTTGCCGATTACAAAGCACTCTTAGAGTCGGCTGACGACGGATGGGTGATGCAGTATTACACAGGTAAGAACTATAGCTATGGCGGATATACGTTGTTACTGAAGTTCAAGAACGGCAACGTGACTGCTATGGGTGATGTGAAGGATATCGAAGCACAAGCTACTTCGGGCTACGATGTCGTGAAAGACCTCGGTCCGACGCTCTCTTTCAATGGCTATAACGCTGTCATTCACCCCTTGGCGGAGACCTGGTTGGGTAGTCCTGACGGTGCGCAAGGCGACTATGAGTTCTCTATTCTCCGTGCAACAAACGATAGTATCTTCCTTAAAGGACGTAAGTGGCACAATGAGATGCTCCTCACTCGTCTGCCTAAGGGCACCAACTGGGAGGAATACATGCTCGGTCTTGCCACGGTGATGCAGGGGATGAACGTCGAGACCTACGACTTTGTCTTGGGCAATGACACCCTCGCTCAGGGCACACTGACGCAGGAGGTGAGACGACTCAACGTCACCATTGGCGACTCTACATGGTCGATGCCATACTGCACCACCAATACGGGTATCGTACTTCGTCAACCACTTGTCATCAAGAACAAGAAATATCAGCATTTTACATGGAATGAAGAGGACCACTCGCTGACGCAGGACGACCTCAAAATCATACAGTTCTTGCCGAAAAGCCATAAGGATATCGACTTCTGGATAGGTGAGTGGCAACTCAAGACGAGCCTCCGCAAACGTATCAGACTTACCTTGGAGAGGGGCACGGTGGCTAATACACTGAAGGGAACATTGAACCTCAATAACGTCAACTACGAGATTCTCCTCACTTACGACCCTGCCACAGGCCACTTGGAGTTGCCGGGACAGCCTGTTACCGACCCTACTTATAAGTATCCGGCAGGTATTCTTCTTATCCCAGCATCCGCTAAGGAGGGGAAACTCTTTGGTGATGGAACGGGTAGTCTGTTCTTCACTTGGGACGACGACATGGAGCGTGCGAAGGCTGAAGACAGTGGACAGATAACGGGTCACACGGTTGACTCCTTCTTTGGAGTGGCTTACGGCGAAGACCTTCAACCGGTCACTGACGCACAAGGCAACTATGTTTATGCCTTCACACTACCTAATATTCAATACATGACGAAAATTAATTAAGGATGAAAAAGTATATTTCTTTATTCATGATCGCTGCTGCGGCCGTACTCGGAACGGCTTGCAGCAACAATGAGAACGAACTGCCGGAGTATGCCGCAGGACTGAATGTCGTGAAGGCGGAGACGGCCTTTAATGTCGTCGGGGGTACAAAGGAGGTGAAGATGGCGTCTGAACCGGCCAAGGCCTACGCTCAAGATGCCTGGCTGACGGTGACGAAGAAGGCTGAGACGCTCCTCTTGACGGCAACAACGAATACGAGTCCACAGAGCCGTAACACGCTCTTGGTCGTTAAGAACGCTCAGGGCGACTCTATCACACTGAATGTTCAACAGGAGGGTATCACCTTTGGACTCCCTGCGGGGCAGGATATCTACACTGACGATAAGGCGGTGCAGAAGACAATGATTGCTACTGCGAACCTGCCTGTGACCTATACGACTACTGGCGACTGGCTTTCTGTGGACGAACAGAGTGGTGAACTGACCGTGAAGGCGACGGAGAACACTACGGGTAAGGCACGTGTGGGATGGGTCATAGCAAAGGCTGCAGGACTGGTCGACTCGCTGAAGGTGGTACAGGCTGCTCTCTCCGACTTCGTGGGCGACTATGTTCAGACGGCGAAGATGCGTGATGCCAACCGTAACTTGGTTCGCAAGACGTCTAACGTACGCATTGAAGCAACGGGAACGAATAAGGCGAACTTCATTGTCGACAATAAATACACGTGGCCAGTAGACTTTATTCCGGGCAAGGGCTTTAAGATGACGAATGGTAAGGTGGTCTTTAAGCATGAGGTGCAGACTGGGGTTTACGAATACTACATCTCTGTCATCGTGGCTGATGACTTTAGTAAGGAGCACGAGACGGCTATCAATGGTACGCAGGAGAGTATCTTCTTGGCTATTGACAATGCTGGTAAGCTGGGCTTCAAAGAGTACCAGAAGCTCGCTTCTGAGCAGACTTTCTCTTCTTACGGATGGAACCGTTTCTCTGATTCTAAGCCTGTCATGGGTGCCTACCGTGGTATCGGTGAGGTCTATGTGGAGCCGACAATAGAGAAGACAAATTGATGGTTCCAGTTGACAGGTTGACGAGTTGACAAGTTAACCAGTTGCTTGTAAAGACAAAGTATTTGTTAGACAGAGTAACAAGAGGACTGCCCCAGTAGGCAAGGGAATGGTTAGACAGAGTAACAAAGGAACGGAGATTAGTAACACGTTAACAAGTTAACGAGTCTGCCATGGGCCTCTGACGTTGAATGAAGAACTGGGTAAGTTGACAAATTTACGAGTTTGACAGGTGGACAAGTTGCTTGCTAAGACAGGATAAAAGTTAGACAAAGTACATGCGGACGTGTCTCAGTAGACAAGGAGATGGTTAGACAGAGTAACAAAGGAACGGAGATTAGTAACACGTTAACAAGTTAACGAGTCTGCCAAAGGCCTCTGACGTTGAATGAAGAACTGGGTAAGTTGGCAAGTTTACGAGTTTGACGAGTTGACCTGTTGCTTGCGAAAAAGTAAGAAAACATATTGAGATATTTTAGTTGACGAGTGAGTGAGTTTCTAAACTTGCTCACTCGTTTTCTTTTAATTACTTCTCACCCACATTATCTATTAACTCGTTTACTCGTTTACTGGTCAACTCGTCAACTGTACATCCCTTTTAAGTTTGTAGAAAAGCCTCTTCTTCATTCGAGAACATGCCCTTCTTGCATGCAGAACACGCCCTTCTTGGGGCAAGAAGGGCATGTTCTCAAACGCAACTTGTAATATTCTGATTTCTTGTGGGTTACAATCTCAATTTTAAGGGATATCACACTACCTTTTAGAAGGTAATTCAATTGAATTTATGTAAGGCTATTTTACCGCCTTTCTAATTCCTCTAAAAGGTGGAAGTAATCATGGAGTAAATCTTTGGGGAGTTTTTTCTCTCACAGAACTCACAGATCTCAAAGAACTTTTTTGTGCTCTGTTTAATTCGTGGACATTATTTTCTCTCACAGAACTCACAGATCTAACAGACCTTTTTTGCGCACCATTTCGAACCCACAGAACGCCTCCGGCATACAGATTTCACAGAACGTTACAGCTAAAGAAGGGTGTTGGATGTTGGGTGTTAGGTGCTGATGATTAGCTAACGTTGGCTGTAAGGTTCTGTGAAATCGGTTGACTTAATGTCTCTGTGGGCCTTTGTGTGTTCTGTTTATCTGTGTACTCTGTGAGAAATAGAACGCACCCTCTCGATAAGATAAGACTCATGCAAGCGGCATACAGAGTTCACAGAGGCCTTTCAGCTATTATCATTACTAATAAGGGACATAACGAAGCCTACATCCTTTTTATAGGGGTATCTCGGTGATTACGCCCCTCCCTTTTGGGGAGGGGAAGGGGGAGGGGCCGCTATCTTTCTGACACCTGTGTGTTCTGTTCTTCTGTGTTCTCTGTGAGAAAAAATATGTCATTCTTCATTTGTCATTATGTCATTCTGTCTAAAAAAACAGACCTGTCTTCCTTTGTCATTATGTCATTCTGTCTTAAAAGAACCACCTGTCTTCTTTTGTCATTATGTCATTCTGTCTAAAAAAATACATCTGTCTCCCTCCGTCCCTCTGTTATTCTGTCTTAAAAACCACCCCATCTGTTACCTCTGTCTTACTCTGTTACCCTGTCTTCCTTACCCTGTCTCCCCTGTCCTCGGTTATTCTGTCTTTCAAGCGGAAGCAAGAGGAGAAGAAAGCGGCAAGTCTTTTCCTGCGCATGGGAAACTTTAATGAGCGGCAAGCAGAGATTATCAAGCTCTTTGCTGATGAACCCACTGCAATGGTGACCATCAAAGACTTGGAGGTTAAATTCGGTGTTAGTCCAACGACAGCCAAGTCGGATATCATCGGTCTGTTAGGTGAGAACATTGTCTCGGAAATCTCATTAAACAAGGTGAAAAGGGCTTATATCAAAGGAGATGGCTTAGACGAATTACTCTCTAAAGCGTAGGACGCATCGTTGTCAATTCTTTCCAATTCTGCAAACATTGGAAAGAATTGGACTACATGACGGCTTTATTCAACCTTTGTCAGACGCCTTTTTCGTTCAAAATGCGTTTCTCATGAAACATGATTAGGGTCACCACACCTTGAGTCCTTCGTTCGGTAGCCATAAGCGGGCACTCATCGGAATTACATCAGGCGGTCGCCTCCGTTCTGAGGCAGTATTCTGAATGAGGCGTTAGGGGCTGGGGTCGGTTCCCACTCATACACTTCATGCTACAAGTGGGTTATAATGATTACAGCTACAAGCGGCTGTTCTGGGTCGGCACTTATACACATCAACAGACAAGTGGATGGCGAATATTACTGTTATTAGGGCTGGGCTCGATTCTACACATACAAGATCAAGAATCGAGAGGATACAAAAAAACCTCGGTAAAGACCGAGGTTTAAGCGGTGCGTACGAGACTCGAACTCGTGACCTCCTGCGTGACAGGCAGGCATTCTAACCAACTGAACTAACGCACCAAGCATTACAGAAGGGGTTTCAGCGGTGCGTACGAGACTCGAACTCGTGACCTCCTGCGTGACAGGCAGGCATTCTAACCAACTGAACTAACGCACCAAAATGAAAGCGTAAAAACCCTTTTTCTGTTTTGCGAGTGCAAAGGTAATAATAAAAATCTATACCACCAAAATTAATCAACGCTTTTTATATAAAAAGTTACATTACCCCTCTGCATTCATGACAACCATCGTGGAATATCCACTCCCCCGATGGTCTCTTATCTGTAAAACACTTTGATTGTAGACGCATCAATATCCTCAAGCACAATCAAGGCCCTATATATAATTAAGGTGAACCACTCCTATGTTCTCGTCACAAGTCCTAAAGAATATCCACACCCCGATAGTCTCCCTTCTAAAACACCTTTGGATAGAAGGCTCATAAAACTCCGTAAGCGCAGACAAGAGGCTTTAGATAAACAGTTGCATTACCCTTGCATCCTTATAACGACCGTCGCAGAAGATCCACTCCTTCAGTATTGCGCCCTCTGTAAAACCAATTGAAAGGAGGCAGTGGTGGGACACCTCGTTATCAACATCGACCACTGCATAGATTTGTTTGAGGTGGAGCATGTTACGACTGTAGTCTGTCAGCATCTCAATGGCAGCCTGTGCGTAGCCCTGTCGGCGAAAGGCTTTCATGATGATGATACCCATCTCCGCCCGTTGATGCTTCGGATCGAAGTCTACAAGGTCTATCACTCCCACCGTCTCCTGCTGTTCGTTCTCGATAATCAATCGCACTTGTCCGTCGATATAGATATCGTTCTTCGCATCAGCAATATAGTTATGCAATGCGTAGCGACTGTAAGGAACATTCGTGGCACTGACGTTCCAGAGGCTACGGTCGTTCTCTATGTGATAAAGCATATCGAGGTCTTCTGGCTCCATCGCCCTAAGTCTTACCCTCACGTGTCGTTTTTTTTCCATGTCTTAACCTCCTATTATCTCGGTCATGGTGATGACTCTATTGTCTTTTGGATGGTAGAATCCGATGTGCACATTGCCGATCGGCTGCCGTGCGAAGGCGTTTAAGATGTCTTGATAACGAAAACGACTGGTGTCGTAGGCCACACAGTAGGGTTTACTCTGCCGTCCTATCTGTTGGAGTATTTCGTCATGAATCTTCATCAATTCGTCCTGTTCGGCTATGAGATACTCTGCTGTCAGCGCATTGTCGGCTGCGAGTTGTCGGCAGGCAAGCGTCATCTCCTCACTTCCCACAAAGATATAACGAGGGTAAGTGCGGCTCTTTGCGGTGCGGAAGCCCAACTTCTTTCTCACTGCGTAGGCTGTGGTGCGCATCAGCGACGCAAAGGCTTTCAGATAGATAGCTCCCTTGATGGGCAGTCGCCACAGTGCGTTCATACCGCCATAATGCTTGCGGAAGAAGATGAGCATGGCATCATAGAAGACGTGGACATATCGGAAGCTCGACTTCTGGGTGCTCTCTCCCTTGTAGTGGAGGATGCGCACGGGCAGATACCAGTTCTCGTAGCCGCCTTTGAGCAGTCGATAACTGAGGTCGACATCCTCGCCATACATAAAGAAGTCCTCATCTAAGAGGCCTATCTGGTCTAAGGCCGACTTGCGAAGGAAGCAGTAAGCACCGCTGACGACCTCTATCTGTCCTGCAACCTCCCATGAGAGACCCCCCATATAATAATGTGCAAAGCGACGACTCTGTGGGAAATGCTTACACAGACCGACCATCTTATAGAACGAGACCATCGGCGACGGTAGGCCACGACGGCTTTCTAAGGCTCGGCTACCACTGTCGTTAAGCATCTCAACACCATGCCCGCCTGCCTTTGGATGGCTATCCATAAAGTCGAGCGACGCACGGATAACATCCTCGCCCACAACGGTGTCGGGGTTTAAGAGGAGTATATACTCGCCCTGACTCTGCCTGATTGCGATGTTGTTACCCCCTGCAAAGCCTAAGTTATGAGCACTGGCAATGAAGCGCACAGCAGGGAAGCGGGGACGAAGATAGGCTATCGAACCATCACTCGAATGGTTGTCGACAACAAACACCTCGGCCTCTATGCCCTCCAAAGCACGCTGCAGACTCTCTAAACACTGCTCGAGATAGTATTTGACGTTATAGTTTACGATGATAACACTCAGTTTCATTTACTCGTGCTCAGGGTTGTCTAAGGAACATTCATGCTCGCATCGCTTCTTGCTGGGATAGACGAAGAAGAGACTCAACGCCAATATCACAGCGAGATAGAAGAAACTCACGGCATCACCAAAGGCATAATAAAAGAAGATGTTGGCTATCATTGGCAGACAGAGTAGCATCAGACGGACGCTACCCCACACAAGGAGCTTACGACTGACATGGCTCTCATCCGACTGCAAGAGTGTCTGCACGTAGCCTATCTTGAAGAGGAAGAGGGCAAGAGGGATAACGGCAAGGGTCAAGAGTTCCATCAGGAATTGCAGACTGACCATCTTTGCGCTCTCTACGTCGGCCCAGTTGCCTGGTAGGACAAGCTGAAGTTCGTACACACCAATGATTATCAGCGTGATAAGACACGCACCATAAAACTCCGAAAGGAGTATTTTTCTTGTTTTATCCATAGGTTTGTTTAAGATTCAAGCGGGGTGCGGTTTAGGATACTACGCCCTAAGGTCACCTCGTCAGTATATTCAAGTTCGTCGCCAACAGAGATGCCGCGTGCGATAACCGATAGTTTCACACCCGTCCCTCGCAGCTTGCGTGAGATATAGAAATTGGTCGTGTCGCCCTCCATCGTACTGGCTAAGGCAAGGATAACCTCCTTCACTGTGCCGTCCTTGACCCGTTCTACGAGCGAGTCTATCTCTAAGTCGTTCGGACCAATGCCGTCCATCGGTGAGATAATACCGCCTAAGACGTGATAGAGGCCGTGGAACTGCTGGGTATTCTCTATCGCCATGACGTCTTGCACATTCTCGACTACGCAGACCACGGAGCCGTCGCGACGTGGATCGGAGCATATTCCGCAGACATCATCATCGGAGAGGTTATGGCATACCTTGCAATATTTCACGTCATGTCTGACCCTTACTACGGCATCGGCAAAGCCATCCACATCGGCAGCCGACTGTCGGAGCAAATGCAAAACAAGGCGCAGAGCGGTCTTACGCCCCACACCTGGCAACTGTGAGAAGGCCTCTACGGCCCGTTCTAAGAGTTGGGAAGGATACTGTTGCATGCTTTTTACGATTCTCTCTGACCAGAGAGACGAAGGGAAGGGACTATCGTGGCAATCCGTTCCGCTGGTTTCTAATAGTCGTATCAACCATCGGTCGACAAAGGATACACGCTCGGCCTATCCCCTACCGACTGATGGTTATTCATCTTACAGGCTTGCCTATCTGCTTAATCGTCAAAGAGATAGATACCTAAACCTATCTTCAAACCAATCGTAGAATAGTCATGATCCTTAAACGACTGGTCAAAGTAGATAGCAGGCTCTATCGTCACCGAACGGTTAACGAAGAAGGCATAACCCAACTCAATGCCTGGCATGAGGTCGTTATAACTGTGGTTGGCATGGAGCAGTTTCACACCAGCACCCAAGTAGAGGCCGTTCTGTGTGATGTAATAGCGTCCACCAACACCCACACTGATATGGTCGGCAACAGCCTCGGAGCCATTATGCACCGCATCGACATTAGCCAGTACCATCACATTGTCCCATGGGAAATAGCCCGCCTTAGCCTGTACGCCTAAGTTAATACCGTCCTGACCATTATAATGCAAGTCGAGTCCTGTCAGAGAAGCACCCAAATAGCCCTTCCCCTCTTGGAACTGTGCTGACGCACAAAGGCTTACCATCATTGCTGCAACGAGCAGCATACATCTTTTTATCATTCCTTTAATATGCTTATAAGTTATACTTTAAGATTGACAAATAATCCTATTACGTTTCTGTCAACATTCTTAGACAAAGGTAAGGATAATATTTGGATAAAGGAAATAATTGACATTCTTTATAAAATAAGGTGGGGGTGGAGGGCAAAAGATAGCGGGCAATGGTCCAACCCCAGCTGGGCACAACACCAACCCCAGCTGGCCCCTCCCCCTTCCCCTCCCCCGCAGGGAGGGGCGTGATATGTGAGGTTACCCCTACTGTGCTGCTGACAAGGGTCGTGGGAAAGTTTTTCTCACACGGAGGATATCTTGTTCTCATACGGAGGATGTCTTTTTCTCTCACAGAACTCACAGATTTAACAGAATCTTTTTGCGCACAGTTTTGATCTCACAGAACGCCTCCGGCATACAGATTTCACAGAACGTTACTGCTAAAGAAGGGTGTTGGGTGATGGGTGGTGGGTGCTGATGATTAGCCTTGGTGGGTGTTGGGTGATGGTTGTTAGGTGTTGATGATTAGCTAACGTTGGCTGTAAGGTTCTGTGAAATCGGTTGACTTGATGTCTCTGTGGAATGCTGTGTGTTCTGTTCATCTGTGTTATCTGTGAGAAAAAGAACATTTGCGAAACTTGCTGGGGAGTTTTTCTCTCACAGAACTCACAGATTTAACAGAACTTTTCCACCAACGTTTCGAACTCACAGAAGGCCTCCGGCATACAGAATTCACAGAGGCCTTTCAACTAAGATTAGCTGTAACGTTCTGTGATATCGGTTGACTTGATGTCTCTGTGAACCTTTGTGTGTTCTGTTCTTCTGTGTTCTTCTGTGAGAAAAAGAATGCACCCTCATGAGAAATAGAACGTACCCTCTGGATGAGTAAGACGCTAACCATTTCAATAGGGATTGTCAAGATATTTCAGTTGTCATGCTCCTCTCTTTTCATCGAAAGGCCGAGCTTGAAGCAAAAAGATGCTCTTCATCATTCGAGAACATGCCTTTCTTGCATGTTGAAGACGCCCTTCTTGGAGCAAGAAGAGCATGTTGTCAAATACTAATCGTAACATGTTGATTTGTTGAAGGTTATACATTTATTTACAGAGAATGTCATAGTATTAATGTGAGGGTGTTTCGCTTGGTTGATTGTAATGTCTTTTCATATCTCTATCAACACCTAACACCCATCACACAACACCCACCAAAGCTAATCATCAGCACCTAACATTCATCACCCAACACCCACCTTTAGCTATAACGTTCTGTGAAATCTGTATGCCGGAGGCGTTCTGTGGGATCGATACAGTGCGCAAAAAGGGTCTGTTACATCTGTGAGTTCTGTGAGAGAAAAACCTCCCCAGCGTGTTGTTTGTGTGTTGTATCATACAGTGGGAGCGTTCTATTTCTCACAGAAGAACACAGATGAACAGAACACACAGCATTCCACAGAGGCCTTGCGGCCGGCAGATATCACAGAACCTTACAGCCACCTTTAGCAGTAACGCTCTGTGAACTCTGTATGCCGAAGGCCTTCTGTGGGCTCGAAACGTTGGTTGAAAAGTTCTGTTAAATCTGTGTGCTCTGTGAGAGAAAAAAATACCCAAGAACCGTGTTAGCAGCCCAATAGGGGTAACCTCACATTTCACGCCCCTCCCTGCGGGGGAGGGGTTGGGGGAGGGGCCACTCTCTTATGAGTTCGAAACGTGCGCAAAAAGGCTCTGTTAACTCTGTGGACTCTGTGAGAGAAAAAAATATCCAGCATAAAAGAAAAGACTCCCCACGCCCCACACAAGCAGCCCGGTAGGGGTAACCTCACATTTCACTCCCCTCCCTACGGGGGAGGGGAAGGGGGAGGGGCCAACTGGGGCTGGGGGTGAGGTCACTGTGAACTCTGTGAGAGACAACGTGTTTTTATCATCGAAACCATTTAAAAAAAAGAAACGGCCGAGCCCACGCTCTACCGTTATCTCCGAATAATTATCGTCTCGCGACGCTAATGTATCTACAATCTTTACCTAAAATATAACTAAAAACCTAAATCTATTACTAACCTAAACAAATCTTCTTTCCTGTATGAATAATCCTGAGCAATCTTTTATTACCTGTAAAGACTAAACCTTGTAACCAGATAATTTTCTCTTGAATTACGATGCAAAGTTAGCAATAATACACATAACTTGCAAGTCAAACGACATAAATTATCTCTTTATCGATTAATTATTGACTTATATCAAACAATAAGTCCGCCTCTTGTAGTACGCTCAGACCGATTCTAAGCAGCACCACAAAGGGCGGACAAACATGTTATCGACGGCGGCGCCTAATCTCCAGACGCATTGGGTCTTGTATCTTTGCATCGACAATCAACTGCAGGTAGCGTTCGCGGAGGGGCCCCACTCGCACGTTCTTGCGGGCCCGAACGGATGATACCACAGACGAGGGATTGCACGGAACACGCACGTGAAGCACACGACAGATGTGCCACACAATCGACTGAAAGTCCATCAACCGACCCTGATGGTCGGTCAGCTGACCTGTCTCCCATACAATGTGAGCAAGTTCGATGAGGTCGCACTTCAGTCCTGTCCAATACAGTCCTTCTTCTTCGCTCCTATTGATAAGGTCGCAGAAGTTATTCACGAGCTTTCTTATTAGCTGTTCCTCGTCCTCTTGACTCCAGAGGTGAGTAGTCTTCATCATTGTTTTCGCTCTCTTCATCATTGCTTTTAGTGTTTTTGATTGTTATATAACTGTGTTTCATCTATCTGCCTCCTCGTTTAGTCGTGACACTTTGTAGGTCAGTAGGAGAAGTCGGCGAGCGGCAGTGGCATCGTCCCTCACCGCAACAGCCTACTGGGGAGAAGACTGTTACGTAAGGTTGCTGCAAAGATAAATGACGCTTGTGCAATATATGTGCAATACCGAAAAAATTTTACTTAAATAATCGTAACTGGGGAAGAAGTTCACGAGTTGACCATTTGAAAAGTAAGTAAGTTATGTGTGCTGTGCCCCATCTCGTCTGCTTTACATATTCTTTTCGCATCGAAAAGGCCCTTCCACCACTCTCATCCAATCGCTGAGGTCGCCACGTGGGGAGGCTTGTTTCTCACAGATAAACATTCTTTCTCTCACAGAGGGTGCACTCTATTTCTCACAGATAAACATTCTTTCTTTCACAGTGGGTGCGTTCTTTTTCTCACAGAAAAACACAGAAGAACAGAACACACAGCATTCCACAGAGGCCTTGCGGCCGGCAGATATCACAGAACCTTACAGCCATCTTTGGCAGTAACGCTCTGTGAACTCTGTATGCCGGAGGCCTTCTGTGGGCTCGAAACTGTGCGCCAAAAAGCTCCGTGAACTCTGTGTGCTCTGTGAGAGATAAAACTCCCCAGCGAGTCACATGTGTCTCATTTTTTAGAGTGGGTGCGTTCTATTTCTCACAGAAAAACACAGATGAACAGAACACACAGCATTCCACAGAGGCCTTGCGGCCGGCAGATATCACAGAACCTTACAGCCACCTTTAGCAGTAACGCTCTGTGTACTCTGTATGCCGGAGGCGTTCTGTGAGATCGAAACTGTGCGCAAAAAGGGTCTGTCAAATCTGTGTGCTCTGTGAGAGAAAAAACTCCCCAGCGTGAGATAAAAATCCCCACGCGCTATGTAAGCAGCCTAATAGGGGTAACATCACATACCACTCCCCTCGCCATTCGGAGAGGGGTTGGGGGTGAGGCTAAGCCAGTAGGGGTAACCTCACATATCACTCCCCTCGCCATTCGGAGAGGGGCTGGGGGTGAGGCCTCTGTGATTTCTGTAAGAGAAGGAACTGTCCTGCTTTTTTATCATGTTACTTTTTTGTCGCCAAATAACGCTCTTCATGATACGAAAAAGGTTACTAATCTGTCGCACCACAGGATATTCACTTGTCTTATAACACGTTACAAAGACAGATAAAAAGGCCAAATAAAGTGGGAAACAAATTAGTAACCGATAAAAGAACACTATAACAAAGCAAAAACAAGATAATTGTAAAGAAAAGAGACAACACACCCCTCTTTCCTCCCCAGCCGTCGCCTTGCACCTCCCTATTTGTCGACAAAACAGGAAAAAGCCTCCCTTATTGTCGCACATAAGCTACGATACTGTCGAAGAAAACCTCCCATGAAGTCGCACATAACCTACGTTTGTGTCGGTCGACAGCTTCGCAACCATCTGTGATAGAATGAGATACAACCAATCAACTAAGTCTTATAAGTGACCGATAACGACTGTCTAAGTTCAAGACGGGTGTGTTGTCGAAGCATTTTAAGTATAAGATACACCACACATCCAAGTCTTCTAAGCAGCCGATTACGATTGTCTAAGTTCAAGACAGGTGTGTTGTTGAAGCATTTTAAGTATAAGATACACCACACAACCAAGTCTAATCGGCAACCGCTAACGGCTGAACAGACTCAAAACGAGGGAGTTGTGGGCACAGACTACATACAAGAAGTAACGCCCAAGGTGGTTGCCAACGCTGTAAGAATAGTGATAAGAATATGCAAAATATTCTTCCAAACTGGTTTATTCATAATTGTAAACAATGGTTTTGAACAATTCCTCCATACTTGTCGACGCACGTCACGTCACAAGAAACGCCCTAACACGCTCATAACGAACGGACTACACCGACACAGCACAGGCAGGAACTGTAAGGTTAATGACGATATATTAATAAGGAGCGGAGGAGCTTCGTCGGCTCTCCCCCACCCCCTTTCGCTCGGTTGCGACCGTCGTTCAACGCTCAGCCTCAACTACTTAGCGACCCAGAACGGCCACTACATCCATCGGCTCAAGCCTCATCGACTACGCATGAGACTCGCCTGTCGGGGTAGACTCACCAGCCACAGGACCCGCTGAAGGCGTTGAGGTCTTGTCCTTACCGCTCTTCTTGCTGGTCTTCTTAGGCTTGGCAGCAGCGATAGGTGAGTCATACTGCTCGGCCTCCTGCACTCGCAAACCGTCGAGAAGTTTGTTGACACGACGATGAGAAGCGTCCACCCTCACCGCAGGGACAAAGATAACGTGAGCACCAAAGATGTCGCGCTGTGGATTGAAGTCCTTTGCCTTCTCAACACCAGACGAATGGATGCCCACACGAAAGGTTCCCAATCCGTCGAGCTTCACACGGTTACCGGCCTTGAGCACCTGGTTCATTTCGAACACCAACGCACTGATAACTGCCAGAATATCAGGCTCTGTGACGGTGCAACGGGCACTCACACGATTAGCAAGGTCTTTCACACCAACAAGGTCGGGACTGATTGCACGAGCATACCAATACCCCTTGTGCTTACTGTTACTACGATTGTCTTGATACATACGGAATTTGATTGACATAACTTGAATGATTTTAATAAGTGAAACAATTAAATTAAGGACATCTATGCATAGTTCATGACCTATTCTAAACAATGGCTTGCATGCCTGTCATCTGCCTCTCCACTCCGCCCTCCCCTCACCACGGATTGAGGGGAGGGACATCTGCACGGAAAGTAACTGCGACAAAAAAGTGTAAAATTAAGTAAACAAGTGAACAAGTAAACATGTAAATGCGTAAACGAGTAAACAAGTAAACACATAAACAAGCGAACAAGTAAACATGTAAAAAGACAAATAACTAAACAAGCAAAAGCCTAAAAACGTATAAAAATATAAAGGTAAAAGTTGGAAAACACAAAAACGTAAAAACATACTTCACCATAAACATAAAGGATTAAAAATATGAAAAGATATTCACGTAAATAATTAAAATATTACTGTTCAGCGTCTTGAAGGGCCTACCTCACCGTTTCGGCGACAAAAAAGTGAATTGTTTTGCCCTCGCTCTGATGCCTATTTCTCCCCGAGAATCTGGTGTCTGTTCCTCCCATCCCGCCTATAACTGATGTGGATCCATCGCTTACAGGTGGCCTCCAACGGCTCCAAAATCATCTGATCGAAGTCTGTTTGACGGAGTACAGCAGCATATTTTCGACACATCTCTGCCCCTGTGACGTGGATATCCACCGCCTCACCCCGCAGATGTTGGGAGTCGAACGCACCATGAATGGCCTTATTCAGCACTGGCGAACGGTAGCCACTCGTGACAATAACACGTCCGACACGACGACGGAGGGGTTCGAGCACACACTCGCAAAGGGCCTTGAGATTTTCCATCACCTCCTCGCGTAGTACCTCACCATCGCGCCCCTCCGTCTTAGGCACGTTCTTTATCCGCCGCTTCACGGCCTCACCCGAGCGCATCATCTCGCCCACCGTGAAATGTGGTGAGAGTCGTTCGCTAAGGTCTATCTCGTTAAAAAGATTATCGTTCATCATATACCTTATATATAATAGATTGTTTGACTTCTCATTGTCTGGTCCATCTCCCACCGACAGCCTCGTCTTCCTCAGCCCCACCGGTCGTCGAATGCCCAGCCTGTCACCGTTTTCATTCCTGATGACGATGCAAAGGTACAACACAAAAAAGCCGATCGCAAGCAGGATATATGTAGTAATATAAGTAGCCAGACAGGGTAGTTTTTGAAGACAGAATAACAGGGAGACGGGGCGAGACAGGGGTGGTTTTTAAAACAGAATGACATAATGACAAAGGGAGACAGGGTAATTTTGAAGACAGAGTAACAGGGGGACAGAAATAACAAAAGGGGTGGTCTTGAAGACAAAATAACAGAGAGACGGGGCGAGACAGATGTACTTTTTTAGACAGAATGACATAATGACAAAGGGAGACAGATGCACTTTTTTAGACAGAATGACATAATGACAAAGGGAGACAGGGGTGGTTTTTAAGACAGAATGACATAATGACAAACGAAGAATGACATATTTTTTCTCACAGAAGAACACAGATGAACAGAACACACAAAGGTCAGAAAGATAGCGGCCCCTCCCCCGACCCCTCCCCCGAAGGGAAGGGGAGTAATCACCGAGATACCCATGTGAGGTGGATGTAGGCTGCTTTTTGCCTCCTTATCGGTATCTACGATAGCTGAAACGCTCTGTGTTCTCTGTATGCCGAAGGCCTTCTGTGTGCTCGAAACCGTGCGCTTAAAACCTCCGTGACCTCCGTGTGCTCTGTGAGAGAAAAAACTCCCCAGTGAATCTCAAGCGTTATTTCTCACATGGAGGGTGCGTTCTATTTCTCACAGATTTACACAGAAGAACAAAACACACAGCATTCCACAGAGACATTAAGTCAACCGATTTCACAGAACCTTACAGCCATCTTTGGCTAATCATCAACAACTAACAACCAACACCCAACACCCATCAGCCCTCACCCCACTGCCCCACTCATTTCAAGAACATGCCCTTCTCCATTCGAGAACATGCCCTTCTACGGCCAAGAACACGCCCTTCTTGATGCTTGACAAGGCCCTTCTTCAACGCAGCCTGCAACCCCTGATTTCATGTAGGTTACAGAGACAGACAGAACATAAATACTGAATGGAAAATTAATGCTTATAGACAGAATGACAGAAAGACATAGAATGACAGAATAAACATGTTGAGGCGTGTTTTTAATGTTTATAGACATAATGACACAAAGACATATAATGACAGAAAGAACATGTTTTGTCGTGTATTTTATGTTTACAGACAGAATGACAGAAAAACATAGAATGACAGAATAAACATGTTGAGCCGTATTTTTTATGTTTACAGACATAATGACACAAAGACATATAATGACAGAAAGAACATGTTTTGTCGTGTTTTTTATGTTTATAGACAGAATGACAGAAAGACATAGATAGACGGAATGAACATATTGAACAGAAGTATTAAGGCATATAAAATAAGGAGACAAACTGTGCAGGACAACGTGTGATACAACCACAACTAACACCGTAAACAACGATCAGCAAGACGGTAGGGGTATCTCGGTAATCACGCCCCTCCCTATGGGGGAGGGGACGGGGGAGGGGCCAGTCTGTGTGGTTGTTGTTGCCCAGTCTATTGTTGTTATTGGCCAGTCTGTTGTCGTGGAGGGGCAGTCTCTTTCATAATAAATTCTCAATTTATTCCCACCCTATACCCGTTTTATTCCCACCTTTTTCTTACTTTTGTCCACAAAGAACATAGGGAGGGTTGGTGAAGACCATAGAAATCATACCATCAAACAAAAGGCTACACACATTCAGAAGCTATGTGCTGTCGGTAATGACCGAGGAAATCATACCACCGAACAAAAGGCTACACACATTCAGAAGCTACGTGTGGTTGGTGATGACCATAGAAATCATACCACCGAACAAAAGGCTACACACATTCAGAAGCTATGTGCTGTCGGTGATGACCGAGGAAAACATACCACCACATGGCAGTTTTGACGCAAGGAGTCGACCACCACCATCACCGAAAACCATCCAGAAAATGACAGCAAGAATTGACAAGCACTTAGAAGCCTACCTAAAAACCTGCTTCCCCGACAGGAGTAACGGCATTCGTGCGGTTTATAAGCCAGGCAGCTGGCAGTCGAACCGTTACCTACAAGTGCCCACCATACTGACAGACGACCACAATCTCCACTATGAATATTGTGGAGGATTTGTCGAGTTACACTTAGAAGGTAAGTATCAGACAACCCCCTTTCGCCTCCTTCGCACGAAGGCTACGAGAAAAGACAAGCGACGACAGTCGTCTGACATGGCACAGCTGGCAGGGCAATAGGGCGTACAGATGCAGAATAGACAGTCCGACAGGCGACTGGGGACAGCTTCGAGAGGCCATGAGAGAGATAATGGCAATCTTCGACCCAATCATCAACGAGATAAATAAACAAGGAGAAATGGAAGAAAAGAACGAACCCTATCAAGGAGACAGCACCTTCGAGGAAGAAGGATTAGACAAAGAGTCGGTTTGCTTAGCATCTGCTTGTCTTGGAAAGCTATTCAACAACAAGCTCGTTATTCCCGACTATCAGCGCAATTACTGTTGGCAGGATAAGCAGGTGAACGACCTCTGGAACAGTCTGAAAGAGATACCAAACGATGGCAAATCACCCTACCATCTGGGTACAATCATCCTTCAGAAGAGAGAGGACGGGACATACGCCGTCATTGACGGCCAACAACGACTGGTCACTCTGTCGCTGATTGTTCGCCAACTCGGCTACCGTGGCGATATTCCCCTACTGAGTCAGAAATTCTTATCACAGCAGTCAAGAGACCATATCGCCAATGCGAGATACCTTATCGACCATCTTGTAGAAACAGACAGGGATGCCTCTCTTTGTCAGAGGATTATCGAGCAGCTCGAGTTTACGGTGCTCATCCTCAAAGAAAGTAAGCTCGACCTCGCTTACACCTTCTTTTCTAATGAGAACTCAAAGGGTGTACCGCTATCCGACTACGACCTTCTGAAGGCTCACCACCTACGCTACATCTCCTCAGAAGAGCAGGCCGAACACCTTGCAGGACGGTGGAACAGGATGATAGAGAACGACTATCCGCTCTTAGAACAGACGGCCGCTCGCTATCTGATGCCGCTTAGGAAGTGGATGCGCAAGCAAAACTATGACCCAAACAAACGGTTATGTGTCAAGGACGAGTTCTCCACTGCGCCCACACTCGCTGCCCTCCCAGCCTTCGGAGAGTCGTTCCATTTCTACGAGAAGATACAAGGTGGGACCCATTTCTTCGTCTTTATGGACACCTTCACCAGCCAAGCAAAGTCCTTCGGCAGCCTCCGAGCCGTTATAGCCTTGAGACGACAGCTGCAAGCAGAGTCGCATTGGAAGTTCGCTGAGGTCATAGAAGCGCTGCTCTTCGGCTACTATCTCAAGTTTGGCGAGCAATATCTCCCTGAGGCACTGTACTCTATTGCATCCAACATAGCACAAAGCAGATATGCCACGAAGCGGGCCTTGACCTATAAGATTAGGCAGTCTGCAAACGACTCCGAAATTATCATGATGATAGACCAGGCTTCTTCGCCAACCTTCTTCCTTGCTGAATGTCTCTTGAACATCAAAAACTGGGGACAAAACTTAGAGGGGAGAGGGATTGCAAGACGGTTTCATGATCAGCTTCAAAGGCTTTTTAGAGAATTAAAAAACGATTTTACTGAACCCACCATAATAGCTAAGATGAATCATGAATAAGCATAGATATACCCCAGAACGCATTGTAGATGAACGGCTTACCTTCTCTATCCCACTCTATCAAAGACTCTTCACGTGGGAAGACAGTCAAGTGGAAGGACTCTTATTCGACCTCAAACGCCACTTTGAAAACAATGGGGAAGAGTCGCCCTATTACATCGGTATGCTCTCATGTATAGCGAACAACGGCTATGACCTTATTGATGGACAACAGCGTCTTACGGTGACAACACTGATGGGCATCGTCCTCAAAAAATATGCTGAGGAATGGGACGATTTCCTTCAAGATGGAGAACGACTGAATTTCACCGCTCGCTCGCATGATAAGGAGTATCTTCTTCAAAAGATAAAAGATGAGAAGACGGAAATCATCAACGAGAAGATGGAGAATGGCATACGCTGTATCTCTAACTTTATGGAGCGTTCTGGCAACTTCTCATCTGATGATGAGCGGGAAAGCTATGCCCGAAATGTTTACAAAAACCTGTCCTTCTTCTTCTCTGAACTACCGCCTTACTACGCCAGTCATCCGTCCTCTCTGAACAAATACTTCGAGGCCATGAACATTACTGGGAAGGGTCTTGAACAACACGAGATACTGAAAGTAGAACTACTGAAAGGACAGAACAATCAAGAACACTTGACTCGCATCTGGAACTTGGTTGCGGATATGAGCCGACCCATTATCCGTAAAAGTCAAGATGAGACTGAGGAAGACTATTGGAAGAAATATGAAACAGCCATAAACAGCTGTCGAGACAAAGCCTTTGACGCTGTGGTGGACTCGAATAAAAAGCAACTCGACAATGAAGACAACACTGAAATCGGGGCGATCGAACCCGAACGCCACACCTTCAACCATGATAACAACGATGATGGCGACAGGGCATTAATCTCCTTCCCAGAGCTGCTGATGATGGTCTATGACATCTACCACGACCTGAATGGTTCGTACTCATTCTATCGCGAAGAACTACTCAATGTCTATAAGGAACATAAAATAGAGGATATACCAGACTTCTATCACCAGTTATTGTTCTATAGATTACTCTTAGACTACTATATCATCCATAAAGAAGGGGAAGGAACTGTAAACAAATATACGCTCACCTTCGGAGAAGGAACAGCACGTAAGCAGGTTGAGCAGTATCAGTCAATGCTTTATGTGGCTCAAACACCTTTCTATAATTGGATTAAACCCGTCTTGATAAAGCTCCATAACGAGAGAGTAGACTCCTCTGAGACACTTCTGAAATGGCTAAAAGACATCGATGATAACGAACTACATAAAAAGCTCAAAGCCCTCGACGACATGACCTACGACAAGGGTATCGACCGATACTGGTTCTGGCGACTGGATTACTATCTATGGGAAAGGAGAGAAGAATACTTCCCTGACAAGGCAGATCAAGAGATTGTTAGCACATACACGTTCCATACTAACAGGTCGATTGAGCATCTGCATCCACAGCACCAGACCAACAACACCGAATGGAGTGAGGCTGACATCCATTCGTTTGGTAACTTAGCAATGATTTCGCAAAGCTTCAACTCCGAACAGAGCGACGACCCCGTCCAAGTGAAGTTTGCCCGAATTGCCGAGCAAGCCAGCACCCACTCCCTCCAAAGCCTTAAGCTCTTCCTAATGTATCTGGACGCTAAAAAGAACCCAGAGGGATGGACGCAGAAGGTTAAAAATGAGCATCAAAAGGAGATGTATGATTTACTCAAACAATCATATATAAGATAATAATGTAGAATGATGAGAGTATAGACCTTTGCAGTCATACTCTCATCATTATTTTGTAGACTATTGTAGACAGGAGAAATTAAAGTTAATAGCCCTACTCTTTCCTACAAAAAAGAGCCAGGCAGCTATCATTTCCATAAAGACCTTTGCCCCCCTGTGCACTTTTAGGGTTCGAACATTTAGGCAAGTTCAAGTTTACTTACAATATATGGATATTGTTCAGCATCATAGCCATCATTCTCCTTCAGTTCAAGAATCCTTATCGTTTTGAACATAAATTGCTTATCTTCGGGCTTTAACTTACAGCATCCTTTCACCTGACCAACTTTTCCTGTATTTATAACATAGCCTGTTGAACCTATCAAAGACTCCTTAGAAGGAACTTCTTTCCTTTTGGTTGTAACACCTTGTACCGCTTTCTTATCAGCTTTTACCTGACCGTTTTGAGGGGTAGTGATGATACAATGGAAAGAAAGATTTTCTTCTTTATTAGGATGTTGTTCAACGTAATGACCAAACCATTTGATAAAGTTACACAACAAAAGAGTATATCCAAAGAAGATTTCCTTGTCAGCATAATTGATGAAATAGCTTGCCGTTGTCTTTTCGCTTGTATGAGAGGCTTCATTTGAGAATTGGATAAGATTCCAAACGATAGTGGACATTTCTTTAGGGAAGATTGCCGGTGCATCTTCTTCTTTGCCATATCGGACAGAAGTGTTGCACTTGCAGAGTAACAGAACTCTATAGCTGATTTAAGACTGTAAGGGGTGAGTAACCTAATCTATTACCATCCATCATTTCTGTACCACCAACTCATACCACATAACAAAAACTTGCCCCCTGAACGCTACAAGAACGTTAGGAGGCAAGAAAACGAAAATTAAATTACCGAATGATGATATGCATTTTTTACAAACCAATATGAATAATACCTATTCAAATGCTCGAACTCGATATCCATATTCTCGACTATTAGTACTTACTCCAACAGCATTCTTTTTAAAACCAATAGAGTAAGCTCCCAATGCAGATTCAGGGTCAGCACTTACAGACCATAAATCACAATGTATTCCTACACTAGAATATGTTCCTCCAATATATTCCCCTATTGCAGGTAAGTAGAAATACTCATTAATAGCAGTCGGTGAGGGGATACCTGATTGTAATGTTGTATTGCTAAAAACTTTTGTTATAACACGTGCATCAATACTATTGTTTCCAGGTATATGTTCTGTACTAAAATTAGGTATATTTGCTTTCTTCTTAAACCACATTCCTCCTTTATACAATCGCTTCATGGTTGTCCATAACTCAGCATCATCCCAACGTGGGTCTCCTTCCATACAATACCATGCAAGTTCATTTGCATTTGGTAAAGTTCGGAATAGAGCAGTTTGTGCGTCATATCTAATATTCGTTCCTAAATAATTAGTATTAAAATATCGAATATCACTAGGAGATGTTGCAAAACGAGTATCTGAGTAATTGATTCCAGTTGGTTGCCAAGAATCAGCCTTATCCCACTCATGTCCATACCAGTAATTCTGTTGTGCATCCCACATATAGTAGTTATGTCCATCATAATTATTCAATGTGAGATTTGCAGTAACATCAGTCATTATACCAGCAACACAGTTAACGTCTACATATCTTGTAATAGTTCCTTCAATAGGAGTCATAACGCCAGCAGTTGTTTCATCTGGGTGGTCTGTTGTATTCTTCAACCAATAGCGGATACGGAACTTATGGTTACCTGGAGCAACTACGGCATAAGTGGCGTTCTTGCTCATGTCGTCAGAAGAATTGTCGATAGCAAAGCCAGAGCCTGTTGTAACGGTAATAGTCTTTGAACCACCAGAAGCAAGGGTAAGAGCACCATTAGCACCGATGGTATAAGTACCAGCAATATCATCTTCTGCTGTGATTTCAACCTTGATAAGCTTACTACGGTTCACGTATGGATTGCTTGAACGAGGGATTAAACAGAGATAAGCTGCCTTGTGATTAAGTGTAAAGGTATAGTCATTACCATTCTTTGCTGCAGAGGCAATACCACAATCACCTGACTCACCAGCATGGTCAAAATTGTTTGGTGCTGACTGTGTCTGCGCAGACTTGATTTCTACCTGTGGCTGTGCACCAGCAGCAATAGTCTTATTCGTATAAACAACATCATGCGTTGCCTGACTATAAGTACCATTCAGTGCAAAAGTACCCTGTGCCTTGTTTGAAGTAGCGAAAGCAACAGCGTTACTCTGATTCCACGTACCTGTATTATCCTTTACCCAAATCTTGTCAGTATTGCTCCAATTGACTGATGCACCAGCCCCCTTGGCATGATTGACAATTGCTGTACGAGTAGCACTACCCTGCTGAGAGAAACCATTGAAAGCAGTTGTACCAGCAGGAACCTCCGTCTTCTGTTCTTTCTCGTTCTGTGTTGTGTCGTCGTTAGCACAACTTGCTGTAAGCAATACGGCAGCAAAAGCATAGCAAGCCGTCTGCACCATCGAACTGATAGCCGTCTTATTCTTCATTGTTTTCATTCTTTTAATTTTAGTATACGTGTCAATTTAGAACCTGTTACTTAACTCTCTTTTACTTGAGAAAGAGACTGCCTCTACTGGTTCCTCTTCTTCCTCTTCATCGTCCCAAGGTATTTGGCGTTTTGCCTCACCATAAGTTGGACCTCCTCCAATTGTTCCAGCATTACCGCTTGCATCGAGAAGATGACATTCTGTCTGACATGTAGTCGCTTCACATTCGGGCTTAACGTAAGCCCATCTTTCTTTATTCATTTTTTTTATATTTGAATTAATAATATCTTATCGTTACTCTACTTAAACTGTCTTACTTGAGTTCTGTGCTATTCCTGTCTCAAAGTACTCACCATCCTTATCAAAAACAAGGGAAGATGTTTGCTTATATCATTGTTAGCCATCAAGCAAACAACACACGAAAAAAGACAAAGGGAAATCACTACAATTCCTTTGTCTACATGGGTTCACACGGTGCTCCTCGCGCGCACGCGTATGAAGAAAGAAGTGGGGAGGTTAGGCCTGGCCTATATGAGAGAGAGAGAGAGAGAG
>QWCO01000743.1_pt1 | contig 31376 bp, 14 predicted proteins | sample 1972611 | NCBI WGS metagenome assembly QWCO01 (sample SAMN09866706, study PRJNA288562) | Human oral metagenome isolate term1_saliva, whole genome shotgun sequencing... | reverse complement strand
CGGTCAGAGCCAGTGCTGCCATGAGTGTCTTCTTGCGTAAAAATCTTTCGAATAACATAGATGTATTTAATAAGTAGTTGTTTTTTAGGTTTCTCTTCGGTAAGTATCAAGTTTGCTTTCACCCCTTTTTAGGACAGTGCGGAGGCTCCGCACTTGTGGTGTTCACACCCCGCACCTTTCGTGCGAAGGTATAGCACATCACCTGAATAGTATATTAACGAAGACAACCCACTGGCATAGGGGGACTATGCCAGTAGGTTGGTAAATAGAGACTACAGACCTAACTGCTCCTTCTTCCAAGCCTCATCGTGATAAACATAGAGGTGGAGTTCAGCGAGATACCAGTAAGATGAGCCACCACCATTATTGATATTCGAACCGTTCTTACGCTGTGTAGGTTCGAAGCGGATATGGGTGATAGTAGCACCATTGGTCTTTGTGTAAGCGAGTGGTTCGCTCACAGCATTCGCAGAACGATAGTTTGTCTGTGTAGAAACAGGCGTAGCAGCAGTGATGACATCTGATGAAGCGTAGATATTAGCACGCTTAGGGTTGCGGTCGTTACTGCTAACTTTATACTCATCGAAGCCAAGGTAGAACGTACCATTGATACCTTCGTTCAGCGTAATATCAATGTAAGGACGTGGATCGCTCGTGTTTCCGTTGCTCTTCGTCTGGAAGTAAGTAGTCTTATTACCGTCGACAGCAGCGCCAACCTCGTGCCCTGGCTGCATAGAGTTAGATGATACCATAGCCGCAGTGAGCGGTATCTCAACAGACTCAGACCACTCGTTAGCCTGAGCAGTAGCTGTTGCAGGCTCGTGGGTGTTCTTACCTCTGAGGCCCTGAGTCGTCACGGTGATGGTATAGTCGCCTGCAAACTTGAAGACATTATCGAGAACACAAGACGTCTCGTTCGCTGCTACCTCCTTTACAGACTCTGGTACACCCGGCATATTGCTCTTTGCTCTGACGATAACCTTCTCATAGTTGACCTCGTCAGGAGCCTTCCAAGTCACTGTGAACTGGCCCTTACCAGGCGTAACGTTCACATCGTTGACACCAGTAGGTACGATGTCTTGGAATGGCTGTTGGGTCACATGGATAGTGAAAGGCTGTGCGCTGCTATTAGAAGGCTTACAAACTACATCACAAGAACGTGCATTATCAGTACTGTTGAGCGTTGCAGTGAAGTCAACCTCCGCACCAGAGATATATTTCTTAGGTGATGAAAGCCAGCTCTTAGCCTCCTCAGGGATGATAATCTCATAGTTACCATCAGCCGTAGAACGCTGGAATGGCACACGATAAGTACGACCGAGGTCGACCATCTCAACGGCTGCCTCCTTCGTCTCCATAGGATAGATAGGACGCACCTTATAGCCCTTAGCCGACTGCTCGATGACATACTCGATAGAAGCATCCCAGTTGTCAGAACTCTTCAGACGAACTGTACAGTAGCGAGTCTCGGCTGTTGTGTTAGCATCCATGTCGAAGTGAAGCTTCACGATACCATTCTCTTTGACGGTTTTCGTTGTGTCCAAGCGAACAAACGATACTGTGTCAGGAACAATGATATGGTCGAGATGGAGGTTGGTCTCAACTGGTACGTCGATACTTGTCACCTTACTCTCAAGGAGAGAATAGAACGTACCCTCACGATTGAAGAATGGGTTCTGCTCTGGAATACGGAGAACACTCTCGTAACCCATCTGAGACACCTTAATCTCATAGGATGCACGCTCGCCATGAGAGATAGTTACTTTCGCCTCACGAGCCTTGAAGCCATCGTAAGCCGGAGCCTTAACCGTAACGCCCTTACCGTCAGGATTCTTCGTGACAGTGAGCCACTCGGCATTACTCTCCGCCTTCCAGTCTTCCAAAGCTACGTTTGTCTCTACAACAATCTGCTGTTCACCGCCCTCTTTATTGAATGCTATCATTCGTTGGGAGGAATGAGGAACCTCAAGCTCCTTGCTTGTAAAGTCGGTGTCATAGTCAGCTGCGCAGGATGCGAGGCCTAATGTCCCCACAAACATCACTGACAGTATGAATAGGAAATTAATCTTCAGTTTCATTATTCGTCGTTATTTATACGGTTAAAGTTTGTCTGCTCTTGGGTTATACTGGTAGCGCATCTTTGCTAACACTTCCTTCCATGGGCCAACCTTCCATGTTCCATCGCTCTGCTTAGCGTTCTTCATCACGCGATAACGATAGTGGAGGCGGAACTCCTTAAAGTAGGTTGGATTGGTTGATGCACTACCACCTAACTCATTAAGCAAGAATGTGTTGTTATACTCACCAACTGGAGTAAGCATCTCTACCTCGAGTGAGTCCTGCTTGAAAGGCTTCAGCGTTACGTTGTAAGCTGAAGGATTAGTAACAGTCTTTGAACCGATAGTAGCAACGATACTCTTCACATTAATGTCATGGAGCGCCTTTTCGTAGTTATCCCACTTCTCGTCACCAGCAAGGAAACGAACAGCATTAGCCGCTACAGGGAAGGCACGGACAGTATTGGTAGGTCGAGTGGTTGACTTGGTCTCAACGTTTGTCACCTGAGAAGATACTAACTGGTAGTTCCAATTCTCTGCTGTTGAGCCGTAATTGTTCTTCCATAGAATCTTAACCAGCACGTGATTCAACTGAACACCTAACTTATTATTGTCGGTTGCGATTGCACTTGCATCATGGCTGACAATCTTGTAGTCGAGGAAATAGACACTGTCAGGAGACAGCGTACCAAGGTTCTTCAACTTGATATCAAAGTAGCACTTGTTTGACCCAGCTGGGATAGTACCCGACATCTGTGGGTCTTCATAGCAGTCGGCTGGGAGGAGACGCGCAAACTTAGTACTGTCAATATCGAAGTTTGACTTATTATACGCATTGAAGAGTGAGTCGTCATGAGCGATAGACACGTGATAGTCACGGTCGGCAAGCTGTGAACCACTCAAGTTAGCCACTAACTTGACAGAAGCCGTCCCCTGCTCCACAGCAGAGAGTTCTACTGTGGTGCGGTCATAGATACGGTTGGAACCTGCCATCAAGCCTACCTTGTGAGGATAGAAGTTCTGCTCAAAGTCATAATTGTTACATGATGACAATGCTACAGCAGCTAAGGCACATCCTAATATATACTTGTATTTTTTCATAAATAGTTACAATATTAACGTTATTAACGATCCCAACCTGGGTTCTGATCCATCTTAGGGCTCTTAACCAACTCACGATGTATGAGTGGAAGGAATACCATTCGTGGGAGAGCCTTACGGTCGCGGATATTCTGTTCGTTGATAGTTACGAGGTTGAAGAATGGACCATCGTTGTTACCTTTCTTCTCACTGTAAACATCAAGACCACGCCAATTAGAGCTGTTAGCGTCTTCGGTGAAGTAAGTACCCCAACGACGTGTGTCGAAGTAACGATGACCTTCATTGAAGAGCTCAACCTGACGTTCGTTCTTGATAACCTCGTCGAAAGCATTCTCAGAGCTGAGTGTAGCAGCCTCAACACCTGGCAAGCCCACACGATAGCGTATCATATTGAAGTAACGAGCCATAGCTGCCTCGTCACGGGTCACTGCTACGTCTACGAGACGACCGTTTGCATCCCATGTCTTCACGTTCTCTGAACCTTGAACATGGTTGTCGGCCTCACAGAAACTCAACAGTATTTCTGCATAACGGATGATTGGGAATGGCTTAGGAATAACCGAAGCACCATCCTTACCATGCCAAGAGTCATCTGGGTGGATGTACTTGAATGGTACGTAACCACTGATACAGTAGTCGTTAGGGTTGTTACCTGCTGCGTTCTTACCAGCCTTAGAATCATCAATAGAGTACCAGAAAGTCTGGTTGTTATAACTTCCATCGGTGGTAGAGTTCATCTTCCAGATACGACCAGGGAAGCCGATGCTTGCATAGAAGCGTGCTGAGCGGTTTACATAGGCTAATGGTGTACCGTTGGCCATGTCACAATCGCCGATAGACTTCTTCTGATTGATATGCTTGGTTAGGTCGGCTTCATAGAGTGGAGACTCTGCTGGCTTCTTACCATCCTTCATCAAGAAGCAATCAATCACACGCTGAGGTACTGACATACCACCCCATCCACCATAGTTAACAGGGAATGAGTGACGAGAATAGGTCATTACAGGACCAGAATACTCATCGGCCCAGATAAGCTCACGGTTTACCTTTGCTGTACCCTCGCCATTGAACATATCAGCAAATGAATGATATGGGTCGATACCACCAGCACCATCAGGGAACTTAGCCGTTGGAACTGATGCGTCGAGTGGATATGGATTATCCTTATCAGCGTCGACTGTGTAAAGCGTATAGTAGTTTAGGTCGATGACCTGCTTAGCTGCGGCTGCAGCCACAGCCCAACGCTTTGCGTCGTAAGTCTGGTTTACGTAATACTTACCGTCGCTCTTACGCTTCCACTCACCAAAGCAACGCTTTGCATAAGTACCACCATTGAAGGTTGGAGAAGCCTGCAAGAGGCGAAGACGTGCGATAAGTGCTAAAGCAGTACCCTTTGTTGGACGACCGAAGTAAGCTGTTGACTGCTCGCTTGGACGCTTCAAGCCAGGGAGCGACTGTGCGAACTCATTACAGATATAGTCGATTGACTCATCCATCGTAGCACGCTCACGGTCGTAGTACTCGGCCTTCTCACTGGTTGAGATTACCTCATCATTAACAATAAGACAAGGTCCCCAGTTCTGCAACAATACGTAGTAAGCATAACCACGGATAAAGTGAACCATTGCCTTATAGTCTTCTTTATCATTGGTAGACATGTCAGCAATCTTGTCGACATTAGCCAACATACGGTTACAACGGTTGATAACCTTATACATCTGGTACCACTGTCCCCAGTTAGGAACGTTCTCAGCATTGACGTTACCTACTGTGAACTTTGCTCCCCAGAACTCGTTGGTCTGCCAACGTACACAGATCTCATCAGAGGCTGTCTCACCTGGATTCCAAGAGTTACCCCAGATGTTACCAGCTGACGGGAACATCGTTGGTGTAGCAAAGAGATAACCATTTGCATTCTGGGCTGAGTGGAAGACAGAGTCTTCCTTGAAGATAGCATTAAAGTTGTCGTCTTGGTCCAAGAAGTTACATGACGTGAAGGTCATTCCTGCGAACAAGGCTGCAACAGTGCCCAAAGCTAATATATGTTTTTTCATTATTACAATCTAATTAAAGAGGTGGAACCTTTAGAATCTAAAGTACATTTGCAATGAGTAGGTGGTTGGGATTGGATAAGCCGCACCATTGTACCAAGCCTGCTCTGGGTCGAAGTACTTCGCACTGTCAATTGTGAAGAGGTTATTAATTACAAAGTCACACTCTAATGAACTAAGTCCTGCTGCGCGCAACCACTTACGATGGCGGAATATATAGCGGAAGTTCAACTCTTGGAAACGAAGGAATGAACCGTTCTTCTTCCAGAATGTGGAGAGTTGTGAGTTGTTTGTATTTGAGCCGTAAGACAGACGTGGGAACATGGCGTTAGGGTTCTCCGTTGAAGGATCGCCTGAATACCATGATGGTATCCAACGGTTCTTTGGATTGTTCACCATCTTCAACACATTACCCATCTCACCATTATAGAATGGAATCCAGCCTGCGTCGTAGCCCATACCTACTCGGTAGTAGTTTACACCGGTGTTACCTTTGAAGAGCATACTTACGGTAAAGTCCTTATAGTTGAACTCTCCACCAATACCGAACATGACACGAGGAACGTTATTACCGTAAGATAGTGGCACACGGTCGTCACTGTTGATGACACCATCACCATTCACGTCGCGGTACTTGATATCACCAGGACGCACAACGCCGAAGGCTGCTGTCTGGTCTGGGCTCTGACGAATATCGTCTTCATTCTTGAAGAGACCCTCAGAGATGTAACCACGCAATACACCGTAAGGCATACCTGTCACGCTCTGATAATCGTAAGCAAGCTTATTCTCCTCGAAGTAGTCTACAATATTCTGTGACCATGTATAGTTAGCACGAACGGTATAGTTCATGTCTTTGCTTATCTTGTGGAAATAAGAGATGTTTCCGTCTGAACCAAAAGAGTGCATACGACCCACGTTAGACTTTGGATAGGTCACCATACCAGCATACTCTGGCAATGTAACACGGTCTTGGAAGATGTGGTCACGTGTGTCACGGAAGAAGTCAACTGTCAACTTGATAGCATCATTGAAGAAGTTAGCATCGATACCGACGTTCAACTTCTTAGCAACCTCCCACTTCAAGTTATCAGCACCTGTCTGCTTCTCAACGATACCTTGTCCGTTATAACCCCATGTCGTAGCTGCGTGGTTGTTAATAATGGTCAGGTAAGGGAAACGAGCATTTGCGATATTATCGTTACCAGCCAAACCGTATGAACCACGAATCTTGAAGAAGTTAACGAATGGGAGGTGTTGCTGTACCCACTTATAGGATGTTGGGGCCCAACCCACAGCTATTGATGGGAAGAAACCGAAACGCTGACCCTTAGGGAAGAGGTCTGAACCAGTGTAACCGAAGTTCGCATCTACGAAGTAAGTTGAGTTATAACCCCATGACAAACGGCCTGATACGTTCTGACGACGCTTAGGGATAGCTGCGATACCGAGTGCATCACCATTGCCCCACTCTGACCCCTTTGTGTCTTCCATGTAATAGAAGAGGAGTGCACCGAGGTTATGAGCACCGATACTTGTGTTATAGTCTAACTTAGCCTCCATGTAGTACTTTCTCCAAGATTCATTGTCTGAAGAGTAAAACATATCTTGCTGCTTAGAACGTAAGGTCTTGATGAGGTCACCTGTTGATGTACGACCTGTTGCACGATAGTAGTCTGGTCTAACGAAACGGCGCTCGCTGAAACCTGATGTGCGGTCGTTAACAGCCTGAACAGAACCCACGAGTCCCTTGAGAATACCACCGAAGCGGTGTGTGAACTTCAAGGTAATCATGTTACGGGTATTGTCAGATGATCTGTAACCCTGATAGTTAAGGGCAGCAAATGGAGAGATAAGGTCGTTCTGACCGTAGGTTGGCAATGTTCCGTCGGCGTATGTGACAGGGAACATCAATGGATTCAGCTGGAGTACATCCTCCCACACTTGGTTGGTATTCTTACCTCCCGGAGTTGTATAGTTTGATATGCTACCATCAACACCAAAGTAAAGCTCAGAACGCTTGGTGAGGTTCATGTTAATATTTGCACGATAAGTCAACTGATCGTAGGACAATGGCTGATGGAACTGGTTTTCCTTCTGACGATAGGCAGCACCCTCATGGCGATAACCTACAGAAACGAAGTACTGTGCAACATCTCCACCACCACGTGCACTGGCGTAGTAGTTTTCCTGCAAAGAGGTCTTCTTGATAATCTCGTCAATCCAGTTTACGTTTGGATAAAGCTCTGGATCGAGATTGTTCTTGATGATATCCAACTGAATTGGCGTATAGATGTCGGCCTCTCCTGACATTGCACGTGCCTCATTGGCCAACCTTGCATAGTCGTAAGACGATAGATACTCAGGCAGACGCTTGATCTGTGACAACTTCACGGTCGCACGAGCTGTAACCTGTATCTTCTCCTTTGAACCGCGCTTGGTAGTTACCAATACAACACCGTTAGCACCACGCACACCATAAACGGCTGTTGCTGCAGCATCCTTCAATATTGAGATGCTCTCAACGTCGTCTACATCAATATCATTGAGGCTACCCTCGATACCATCAATGAGGACCAAGGCGGCTGCACCAGCACCAAAGGTTGACACACCACGTACCCAGAAGTTGGATAGGTTCTGACCTGGCTCTCCTGAGAGCTGCATGGTGATCACACCTGGCATACGGCCTCCAATCATGTTGACAAGGGAGGTTCCTGGCGTGCGTAACTCCTCCATATTAATAGTAGAGACAGCACCCACTACTGACACCTTCTTCTGTGACACAAGACCAGTTACGACCACTTCGTCGATAGCATTGGTCTTGGCTACCTTGAACTTCACCGATAGTGAAGGCTCGTCCTTAAGGATTGTTCGCTGCACAGTCTCCATACCTACGTACTCGAACTGAAGTGTAGCACCTGGCTTAACCTTAATAGCAAACTTACCATCCAGGTCGGTTATGGTTCCTGTTCCTGGTTCGTTCTTTACACGAACGGTAGCACCAATACATGGCTCACCCGTATCATCATAGACGACACCTGCTACCGAGAACTGCTTTGCAGTACTATTATCTTGCGAATAGGCTTGGACTCCATAAGTTAATAGAGCCAACATGAGACACAAGACATATAATGTTCTTCTCATATATATCTATGTTTGTAGTATTTATTAGGCTTTTAGCTATTTGATTGATAACTCTCGTATCACTTGGTTCTTCGAGTCGGCGACATAGACCGTACTCCCGTCGGCACTCACCGCGACGCCCGTCGGCCAATTAAACTTGGCTAACTCGACACCACCATCTTGGAAACCTGCACTCTGTGGAACACCGATTGGGGTGGTTACACGTGCGTTCTTGCCTTGCGTGGTATCAATCATACGGATACACTGGTTACCTGAGTCGGCAATATAGAGCTTGCCGTCCTTGGTGAAGGTCATCTGACGTGGATAACAGAACTTGGCATTCTTCAATGCTCCATCTTCCCATCCCTTACCTTCGGTGACGTTTACTGTACCGAAAGAAGAAATACCTGCGTATGGCTCACCTTGGTAAGTCAGAGAATCCTTGTCTGACAACTGGTCTACATCAACATACCAAATCTGATGGGCATCGGTAAATGAGATGAACAAACGGTTAGGCTGTGTAGGGCTGAATGTACAGAAAGCATCTGAACCACCTGAACCCTTAGGACCATCCTTACCTACACGCTTCAAGAGCAGCTCAGCCTTACGTGTCTTAGGATTAATACGGATAAGCTGACCCTTAAACATCACAGAGTAAATCATCTGGTCGTTCTTATTAATCACGAAGCAGTATGGTGCATTAATCTTGTCGCTATTCACCTGAAGGATAGAAACCTCATCCTTCTTCAAGTTAGCCTTCAATACCATACCACCAATATTCTCATTCTTCTCGTTACGGCACTGAATATCACAGTTTGTACCGTTTGCGTTAAGACCATCATTGAAAGTATGCTGTACAACAAAGATATTGTTATCATTGTCGATACAAAGGTAAGCAGGAGCTGAGAGGTTTGAAGTCAACAGTTTGTCAGCCTTTGTAGCATGTGCATCACTTGTCTGTGTACCCACGATAGTCGTTACGGCAGTCTGTGTGATGTACTTAAAGTCACGGGTTCCTTCACCTTTAATAGTGTCGTTACCGTTCGCACGTGTCACTTCAAGCTTGATGTTACGCTTGTAAGTCAAGCCTGCTGGCACATAACAATAGAGCTTCTCGCCATTAGAGGATACAAGTCCACCACGGTGACGACCTCCATCTTCATCAACATACCATAGTGAAAGACCAGTGGTATCAGTACCAAAGTTCTTACCAGTGATAATCATTGGCGTAGCAATACCACCACTGTCTGGATAGAAGTCATTAATGACAATTGGTTGCGAAGGGTCAAAGGAGCCTCCAACACTACCCCCTACTTCCTTATCAGAACAGGAGGCCCATGCAAGTGAACCCAATAAGACCATCCACAAATAAGATTTGAAAAGTCTCTTCATAGAAATGGTTTAGTTTAATTGATTATTGTTTTTAATTATTTCATTGCTTCTTTTTAGGTAAGTTTCTGCCTTTAGGTAAATAGTCAGTACTTTATCTTTTTGAAGGTTGACAAATTTAGAAAATAATTTTAAGATATGTATTCAGTACAACTATTAATTAACTATTTTTAAGCAAATAATCCACTTTTCCGTGCATATCTACCCTATATATCGTATGCTTATACCAAAAAATCCTAAATTAAAGGGTGTGGGAAGGACCCGAGGACAAGGTTGCCTCACCCCACGAAAAGAGCTGACTTGAGGAGTGGGGAGTGCTATCTCTCACGGAGGATATTTTATTCTCTCACAGAACTCACAGACTTAACAGAGCGTTATTACGCATTGTTTAATTCGTGGGGAGTTTTTTCTCTCACAGAACTCACAGACTTAACAGAACATTTCAACCAACGTTTCGAGCCCACAAGATAGTGGCCCCTCCCCCAACCCCTCCCCCGCAGGGAGGGGCGTAATATGTGAGGTTACCCCTATTGGCCTGCTAACACAGTTCTTGGGGAGTTTTTTCTCTCACAGAACTCACAGATTTAACAGAACCCTTTTGCGCACTGTTTCGAACTCACAGAACGCCTTCGGCATACAGATATCACAGAACGTTATAGCTAAAGGTGGGTGTAAGGTTCTGTGAAATCGGTTGACTTAATGTCGCTGTGCACCTTTGTGAAATCTGTTCTTCTGTGTTTTTCTGTGAGAAAAAGAACATTGTAGGTGTGTGTGGATAGGTTTTTCTCTCACAGAGCACACAGAGCGAACAGAGCCTTTTGGCGCACGTTTCGAGCCCACAGAAGGCCTCCGGCATACAGAGTTCACAGAGGCCTTTCAACTAAGATTAGCTGTAACGCTCTGTGTTATCGGTTGACTTAATGTCTCTGTGCACCTTTGTGAAATCTGTTCATCTGTGTTCTTCTGTGAGAAATAGAACACACCCTCCATGTGAGAAAGGATGCTTGAGAGTTGCTGGGTAGTTTTTTCTCTCACAGAGCGCACAGAGTTCACGGAGGTTTTAAGCGCACGGTTTCGAGTCCACAGAACGCCTCCGGCATACAGAGTTCACAGAGCGTTACTGCTATCAATGGGGTGAAATCTGAAAAAGAGGAGAGTTTACAGAATGATTAAAAAATCATTACATTGAGTAGAGCAAAAATCCCCCTAAATAAAAGTATAACATCTCTTGCGATTACATTTGTAACCTACACGAAATGAGAACGTTACAAATAGCGTTCAAGAACATACCCTTCTTGCTCCAAGAAGGGCGTCTTCAAAGTGCAAGAGGGGCATGTTCTCGAACGTAGAAGGGCCTCTTCTTGCTTCATACTCAGCCCCTTTTCGATTGTAGAAAAGAATGGTTAGCGAAAAAACCTTACACTAACAGCCATCGGCCCCTCCCCCTTCCCCTCCCCCGAAGGGAAGGCGCGTAATCACCGAGATACTCCTATGGGTAATCATCAACACCCAACACCTATCACCCAACACCCATCTTTAGCAGTAACGCTCTGTGAACTCTGTATGCCGGAGGCGTTCTGTGAGCTCAAAACGTGCGCCTAAATGCTCCGTGAACTCTGTGTGCTCTGTGAGAGAAAAACCTTCCCAGCGAGTCTCGCAATTATTCTTTTTCTCACAGATGAACACAGAAGAACAGAACACACAGCATTCCACAGAGACATTAAGTCAACCGATTTCACAAAACCTTACAGCCACCTTTAGCAGTAACGCTCTGTGAACTCTGTATGCCGGAGGCGTTCTGTGAGCTCGAAACGTGCGCCTAAATGCTCCGTGAACTCTGTGCGCTCTGTGAGAGAAAAAACCTCCCAAGCATGAGAGATAAACCTCCCCACGCCTCGTATTGGCAGCCCCATAGGGGTAACCTCACATATCACTCCCCTCCCTACGGGGGAGGGGCCGGGGGAGGGGCCAACTGGTGTAGAGTGTAGTGCCAGCGTGTTTCTGGCGCAGTGCATTTACTTTATCTCCACCTCCCTCATCTCTTTATCCACCAACAAGCCCTTGGCTGCTGTGTTCTTAACGGTGAATGGCTTAAGAGCCTTCATACGGATAACGAGGAGATCGGCGTCGCCATTGAGCGTTGGATGGTCGCCCACGTTCACAAAGGTTGGGTAGAGCACCTGCGAACCATCGCTGTGACGGCGGTCGTAGGTGAGGTTGCGCATCGTCATTGATGGGTCGGTTTCAACCTTAACGAACTGCATCTCCTTCGGACTATATGGGAAGACAAGGTTGAAGGCATTGACCGACTTGAGGCCTTTACCCCTCACTTTGATGATGACATCATCGCCTGCTGCGTAGGACTTACGGTTGTACTCGTAGTAAATCTTACCTGCTACAGGCTCGGCATCATCGTTTGTCCAACCACCTTCGAGCTGTGCGGCTACATTCGAAATGTCGTAGGCATCAATCAAGCCGTTGCCGTTGAGGTCGCCACCAGAGATATATCCGTCGAAGTCGGCATCGCCCTTCTTAAGACCAGTATAGTTCATATAAGAGGTGAAGTCGTTCTCGTCAACCTTACCATCGAGGTTGATGTCGCCAGGAAGGATAGTCTTTGTGCCAGGCACCTTGAAGACATAGAACTCACGACCAGAGCCGAAGTTGCCGACAGCCTCCTTCACACTCACCTTCACATAACGTGCTACAGGATGGGTAGACAGCGTCACCTCCTTCGTTCTTCCGTCTCGTGCCCATTGCTGCGGACCGATTTCTGTCCAGTTTCTACCGTCTTTGCTGACAGCGATGTCACACTTGGTTATCGTACCGTTACCGCCATTTGCGCGTGGAACATACTGCAGTTTGTCGAGCGTGTTAGTGCTATGTAGGTCGACAGTAAAGTCGAATGGCACCGCCTTCGTATAATAATAGGTGTGCCAGATGTCGCCTGTTGTATTAAAGTCGACCAATCGGCTGATTTCAAAACCTTCCATATCACGGGCCGTTGAGGTAGCGGTAAGACCCTTGATAGCGTACTCCAACGGGTTGACAGCCGTCTTCACGTGTAGTGGCGTCCATTCGCTCGCACCCTCACTATTGACCGCCCGCACCTTAAAGTCGTAGTCGGTAGCTGGCTGAAGGTCGTCGAAGAGAAGCGAGTTGTGGCGGATGGTGGTGTAAGTCTGACCGTTGAAGGCTATCTCATAGTAGTCGGCATTCTGCACAGGAGCCCACTTCGGTGTGACACTATACGACTGGACATCAGCCTCAAGCAGGTTGGGAGAAGTCAAGACACCCTTCTTTCGCAAGGTCTCGTTTGACTTTCTCAACTGCTCAAAGCCGTCCACACGGAGCGTCACGACCTCCTTCGTGATGTCGCATGACGCCAAGCGCACGATGATTTGGGAATTTTTAGTTACCAGTAGGCGTTCCATCTCACTGTTAGTCGTTGCGAAACGATTGATGTTAGAAGCCTGAACATACTGCCACGTGTTGTCGCCCTGCTCTGCTTCTGTTAGTCGAATCTTCTTTCCACCGACAATGGCTATGACCTTCTTAGGCTTTGCGTTGGTGTTCAGATAGAAAGTTGTCGACTGATTTTTGACCATTCCATCGAATGTTCCCACGGTTTTGTCGATGCTAACCGTCAGCACCTTCTTGTCGTTAAGGTCGGAGGTAATGAGCGTGGTAGCCCCCTCTCCGTTGAGATACTTCTGTGTCGTACCGTCGTCATCATAGAGGGTAAAGCTTGTCTTACCGTCTGGATAGAGTTCAAAGATGCGTCGACTCTTATCGACCTCAGAAGGGTTATTATTCGGATTGACCATCGGAATGATAGCACCCGACCTGACTAAGACAGGCAACTTCCATATCGGTGCGAAATAGTCGTTCAGTATGCAACCTCCTTCGTAGGTAGCTCCTGTGAAGTAGTCGTACCATGTTCCCTTCGGTAGATAGATGCCATTGCGCACGTCGTTGCCCTCCTTATCGGCCGAGGTGTTCTGATAGACGGGTGCAACAAGGAATGATGGACCGTACATATATTGGTAGCGTGTAGCACTACCGTGGGTGTAGTCGTTGCTATCATCAAGGAACATCGCACGCATGAGGGGCTTACCTGTCACGGCCTCATGGGCACATGAGTAGGTATAAGGGAGTAGCATCGACTTGAGTTTAAGGTAAGAACGGTTGATACTCGTCGCTGGCTCGCCCAAAGCCTGCGGATACTTAGGGTTACTACCCCACCCGTCCATATTCAACTGCATAGGTGTAAAGGTCTTCCATTGGAAGTCTCGGATGTTTACGGAGAGGTTTTTCCCACCAAAGATGCCGTCCATATCACTCGTGATATTGCCCATTCCGGAGAGGCCTGAGCCTATATAGGTTGGGATATGGAAACGAATATACTCCCACTCGCCGCCGGTCTGGTCGCCCGACCATACTCCGCCATATCGCTGTGTACCTGCCCATCCGTCCAAGGTGATGATGAAGGGACGCGCATCACTGCCGTAGTAAGGCATGATATGGGCCACATCGGCGATACCATTCAGGCCAAAGGAATAGCCTGCACCAACCCATGCTACATCGGTCTTCAGCACACGCACGCCTGCATCACGCACCTCCTTAACGATGTCGCGCTGCAGGAGAGCTGAGATACTGTCCACTGGATGGAGGTTTGACTGGGTCCATAGACCTATCTCAACACCGTTCTTACGGGCATAGTCGCCTAAGCTCTTGAGATTGGCAATATTACCATCAAGGGTCGTTGTCTGCCCATATCCTGCCCCGTAACCATCGTTAGGAAGAATCCATCCTAACGGCATATCGTCCTTCTTATAACGGTCGATAACGGCACGAGCAGAGAACTGATAGTTCTGCTTCTCACCATTGAGGCTCTCCTTGATACCGCCATTGTCTTTCTGACTCTCTACATATCTCTTTCCGTCTTCGAAGCTTATTCCCTTACCTTCCTCGGTGGTCTCCTTCCAATAGTCACGATTGTAGGCATTGAGATGGCCCTCATAGAAAGCAAACTTTGGCAATAAGACGGGATTACCGGTCAGTTGATAATAGTCGCGAAGCAAAGCGACTGGTGTCGTGTCGACCATTAAGAAGAGGTCGAGATAAGGCATTTCGTGACTGATTGTCACCGTGTTCTTGTCTGTACTACCAAAGTCGTAAGCACCGGGAGCAAACGTGTAAGGCATGGCCGCATAGCCCCCTGTCGACCAATAGAACGGTGCTGGCGAAGCAACACCACCATCGGTCCAACTGTTGGTATTGACTATCTCGATGCGTTTACCACGATGAGAGAAGCGTCCATTCTGTACTCCACCACCATAGAAGAACTCTCCCACGGCATTACGAAGCGTCACCGTGGTGCGATTCTTCTGAAAGTCAACACCCTTAACCTCCTTAATAACCTCCTTACCATTGCGGAGATCGGTAACTGTCATGAGTCCTGTGCTGCGGTCGAAACGCACACGTAGCTCGGCAGTAGACACAGCCACATCGGCATCCGACGCATTGATACTCAGCTGTCCTGCGTCCTTACGTGGGTTGTCAACGAGGATTTGCGCTGGAGGAGTGCTGGATGGGTCGCGCACAATGCCCCCCTTCGGGTCGCGGAAAAGGCGGAAGACGTTCTTACCATAGAAGTCAACCGTCATCACACCACCATCGCTGTAAGTAATCTCTACCGTTGTTGGATTGATTTGTCGAATACCGCTTACTACCGTTCCATCAGCAAAAGCGGTCTCGCCCACTGCTAATAACAGGGCAGCAAGCAGCATCTTTGCTCTTTTCTTTTTCATCTTATAGATTTTCGTTTTCGTCCTCTAAGCTTAGGTTTAGGCCTGTTCAGCGAACTACTTCTGGTTCTTAGCTTTTGATTGTTATTGTTACGTAGTGGCAAAGATACACCATATTTTTATAAATTACAATGTTTTAACCAATAATTTTCATACTTATCAGCTTTTTACGTCCTCCTCCCCCCGCTTCCTCCCGATTGTCTTCCCCATTCTTGCCCCACCTTTCCGACCGTCCCCTCCCCCCTGTCCTCGTTTCCCACACGCCCCGAACGTGTAAACATTTTTCGTCTCTCTCCCTCACAACTCACGCCCTTCAACGTTCAAGGAAAGGCCCTTCAACGTTCGAGAACATGCCCTTCTTAATGCAAGAAAAGGCTCTTCTTGATGCAAGAAAAGCATGTTCTCGTTTTGTATTCGTAACTCTCTGAAATCATGTGCGTTATATTCTTCCTTCTTGCTAATATTTCTATCGTAAATAAAAGTCTATCTCATTACTCTTTGTAAATGTTTTTCATGCGTATTAAGAATTACTCGTATCAACACGAAACTGATATGCTCACCGCTACATAGCGTCTTTTCCTCTCACGCTGGGTGGTAATTTTCTCTCACAGAACTCACAGACCTAACAGACCCTTTTTGCGCACTGTTTCGAACTCACAGAACGCCTCCGGCATACAGATATCACAGAACGTTATAGCTAAAGGTGGCTGTAAGGTTCTGTGTTATCGGTTGACTTAATGTCTCTGTGAAACCCTGTGTGTTCTGTTCATCTGTGTTCTTCTGTGAGAAAGAGAAAACACTTGAGAGTCGTGGGGAGGTTTTTTCACTCACAGAGCGCACAGAGTTCACGGAGGTTTTTGGCGCACAGTTTGAGCCCACAGAACGCCTTCGGCATACAGAGTTCACAGAGCGTTACTGCACCCTCGCTATGAGATAACACACAAACAACTCGCTGGGGAGGTTTTTCTCTCACAGAGCGCACAGAGTTCACTGAGCCTTTTGGCGCACAGTTTGAGCTCACAAGATAGTGGCCCCTCCCCCATCCCCTCCCCCGCAGGGAGGGGCGTAGTATGTGAGGTTACCCCTACAAGACTAACATTAAGGGACATAACGAAGTTTACACCCATCTTATAGGGGTATCTCGGTGATCACTCCCCTCTCTTTTGGGGAGGGGAAGGGGGAGGGGCCACCTGGGGAGAGAATATGAGCCTGCATTACAGTTAGACACAAACAGTAAGGGAATTAAGGCTGAAAACAACAATTAAATATTTTTTTGTATTGTTATTAGTCGTTATTATAAAACTTTTTACTTACCTTTGCTGCGTGTAAATGCTGTGAGAATTAAACTTTATATCAGCATCGAAGGAATAATCCTAAATCCTAACCAATGAAAATGAATAACTCTAAATACATTACACATTAATATAATATAGGTAGCACAACAGTAACAATCGTTGCGTTTGTGATGCCATGGCATACCACTATGTAAGGCATTACAATGCAGGTTCCCACCTTTGTTTCGTTGTGTTAAGACAATCGTATAATTTACTGACAACTTGGGAACAGTAGGTTAAATATCACATAAAAGCGATGATTAACAGTTGTAAGAAACAATTGATCAATAAAGATCAGCTTAAAAGTAAGCTACAAAAGACGACGCAAGCAGTTGCATGGGCAGCCTTAAGCATCTTTGGCTTTATAGGTCTAAGCGCATGTAGCTCTAAGATAGCGACCGTATCAGACACGAAGTATATACCCGAATTTCAACAAACATATTTCAGTAAGGGAGTCGACGAGATATCACCTGACAAGCTATCGCTATATGTAGACTATTCTAAATGTATCTCGTTAGGGCAGAACTCTCCCTTCTTCCAGGCATTAGTCCCATCATGGACCGATGCTACAAGGAAATATTACTCTATCAAAGGAAATCGTATTGAGCAACATCAACCAGACTCAACATTCCTGCTCCTACGTAACATCGAGGAGACAAACTACGCCGACCTCAAGACGGCAGCAGAGCGTATGGCCAATGAGAACAACGAGTCAGTGCTCCTTACCGATGGTGAATATTTCCAGCCATCCATTGCTAAAGGGAATATCAACAACCCTTATATGGCTGGTGCCTTAAAGGCTTGGCTGAAGAAGGGACATGACATCTATATCCTTTCAGAGCCTTACGTAGAGCCTTATAATGGTCAGACTTTCAACAAGAAACGTTTCTATATCCTCTTCACAGACTGTAGGTTGAAGGGGAATATCTATGAGCGTATCATGCAGACCATCAACCTCAAGCAGTTCCCACAGGTTGAGATGTTCCACCTCTCGGCCGACCATCCACAGTTGCTATCGAAGAATGCGCAGACAACCGAGCCTAACCAGCAACTGAATGCCAAAGTATCATCGAATGAAAATGGCTATGAGGTGCAAGACTGGGAGATTGATTGGGAAAACGGCATAGAGCCTTTGATTGTTAATGCAGTCAATCCTAATACAGGTCAGCCACTCCCTGATGGAGAGGCTTTCATCTCTGGTTGGAAATTAGACAGAGAGAGTTTCGGTGGTTATCGCATAACAGGAGTATCGGCTAAGGTGTATAATATCAATCAGGAGTACTCTGATTTCTACAATGCCAAGGATGCTAAGCAGAAGCCAGAGGCTAAGATTGACCCCGCCGAGTGCGAGTACTTTGTTAAAGTAGACCCAAAAGAGTTCAACGAACATGGTAAGATTGATTTACACTTCGATACCCAGAACTATAATCCAGACCCAGTGCTGAATGGCTCACCATTCAACTATTTCAAGATAGACATCTGTGTATCAAAGGTAGAACCATTGTTTGAAAAATACAAACATATCTTCACCTTTGACAGTATAGACATGCCTGGCAATAAGAATGTGTCCGTGGCAGCAAGCGTAGAGCAATGCCTTACCGACCCAGACATTAAAGCAATGATTAGCACCTGTCCTATCTATACCATCTATGTAAAGACTAATGAGCGTTAAACCTAAAATTATTTTAATATGACACCTATAACTAACATCTCACAACTTAACCAGTTGATGAACAGTACAATGGTCTATGCTGTTGTCGTTGGCTTCGTAGCCCTCCTTTTAGCCCTGCTCCTTTCAAACATGTTCCCATGGGAAGGTGGCAACGACCGTTCGTATATCAAACGACGTATTGCATTCATTGTAATAGCAATCATAGCCGTTTTGGGCTTTTGGCTATACAATGATTTAGTAGTGATGACACATATCCATAACATGGGATTTCAGAATATGTTCAAGGCATGCAACCTTAAATGTATGGGCATCAACCTTGGTGTCTACCTCGTTGCAGGTGTTGCACTAATGTTCACCTTCCGCCATTCTAAGTTTGGATCTATACTCGGCAAAGAAAAAAAATAATATCATCATGGCAAGACAATTCTTCGTACTTGGTATCGGTGGAACAGGTATGCGATGCATAGAGTCGCTTATCCACCTGTGTGCCATGGGTATGTTTGATGATACAGACATTCACCTACTGGCACTTGACACTGACAAAAACAACGGTAATTTCTCACGCTTAAAGGAAGTAAAGGATGCCTATTGCAACACTAAGGGGCAAGACAGGGCAAACAGAGTAGCGCTGAAGAACTCGTTCTTCTCTGCTAATATAAACTATTACGAGTTTAGCCCTAACTACGAACAAAAGAGTACTTTTAAGGCTGTCTTTAACTATGGTGACACACAGTATAACCATAGAGAGGAGACAGACTTAGCCGACCTTGTGTTGTCAGAGAACGTGGAAGACTTCAACCTCCGCCATGGCTATCGCGCACAAACCCATTTAGGATCGATGATGATGTATCATTCTATCCTCGAAGCGGCTAAGTCACCAGCAAATAATGAGTTGAAACTATTTCTTAGCGAACTCATCAGAGCATCTCAGAACGGCCAACCAAGAGTGTTCATCCTTGGTTCGGTATTCGGCGGAACAGGTGCTTCGTCTATCCCTATCATCCCACAAGCAATCTCTAAAGCTGCTGAGATAATGAGCAATGGAGCTGCCAACGTACTCAGAAGTGCCTACTTTGGATCTACTCTTCTTACTGCCTATTTCAGCTTTAGAGCGCCAAGTGGTGGCGAGCTAAACAATCAGAAGATTATCGCAACAAGTGATAAGTTTGCGCTTAACTCACAAGTAGCAATGATGTTCTATGATGATGACGCTACGGTAAAGAGCACTTATCAGAAATTCTATATGCTTGGAACGGACAATCTTAGCTGGAACCCAATGCAAAGAAAGGAAGACACAATAACGCAAACAATTACAGGTGGCGAGCAACAAAAGAATGACTCCCACTACATAGAATTGCTTGCTGCCTGTGCTGCACTCGATTTCTATAACACGGATGAAAATCAACTTCAACAAAACAAGGACCTCCATAAGACTGATTACGAGTATCGTGCAGTTTCTGAAAGTGGTAAACTTGACTTTGAAGACTTTGTCGGTAAGGAGAGAGCCAAGGAGTTTGCACAGAAGTTTGGAATGTTGATAGCCTTCTCTCTCTTCTGTAATGGCAAGGATGACTTTGTAGAGAGTGTAAGGTCTGGAGGCCAGAAAGAAATCCAAGAGTTCGTCGAAATGGATATCACACAGGCAAAGAGTTTGAGAGAATACTTCAACCTCTTCTTCGTGAAACAAGTGGGAGACAATCTTCAAGAGGGTTGGCTCCGACAGATCCATCGCTCAGCAGGTGGACAAGATGCCTTCTTATTCAATGCCAACCTATTCTCTCCAATGACGTTCAAAGAACTGATGAAGATGGATTGGAATAAATGTATCTATAGAAACGAAGGCATTGGTAAAGACAATACTTATAGTAAGAGTGGAGTGTTGGGATTTGGTTCTTTATTCGACCCATTCAAGAAACAGTTCATACAAACGCGTGACACTACAAAGGAGTGGCAGAACCTTACCAACAAAGGAGAGCAGCTGTATAAGTTAATATTCGACACATTAGCAAAGTTGTATAAGTTTAATTAATAGGGAAGTTATGTCAAAAGCATTATTGATAAAGAGTTATACCAACCTGACAACAGGAACTCAAGGTCAGTGGAACGAGCTTAACATGGCTTCGTCCTACATCCAAGGTATTGAAACAGGAAAGATATTAGAAGGGTTGACAGCGGAGAAACTTGCTGCACTCATCTCTGGTGTTCCTACACCATGGGCACGTGCAAAACTCTTCAAGTTTGCCTTGCAGACAATTGCAAGCCCCGACCCAAATATTAAAGCGTCTGGTTTACAGCAGTTCTATGACATGCTCTATGGTGAATGGAAGGGTCTGTTAGCAACCATCGCACTGTTCCCTGATCGTATTCGGTTCTCTAATCCTATCAAGATGGACGTTAAGGGAGATGAATATGATATCGCTGCCGCATTCGGTCGTATGCTTTTTGAAGATAAGGACGTGTGGGGCAATCAAGATAAACTTGCTAAGAACCCTGACGAACAACCGTTTATTCACCTCATCTACTACCGTGACCACTTGGTCGGTGGCACCTCCCCAATGACAGGTGTCTTCACTGGTGTCAACTATGCCAACCTCGGTGATGATGCCAGTGACATAGAGTGGTATCGTGATGGAAAGTTTGAAGACCCAACGAGATACCTCTCCCCAGACCAGTTACAAAAGGTCTACTTGTTCATAAAGAATATGAATAGCAACCTTGAGGAGTTCGAGAAGAAGATTAATTCTCAAAGAGGTGGTAAACAACCTATATCCATCGACGGCTTTAAACAGATGAGTCGTAAATGGGAACAGGAGTTGTTGTATTGTGGCGGTGGTAACCTTCGCGATAAAGGACCTATCGCTAAGTATGGCAACTTGGAGTGTCCTTTCTCACTACTCCTTAAGAGTGATGTGCCAGTCTACCTTAAACCAGACTACACCTTCACCTATACCAATAATGGAGACTACAAGCTCATCGGTGACATTCAGGACCTTCTTAGCGATGACAAGTTCGTCATTGGCTGGGCAGAGGATGCTGACACACGTCCGAAACTGTCTGATGCTCCGGTATTCTACCTAAGGGTCAAGGAACTAAAAGACGGCAGTATGAGCTATTTCACACTCCCTCTTTCAGAAAGAGGTATAGATATCTTCAAGAATAATCTACGTGGTCTGTTAGGGTACAACGAGAGCGGTAACACCTCACTTACAGGTGTTATCACAGACGCAGGACAGTTAGCAGTAACGCTGATTGTAGAGATTGACGGTCAGAAAGTGACGTTGAACACCCGTGAGTATGAGATTGATTGGATTACAGATCTGGGTAAGGTGATTATGTGGCCAGACTTTGTATCAGAGAGATGGGACAAGTATTACCTCTATTCAGAGTTTACCGCCGATGCTCAAGAGCAGTTCCAACCTATCTTCAAATGGCAGGGTGAGTTTGTAAGGACCATTGACGAAAAGTTTTGGACAGCCGATTACGAACCTTCAGCAGACGAAGATATACAGATAAAGGTCAAGAAGCTGATTACTTATCCAGCCGGACAAGGTGAAGAACTACCTAAGTATAACATCATCTGTACTGACAAACCTTTAGCCGGACTGTCTGCTTTTGTCAAAGACACAGGCCGTGATGTTCACGCAGGCTACCTCATCTTCCGTCAGGACGTGATAGTCGACAAGAGTACAATAGACCTAAACGGTACTGCCGTAGTAGGTATTGACTTTGGAAGTAACAACACCTGTGTATATTATAATGCAGGCGACAGAGGTGCCAACCCTGTTGAGTTTAAGAATTATAGAACAGTGCTTGTAGGCAAAGAGAACAGCGATACCCGCTCTATAGCAGAGAATAATGAGCTACTGTTCTTTACCAACTATGTATCCGAAAACGGACAGGTTAAGTCTTGGCTCCACGAACATGACACAAGGTATAACTGCTATAATGAATCAGAGGAAATCGCTGGTGGCGTCCCTGTAAACAGACCGAATATCTTTGTGAAGGAGATGAACCCGTATGAAATCAAGACTCAAGCTGGTACGTTACACTATAATATGAAGTGGCTGGACAATGATAAAGGCTTGCAAAAGAAGCGTGCTTTCCTGAAGTCTATATGGCTGCAAACCTGCGCATACCTTTATAAAGAGGAGCGAATACGGCCAGAAGAGTTGCGATGGAGTTACCCTGGTTCGATGATGGAGGCCGACAGTGCCGAGCTTGAGAAAATCTTTGAAGAGCTATGCCGTATGACCCCTATTACAGGAAGACGTCAACCACAATTAGGTAGAGAACTAACTACTGAGGCCGAGGCTGTCTGTAGCTTTGCCCTTTCACGTGACTTCGGACTGAACAAGGACAACATATTCCTCGGTATTGATGTCGGTGGAAGTACGAGTGATATCCTACTCCTTGCCAAAGACCAGAACAATGGCAACAAGTCGTCACTCTATCGGGAGAGTTCTGTCCGCATAGCTGCTGGAGTCTTCTTCAATGCAGTCATCAAGTCAGAGTCATTCCGTCAGGCGTTAGTTAGTTTCCATGAAGGAAGGAAGACAAAGGTCTTTGTTGCTAATATCAAGGAAGTTCTGACACAGCCATCAAAGGCACCTTACTATCTGAACAGTATCTTCGACCAATTAAAGAGCGAAAGCGACTACGAGGAGTTCTACTCTTCTATCAACAATAATGCGAGGTTTGTATTCACAATCCCAGCCTACGTGACAGGTCTGCTGCTCTTCTATTCTGGCATGCTGATAGGTAAGACTATCAAAACAGAGAAGATGGACCATATCAGAAGGGTTGATGTTCTCTCCTTTGGTAAGGGTGGTAGACTCTTCCATTGGCTCAGAAGTTCGGCAACACAAAGGGTGACAAACGAGTATTATGAGAACTGTCTCAATGCTGGTGTAAACCTTGTTACAGAAAAGAACTTGGAGGTGAAATACCGAGATGAGATTGAGATAAACAACAAGGCCGAGGTGGCAATGGGACTTGTTGACGCTAAGGAGCTCATAAAGAAGCAACAAGAGGTTGATTCTGACATCTGTGGTGAGACTGGCGTCAAGTACATCATGGATGATGGTACGCCTAAAGAGCTCCAGACAGAAGATGAGCTTACGGGTGAGTACTTTGCAAATGAGATGAATAAATTCGACTTCTCAGGAGTAACAAACTTTGAGAAATTTATGGAGATATTCATCGACTTTGTCAGTCAAAAGACTCGTCTCTATCCACAAGCAGACAATTTGCGAGAGGAACTCGCAGACCTCCCGAACAGAATCACAAGCTATATCTGCAATAATGATGATGAGTACCGCAAGGCACGTAGGACTCAAGGCGACGACTTCACCTATCATCAGCCAATCATCATAGCAGAAGGTGCTTGCTTCTTAGACACATTAATAAAGAAAGCATTCAATCAATAAACATTAATGAAGGTTCTTACTTTATACATAGATAAATGGTACATCATCGGTGCAGTTTGCATCGATGGTGTGCCACGTCCCATAACTCCTCCTAACGGGGAGGACCGTTTCTGGCTTTACTTCTATGAAGATAGAGTCAACGACACTATTGTCTATGGTAAAGATAATAAGCAACATTACCATAATAATGAACTTCAATATTATGGTAATGTCTTTGATCTAATTCCTGATACGACCGCCTCATTCATACGCTACGGTCGAAAGCAGGAGATGTACAAGATATTTAAGGCCTCAGGTATTCTTGACGAGTTAAGAGACGCTGTCGATGACAATGGAGGAGAGGTAGAGACTTATATCTCTTTCTCTAAGGACATCTCTGATGCTGCCCGTCTTATCTTCCTAAAAGACGTACTGGAAGGAAACAAGTTCACCGTAAAAGAGTCGGTTGCCCGTATCGGACAACTTGCCTTAGAACTTGCTTTCAAGAAGGGACAATATGCGGAAGATGGGTTCTATGTACTGCTCAATGCTTGCAACGAAAATCTCACCTATTCTGTGTATGAGCGCACAGAAGGTATCCTGTTAAGGAAGGCTGAGGATAGTCTTATTGGTATGGGAACCGACCTCAGAGGCAGGGCTTTGTTGGAGAGTGTTATCAAGAGTATCAATCAACGGCAACATTACCTCGACACAGAAGAAGACCTTGAACGTGAATATCTCTGTCTCAATCAGTATGTCGACCAGTGGATAGACAAGTTAGAGAATGCAGGTCCATACCGTCCTGTCCACATTAACAACATTAAATTCTCTCAACTCCCTAACACATACGACGCTGTTGTCTTAAAAGATGATATCGACAAGCATACACGTAGCATTGTCGATGATATCATCAGAGAGATAACTAATTTCATCAACAAAATCAACATACCTGCAGGAAAGCTCAAAGGAGTTGTTTTCTTAGGAAACACTTTTACAAACGAACAGTTTATCAGAGCTATCAAAGAGCGTTACGCCCTACCTGACAAGAACTATATTTTCTTTAAGGACTCCGAACTCCCACATATTGTTGCAGTCTATTCTGCAATAGATTGCGACCAGTTTTCAGAGGCAACTCGTGTAGCCATCGCCAATGGTGAGACTGAATTAGAACGCCGAAGACTTGCACAAGAGGAAGAGGCAAGAAGAGTTGAGGCCGAACGACAGAGGGCTGAACAGGAAGAAAAGGATAGAGCTGCGCACGAGTCAGAGAATAAGTATAAAGAGGCGATGGCCAATATCTATGATTATGAGAAGAAGCAAGACTATGCCCAGATGTTAGATTGGGCCGACATCGCACTTCAACATAATCCTGACGACCAAGAGGCAAAGCAGAAGAAGGCTGAGGCTACACGACTCATGTCGGAGAAGAAGGTGAAAGAGGAGCAATATAAAAGTATCATTCAGCGAGCACAAAAGAGCTTTGAGGCTATGCAATGGCAAGAAGCACTATCGCAGAGTGATGCCGCACTGAACCTGATGCCGAACTCTAAAGAGGCTGAACGTATCCACCAAGCAGCAAGAGAAAAGATTGACTCGCTGACCTTGATTGAGAAATATCTTACTCGTGCTGACATGTTCCTGGCACAACAATACTACAAAGAGGCACTTGACGAGCTTAAGAAGGTACAGGCTATTGACAACGAGAACAAGGAGGCACAGGAGCGAATACAGAAGATAGAACAAGAGCAGAAAGCGCATGAACAACGTGTTACAGACCTCATTAAGCAATACAAGATGGCTGAGGAGGCTAAGGACTTCGACACTGCTATATCCTTGTGTAACGAGCTGATTGACACAGACACCGTCTACCAACGTAAGTGGACAGAAAGGGTTGAACAACTGAAAACGGCAAAGCTCGACTTTGATAAAGAGGAGGAGAGATGGCAAAAGCTTAAACGTCAGATTGATTCGGCCCTCTTCGACGAGGATTGGGATAAAGTAGTTACCTATGGTCATGAGGCACTCAGGATGCGTGAGGACGAGAACCTCCGTAAGAATGTTGCCCGTGCTGAAGAGAAGCTCGCTACCTTACAGGCTGAGAAACGATACAAAGATGCTGTCCATGAGGTCAAAGACTTCATCGTTGACAAGAATTGGGATGAGGCAAAAGACCTACTAACAGAATTGCAGAGGGAATATCCTGAGCATCGTAACGACCTGAAACTGCTATTCAAACAGATATTCGATGCCGAGACTGCCTTTCAGAGTCAAACCGTAAGCGAAGGCAAAACACAGCCTGTTAGGACTGTTAGTAACCGCAATTCTCAGCATCAAGAAGATGATTTCTTTGGGACAAGTGGCAAGACAACGACCACATCGAGTGGCTATTCTAACACCGTCTCCAATGCTGAACAGGCGTATGCTGAATTCTCCTCTACGGTAACAAAGGAGGAAACACAGGGTGATGACTTCTTTGAAACAGGTGGTAAGGCAACGACGACGATAAGCGGCAGCACCCACTCCACCGCCATTTCTGACCATCTGCGTACGATAGCTGCTGGCTCATCAACAAAGAAGTCGACCGATGAGGACGATTTCTTTGACATGAAAAAGCCCCCAGTCAAGGGCAAGGCAAAAGGAGAGAAGACAGCAAGAGACACCGACAAAGATTTTGATTTTTAGCATTCACATACAATAAACATTTAATCAATTAGTAATTATGGCAGAAGTAACATTAAAGAAAAAGATTACTCTTCGCAAAAAGCAGGAGGAGTGTGCCTTCACATTCTCAGGTAAGCTTAAAGTTAAGTTGTTATGGAACTCACCAACAGACTTAGACCTTTGCATCTTCTTTAAGAAGAAGGATGGCGAAGTAGGTGGCGTCTTCTCTAATGAGTATCGTGGTAGAAAGAGCGACCTCGGCGCATTGGATAAGTTCCCATTCATGCTTCACTTAGGCGATAACAAGGAACCTTCAGAGGGCGGTGAGGAGACTGAACAGATCAACGTTGCCAGTCTTGACGAAATCGAGAGCGCTTACGTTTGCATCATCAATTACAATGCAGCAATCGAGCAGCTCGATATTACATACGCTGACGAGGGCGGTCGTGTTGAACTTCAGAGCGACTCTGGTGATTACCTCGAGGTATTGGCCGATGCAAAGGAGACTGGTCACGTTTACTGCGTATGCTCTATCAAAAACAACGGTGGCAGCTATGCGCTCAAGAATGAGAGCCGCGTAATGGATCTTGGTACTGCTTTCGATGAGATACCAGGCTTCGCAATTATATGCAACGAATAATATGGTTGAAATTAAAAGGAAGGTTACACTGAGGACAAAGACGTCTCAGCCAGAGGAGAAACCCGCAACGGAGGTGACGCCTGAGGTGCAGTCGTCTGCGTCCCAACAGGAACCAACACCTACCCCACCTCCTCCTACAGAGCCTACAACCAATGCTGAGGGCAGTAAGGGGGGTGGAAAATGGAAGGAATGGTTGGCTGCATTTGTTCTTGCATCACTTCTTCTTGGTGGCTATCACCTGTACAGCAACAGTCAAGGGAATGACGCTCAGGACACTACTACTGTGGCTAAGACCGACAGTACGGACGCCCAGAAAGACTCTACACAGACGGCCCAAGCTGACTCTACAACTAAGGTGAAGCCTGAAGCTGACGGCAACAACGTTGCCACAGAGACTGCTAACGAAACGGCAGCTGAAGGCAGCTCTGTTAGCAAAGCCACTACTCCTTCAAGCAACACCTCAGCTAATAACACTACTGCTAACACAACGACAGACCAGCAGACAGCGTCTACGGATAATCTCGGGACGTCAAGCACTACCGAGCCAAAGGCAGCTGAACCAGCTAACTCTGTCCAAGAAACAGCAAAGGATGTTATCAGAGGGACATACGGTAATGGTGTGACACGTAGGCATAGGCTGGGTTCTCGCTATGAGGAAGTCCAGAAGCGTGTCAATGAAATGTACCGACAGGGACTAATTCGCTAATACCTTCACTCACTTTATACATGAGGGTGTACTCAAATCAATAGATGAGTACACCTTCATACAAAACTAATTATCATGCTGATATACATAATTCTCGCAGTCATTTTATGGCTTGTACTCCCCATTTTCATCAATGGACGTATCAAAAAGAAACATGACCGAAAGGCATTAATCATGCTGTGTCGTATCTTGGCCATCGCGTTTATTGCCCTTGGCATTTATAGAGAATTATTTATCTAAACGCATTATGCGTTGGTAATCATATCATCTTAGCTTACAGAGATAAGTAGAATTAAATATAATAACATTTCAAAATTATGGAAAACTTAGATGAATTGAAGAAGAGTCTACTTGCTGATGGCAAAATAGACAAGGAGGAAGTAGAGCAACTGCGCAAAGTGCTTTATGCTGACGGAGTGATTGATGCAGAAGAGGTTGCCTTCCTCTTCGAGCTCAACGACGCTGTTTCTGGTGAGAACAATGCTCCTGAATGGAAGGAGTTCTTTGTTGAAGCAATATCTGACAATATCCTTGCAGATGGCGAAATCGACGAAGAAGAAGTGAAGATGCTGTCTGAAAAGATTGGTGCTGACGGTCAGGTAGATGAAACAGAGGAAGCTCTGTTGCTGAACTTGAAGGCTAAAGCAAAGAATTTCCCAGCTGCCCTCGATTCTCTTCTGAAATAAACAATAATGTAAATAATATCTTTCTGGATAATTACAATGCGGTAGGAGGTAAGCACTCATCACATGTGCTTACCTCCTGCTGCGTATTACCTCGTATGGCTTTATCTTTGGACTCGAGTGAAGATGGTCATGTGCTCCCCTCTTATTGCGCATTATTTGGTTTGATATTTCCGTTGGTTCCGAGTGAAGATGGTCATGTGCTCCCCTCTTATTGCGCATTATTTCGTATGATATTTCCGTTATTTCCGAGTGAAGATGGTCGTGTGATTGTCTCCTACTGCGGATTATTTGGTTTGATATTTCCGTTGTTTCCGAGTGAGGATAGTCGTTTGAAAGGCTCCCACTGCAGATTATTTCGTTTGATATTTCCGTTGTTTCCGAGTGAGGATGGTTGTGTGATTGTCTCCTACTGCGGTTTACTTAATACGCTACTTTATGCTGTCAGAACAAGCGTTCGGCATCGGCTTAAACCATGCTTATAACCTTCAAGAAATCAGGATGTTATAAACATCCTCCAAGAACATGCCTTTCTTAGTCCAAGAAGAGCATGTTCTGCGTGCAAGAAAGGCATGTTCTGAAATGTTGTTAAGGCCCTTCTGCAATCGAGAAGGATGTGGGGAGAAATCGTGGAGAGATTTTTCTCTGACAAAGCACACAGCGACCTCACCCCCAAACCCTTCTCCGAATGGAGAGGGGAGTAGTATGTAAGGTTACCCCTATTGGCCTGCTTGCACATTTCGTAGAGTATTTTTTCTCACAGAACTCACAGACTTAACAGAGCTTTTCTACCAACGTTTCGATCCCACAGAACGCCTCCGGCATACAGATATCACAGAGGCCTTCCAACTAAGATTAGCTGTAACGTTCTGTGATATCGGTTGACTTAATGTCTCTGTGAAAGTTTGTGCGTTCTGTTCTTCTGTGTTCTTCTGTGAGAAAAAAGAAAACACTTGAGAGTCGTGGGGAAATTTTTCTCTCACAGAGCGCACAGAGTTCACTGAGCCTTTTGGCGCACATTTCGAGCTCACAGAAGGCCTTCGGCATACAGAGGTCACAGAGGCCTCACCCTCGCTATGAGATAACACACAAACAACTCGCTGGGGAGGTTTTTCTCTCACAGAGCGCACAGAGTTCACTGAGCCTTTTGGCGCACAGTTTGAGCCCACAGAACGCCTTCGGCATACAGAGGTCACAGAGGCCTTCCAACTAACATTAGCTGTAACGTTCTGTGATATCGGTTGACTTAATGTCTCTGTGAAGCTTTGTGTGTTCTGTTCTTCTGTGTTACTCTGTGAGAAATAAAACGCATCCTCTCGATAAGATAAGACTCATGCAAGTTGCTGGGGAGTTTTTCCTCTCACGCTGGGAAGGTTTTTCTCTCACAGAGCGCACAGAGTTCACGGAGGTTTTTGGCGCACATTTCGAGCCCACAGAACGCCTCCGGCATACAGAGTTCACAGAACGTTATAGCCAAAGATGGGTGTTGGGTGTTAGGTGTTAGGTGTTGATGATTAGTTATAGAGGGGGAAAGGGCAGTTAGTAGAAAGGTCAGTTATTGTTGTCATTAAGGGCGTTGTCTTGCCATGTCAACTTACGCAAATCCGTGTTCTGCCATATATATTGATGCTTCATAGACCTCTGTTTTAGTGCAACAAACTTACAACTTTTTTGCTATAATGACAAGTGTTTGCGGAGAAAAAAGCAGTTATTCTCCGCAAACTTGCGGAGAATATGCTTTCTATTCTTGGTATGTAGGGTGAGTAGACGAGTGAACAAGTGGACAAGGGAACCAGATAATTGTAGACAGGGGAAATAGAAGACAAAGTAACAGGAGAACAGGGGCTTTAGAGGAGACAGGTAACGAGTGGACAAGAGAACCAGCTGATTGTAGATAGGGGAAATAAAAGACAAAGTAACAGGAGAACATGGGCTTTAGAGGAGACAGGTAACGAGTGGACAAGGGAAGCAGTTGATTGTAGACAAAGGAAATAAAAGACAAGGTAACAGGAGAACGGGGGCTTTAGAGGAGACGAGTTGACAAGTTAACGAGTTAACCAGTTGATTGCGACGAAAAATCACTGCTAATAGTAGTAATTAGATTGGGCAGTTGACGAGTTACGAGTGGACAAGTTAACCAGTTGCTTGCAGCGATAAACCACAGCTAATAGTAATAAACATAATAATGAATAATGACTGATGAATGGAGAAAAGATTGTGAATTATGGTTGAATTATGGACTACAAAAAAGCCTCCGAAGTAATGAATACTTCGGAGGCTAAATCTGTATGCGCTACTATGAGCGGATAGAAGTTAACGCTTACTCATAAGTTCCAATCAAGATACTCGTAAGCACCAATCTCACCAATCAAGAAACGTGGGTTCTCGCTTGTGTCAAAGCTCTGGAGGATTGTCAGCTTAACAAACTTACATGTTACTGGAGTATTAAATACAATTGGGAATGGAGTATCATCATCATAGGTTGAGGCTGCAGTGGCAGTACCCATGTTTGTCCATGTCTTACCGTCTAAGCTGGTAGCTACAGCCACCTTCTTCACACCATATCCGTAGCTTGTGTAGTTGCAAAGGATACCAACACCAATCAGTTCCTTTGTGCTATTGAATGCCATTGTAAACTCTGGCTCATAATAGGTATATGAATACACATAGGTGTTGTTATCGCCATCATTCAACTTTGCTGCATTAGAACTGCTGAGTGTAGTTGACATCTGATATTCGTTCAA
>QWCO01000197.1_pt1 | contig 31516 bp, 20 predicted proteins | sample 1972611 | NCBI WGS metagenome assembly QWCO01 (sample SAMN09866706, study PRJNA288562) | Human oral metagenome isolate term1_saliva, whole genome shotgun sequencing... | reverse complement strand
CTTGAAGAAGTTCTGGAAGCTTTATCAGCAGGAACTCAACGATGATGAGCCTTCAAAGGATTCATTGAAGAGCGTTCATAAGCTTATCAAGAAGGTGACAGGCGATATTGAGCAGTTCTCTTACAATACAGCTGTTTCTGCGTTTATGATTTGTGTTAACGAGCTCGGACAGCAGAAGTGTGCTAATCGTGAACTATTGAAGAAGATGGTTATCGTCATCGCTCCATTCGCACCTCACATGGCAGAAGAACTGTGGGAGCAGTTGGGTGGTGAGACAAAGAGTGTCTTCGATACTGAATGGCCAGCATGGGACGAGTCTTATCTCGTAGAGAATGAGGTGCAGCTGACAGTATCTTTCAATGGTAAGGCACGTTTCCAGATGACTTTCCCAGCTGATGCAACGAAGGAAGATATTGAGAAGAAGGCTTTAGAAGACGAACGAAGCCAGCACTATATCGACGGTAAGACAATCGTAAAGATCATCGTTGTGCCGAAGAAGATTATCAATATCGTTTGCAAATAACTATTCAATAAACCATAGAAGAGGCTGTATGGAAACAGGACTGTTGGCTTGTTTCTCTACAAGCGGGAGCCATCTACGAAGGTGAGGTGCGTTTGTGAAGAACCGCTACAGCTGTGTTTCGATACATCCTCTTCATTATAACCATTCTAAGAGCCTATGACTATTGATCAACAACTTATCCGATCCGAAGCCAAAGATTACTTTTTCTTGACCGTTGGCTTACTTATCTATGCAGCAGCCTTTACTATCTTCCTCATGCCTTATGAGATTGTTACGGGCGGAGTGACGGGTATGTCGGCTGTTATCTACTATGCTACAGGCTTTAAGATAGAAAACACTTATATCATCATCAATGTCTCCTTGCTGATTGTTGCACTGAAAATATTGGGCTTTAAGTTCTTGATGAAGACCATCTATGCCATCTTTGCCCTTTATTTCATGCTTCTCTTTGCACAGGACTTGATGCCGAAAGATTCCGCAGGGCACTTTATCAAGATGCTTGGTGAGGGGCAGGACTTTATGTCATTGATAATTGGTTGCTGTCTGACAGGCACTGGATTGGCTATTGTCTTCCTAAATAATGGAAGTACGGGAGGTACGGATATCATTGCTGCCTGCGTCAATAAGTATCATGATATCTCGTTAGGACAAGTCTTGATGGGCGTCGATATTCTGATTGTGGGTAGCTGTCTCTTCTTCCCACAGTTTGGTGATATCATGGAGCGCCTACATAAGATGGTCTTTGGTTACTGTACTATGTTCATCGAATGTTTTATGTTAGACCACGTGATGAACATGCGGCGCGAGTCAGTACAGTTCATGATCTTCTCTTGGAAACATGAGGAAATAGCCAAGGCTATCGTCGATGAGACCGAACACGCCCTGACCATCCTCGATGGACACGGTTGGTACACTGGCAATGATATGAAGGTTATCTGCTTGTTGGCAAAGCGTAACGAGAGTAAAACTATCTTCCGTATCATCAAGATGGTTGACCCAACCGCCTTCGTAAGCCAGAGTTCGGTGATTGGTGTCTATGGTGAAGGCTTCGATCAGATAAAGATTAAAGCTAAAAAGGAAATGAAAAAGCAGGAAAAGAAGTTGGCTGAAGCCATGAAAAAGCCTGCGAATGAACAGAAATAAAGATGCTGAAGAGCTGTGTTCTGGCTGCTAATTAGCAGGGACGCACGGCTTGTGTGCCCACTGGTGATAAGCTTTTAAGGACATACAAACCGTGCGTTCTTGTTGTAGGAATAGTACTTAGGGCTTTCAAACATGGCTTTTTAGCATTCTAAAAACGTTTTATAGAGATGAAAATAGTATTTGCAACGAATAATAAACATAAGCTCGAGGAGATAAAGGACATCCTTGGAAAGGAGTTTGAAATCGTTTCTTTGGCTGAGATTGGCTGTCACGAGGATATCCCTGAGACTGGAGCTACACTGGAGGAGAACGCTCGCCAAAAGTCAACCTACATCGTTGAGCATTACAGCCACGATTGTTTTGCGGATGATACGGGGCTTGAGGTGGAGGCACTCGGTAGTGAACCTGGTGTACATTCAGCTCGTTATGCAGAGGGAACCGACCACGATAGCGAGGCTAACATGCGTAAGCTATTGGCAAATTTAGAAGGGAAAGCCAATCGTAAAGCCTGCTTTCGCACTATTATCTCACTTATCATTGATGGTGTAGAACATCAGTTTGAGGGTAAGGTAGAGGGTAGAATCGCTACCGAGAAGCATGGTAAGGAGGGCTTCGGGTATGACCCTATCTTCATTCCAGAGGGTTATGACAAGAGCTTTGCAGAGTTAGGTGAGGAGATAAAGAACCAGATTTCCCATCGTGCGAGGGCTGTAAAGAAGTTGGCGGAATACTTATCCTCATGTTATTAAAGTATTCATCTACATGCTATCGATACTCCTTCCTATTTATAAATGTAGCTGTGTAGCTTTGGTAACAGAGCTCCAACGGCAATGTATGGATTGTGGAATTGCGTATGAGATTATCGTGGCTGACGATGGAACAATGGCTGATACTATGAATCAACACATCGTTGAGCGTAACAAAGTCATTGGTCAGTTAGAGGGCGTGCGGTATATTATAAGGCAGGAGAATGTCGGTCGGTCAGCCATTCGCAACTTCCTTTTCTCGCAGTCAAAAGGTGATTGTATCCTCTTCATAGATGGTGATTTATCCCTTGATAACCCTGATTTTATTCATAGTTACACGCAAGCAGAAGGTGATGTGGTCGTTGGTGGTATCAAAATAGGTGGCAATCCCGAACAATGGAAAGGGAATCTTAGATATAAATATGAGTGTGCGTGCGAAGCTAATAACACCATAGAGAAACGACAAAAACAACCTTTTCAACATCTTGCAACTAATATCCTCATACGAAGAAGAGCATTAGGTGAATGTCCATACGATGAGCGCATTAGTCGTTATGGCTATGAGGACGTGTTGTTGGGGAAGCGTTTTCAACAGCAAGGACTTACTATTAACCACATTGATAACCCCGTTCTGTTTTGTAACTTTGAGTCTAATGAGACATACATAAGCAAGACCGAGGAGGCATTACACACTCTCCTCCAATTCAGAAAGGACTTAATCAACTTCTCTTCACTGCTCAAGATGGTTGAAAGAATCCATCATTTCCACCTCGCAAAGCTCCTCTTTTTGGCTTTCAAGTTGCTTCATAAGCCCTTAAAACATCGTTTGGAAAGCAATAAACCAAGTATTTTTCTGTTTAATTTATATAAGCTCATGTATTATATAAGCCTTGAGCAGCAAGCAAGATAATATTCATTTCGACAAAACCCCACTATGACAATAAAACGAATTATCCTATCTTTTATCATTCTTATATCCTCTCTCTCTGCTATTGCAGGAGGTATTGGGACATGGAAGTCTTACCTTTCTTATGCCAACATACAATGGGTTGAGCAAGGAGGCAATCGGTTATATGTACTTGCATCTAATGCCCTTTACACCTATAATAAGGCTGATCAAAGTATTCAAACATACGATAGAAAGAACGGACTAAGCTCTATTGATATTCGATACATTGGTTGGAATGAAGTTGCCAAACGCCTTGTTATTGTCTACGAAGACAATAATATCGACCTAATGGACGCTAAGGGGAACGTTACGAACGTACCCGACTATTATTTAAAGGCTTTGATTTCCGACAAGACAGTCTATAGTATTGATATGAATGGGGCTTATTGCTATCTTTCAACAGGCTTCGGACTTGTCAAGCTGAATGTTGGTAAGGCAGAAATAAGCGATAGTTACAACCTCTCCTTTCCGGTTAATTACAGTTATATAGAAGGTTCTTACATCTATGCCGCAAGCCAGTCTAATGGGCTATATCGTGCTCCGTTAACGGCAAACTTGCTCGATAAGAACAACTGGACACGAGTTGGTGGCTATGTGGAAAGACCGAAGACGATGGATGCAAACCTCCTTAATCAAGCGAAAACATTGAATCCTGGAGGTCCAAAGTATAATGGTTTTGTCTATATCCAATACCTTAATAACCGCTTATATACCGTCCCTGGTATGTTTAAATCAGGTTATGGAGATTCTAATACACCTGGTTCTGTACAGATTCTACATGATGGTGAGTGGACGAATTATCAAGAGAATCTATCGTTAAAAACGGGCTATGAATATCTTGATAACAATGTTCTTGCAGTCAATCCACGCAATGCTAACCATGTATTTGTTGGTGGAAGAACAGGCTTATACGAGTTTCTTGATGGACAATTAAAGGCTTATTATAACAAAGACAACAGTTTGTTGCAAGGTGCAATGGACCGAGGACGAGAGTTAGGAAACAACTATGTGCTTATTAATGGGCTTTGTTTCGATAATAAAGGAGACCTTTGGATATTAAATAGTCAAGCCTCCAGAGAGAATCTCTTGCGTCTTTCGGCTGATGGACAGATGACTTCTTTCAGTAAGCCAGCCCTTATGAAGGATGGAGTAGGGGGCTCTGTCCTAACAAGTATGGTCTTCGATAACCGCAACAACTTATGGTTCTGTAATGATCACTGGGGCTATCCTGCTTTGTTCTGTTACCAACCTGCAACTGACAAGTTGCTTTCTTTCACTCGATTTGTCAATGAGGATGGTTCGAGCTTAGACTTAGTACCCCATAGTGTGACGCCTTTGTCGAATGGAGATGTGTGGGTTACCACTACGATAGGACCACTTCTCTTGTCTCGTTCGGCTATTGATAACCCTGAAACAGCCGTTTTTACGCAGGTAAAAGTGCCTCGTAACGATGGTACTAACCTTGCTGATTATCTTCTGTCGGGCATTGATGTCACCTGTATGGCTATTGATGGAGGAGGCAGGAAATGGTTTGGAACAAAGGCAAATGGTGTTTATCTCATCAGTGCCGATAATATGACACAGGTGAAACATATCACCTCTTCAAATAGTCTGCTTCTATCAGATAATATCCTTTCTATCGCTATCAACAACACAACAGGCGAAGTATTCTTTGGTACGGACAAGGGTTTATGCTCTTATATGAGCGATGCGACGACACCATCCGACCAACCGAGTGAGGACAAAACATACGCTTATCCAAATCCAGTTAAGCCCGGTTATACAGGCCCAATCACCATTGTTGGACTCTCAATGAACGCTGATGTGAAGATTGTCACTACAAATGGCGTACTCGTTGCAGCGGGTATTAGCAATGGTGGTAGCTTTGTTTGGGATGGCAAAGACAAGTCTGGTAAACCCGTTGCATCAGGTGTTTACATGGTTGAAAGTGCTGATGAGGATGGTAACAATGGCGTTGTTTGTAAGGTTGCGATTGTGAGATAGAACAAAAAAAATATTCATTTCATAATAATCTTACTATAAGAAACAACTATAATGAAGGATTATCAATAGGGTATATGGTGTTAGAGAGAGAACATTGGATAGATATGCTACGAGGTTTCTGTATGTTATCTATATTATTGGATCATACTGAAATCTATTAAACAGGAGGTAACCTTATTCCTTATGATTGGTATGTTTCGAATGTTCTAATCGTCTTTTTCTTTCTGTCGGGATACCTCATGTACAAACAGCAAGGCTTTTCTTTGAAGCATAAGCTGACTTCGATAGGGCGCAGTCTACTTCTTCCTTATTTTCTCTTTACCATAGTTTTGGCACTACCAAAGGCCTTTGCACATGGTCATAGTTTAGACTGGGAGAGTTTATTATTGCTTATCTTGACTGGTCGAGCCTCTTGGTTTATTGCTGCCTTGATAGTTTCTGAAATTGTTTTCAGCCTTTTCTTGTGGATAACTCGTGGAAAAGTTATAGCCTTACTCATTCTCTCTTTGTGTGCTTTTGTTGGTTCGGTACTTTTAACGAAACAATCCACTGATTATCCCTGGTGTATCAACAATGCTCTACAAGCAGTTCTTTTCCTTTATATCGGATGGTTTTATCATCTTTGGAAAGAAGTTTTCAACCGTATCAACACACCATTATACACATCATTTCTCTTTATATCCCTTATAATAATAAAAGGTTATGCAACGTGCAAAGGGGTGCATACGATGATATACCCAATGGGTATAGACTCTTATTTCCTATTCTTTCTTGATATGTTGACGAGCATTTTCTTACTTGTAAATGTTTGTAAGCAGCTGCCAAGGTGTAAGCTGGTAGAATGGGTTGGAGCGCATAGTATTGTTTATTATTTCGTCTGTGGAGGTGTTCCTCTTTGCTTATCTTTAGCACTTGAGAAGGTGGGGTTAGACTATCATGGGGCTTACTATAGTGTGCTGATAGCCTATGCTTTGGTCTGCATAGTGGCAAGCTGTATTGTTGCAATCGTCTATCGCTACTTATCATTTATGATAGGAAAGAGGCAGTAGCTCCTTTTTAACGAAGAGATAACGAACAAAAAGCAGTTGAAATCTTTGCTTCTAAAGGCAGAGAAAGCCGGTTGTGATGGTGTTTGGTATACTGAAGGCGAACAGATAAAACGCTTGAAATAAGACAAAAGAAAGCTGAAAATCGCAATCTTCGTATGTATGCTATCTCCTTGGTAACACTTGACAAGGACGGATATGTTGTTGTTTCTCTATTTTTAACGCCATGTTAATGGTTCCTATTGAGTGCTGTCTGTCTTATTCTTTGGACTTCTGAGCACTCCTTATAGGCCTTTTGATGACTCTTTCCCCATGTTTATTCAATAGCCGAACAGTGTGACATAAACTTGAACTGATACGCTTTATCGAATTATTTTCATGAAGGGAAAGAATTATTTTCATGACAAGAAATATTTATTTTCATGAAGAAAAATATTTTTTTTCATGAAAAAAAATCCATTAAAAGAAATGTTATGGGTTGTTTACCTTTCTTTTATCACACCTAAAAGCCTATTTCGAGGAGTTTGTTAATACTTGTATGCAATATTGATGTTGGTTGAAAGTAATTGATTTCCTTGCTTTTATCACTAAAAGAGAGTATCTTTGCAAAATAAAGTAATGGCTATTACGGTAATGGCCATTACTAAAGAGGAATGTTTATGAGGTTTTATGATAGAATAAATGAGCTAAAACTGCTCTCTGATGTAGAGCTATTGAGCCACCAAGAGGCCCAAATGACGGTGCTGATTGGTCGTAGACGTATTGGCAAGACCGAGCTTGCCTTGAAGAGTGGAGAGCGCCTTACACTGCTTTATTTCTTTGTGGCACGTAAGTCGGAAGCACTATTGTGTGATGATTTTCGTGCTGTGATAGAAGAGACACTGCAGGTTCCTATTGGACGATATACATCTTTTTCAAAGCTCTTTCATCATGTGATGGAATTGTCTAAGACACGTGCTTTCACTTTAGTCATTGATGAGTTTCAGGATTTTGGGCGTGTTAATTCCTCTATTTTCAGTGAGTTACAACGTGAGTGGGACTTGAATAAGGGCGGAAGTCACCTTAATTTGATAGTTAGTGGTTCGATTTATTCGATGATGCATAAGCTATTTGAGGATAGTAAGGAGCCACTTTTCTCACGTGCAGGACGCATTATAAATCTGCAGCCTTTTACTACTGACACCTTAAAGGAGATTCTTCGTGACTTTAATCCATCCTATACTTCAGAGGACTTGTTGGCACTCTTCACTGTATCGGGTGGGGTAGCATGGTATATCAGTTTACTGATGGATAACAAGCGGACGGTAAGAAAGACGATATACAGTATGCTTACGGAGGTCAATTCGCCTTTTATTAATGAGGGTAAGAACGTTTTGATAGAGGAGTTTGGGGCTGATTACTCCATTTACTTTTCTATTCTTATTTGTATATCTGAGGGTCAACTTACGCGTAAAGAGATAGAGAATAAGATCGGAATGGAGGCCAGTGGCATTGGAAGCTACCTTGAACGACTGGAGAAGTATTATGGTTTGATAGAACGTCATCAGCCTATTTTCGCAAAGAGTAATTCTCGAAAAGTGCGCTACACACTATGCGATAATTTCCTTACATTGTGGTTTCGTTTCTTCTTCAAGTATCAGGCTTTCGTCGAGAATGGTGCTTTGAAGCAACTTGCACGCCTTATCGAACGTGATATCAACATACTTGAAGGCTTCATGTTAGAGAGGTATTTTGAACGTAAACTGCGTGAGACAGGTGATTATACACGGATAGGAAAGTACTGGGACCGCAAGGGCGAGAATGAAATAGACCTTATTGCTGTGAACGAAATAGATAAGGTTGCATGGGTGTATGAGGTGAAACGCAATGCTAACAAATATGACGAGGCTATCCTTCGGGCTAAGGTAGATAATCTATTGCAGAACTGTTCAGAGCTTCGGACCTATAAGTTAAGTCTTGGTTGTTTATCTTTGGACGATATGTAGATAATTGCTTTGACCATTACACAGGGACATATATAAGAATTAAAAATGCCCTCGTCGACCCTAAAACTTAATAGAGTAGGGGATAGACGAGGGCGTTTATGGATATTGATAGGTTGTGATAAACCTGTGTATCGTGCGTTATTATTTCTATTGTCTCTAATGAACTGTGTTGATGAGGTCGGCAGGTAGTGGGATATCAAGGCTGCGAGCGCGTTCGGCATTACGCCTCTTTATCTTGCGCTGGGCATCAGCTTTCTGCTTTGTTATGGCTCCCGGCTTCTGCTTGTAGAGTGGGAGTAGACGCGGATTCCACGTACCCTGTACGTCACGCTTGGCCTTACACTCGATAGACTTGGGGTAGTAATAGACGGCTTCGGGCTGTCGCTGGGTCGCATAATCACCTGTATCCCATCTACCATTGTCGTTTTCATCGACGATGACACGTAGGTAGTAGACCCCAGGCTTTACGTAGTGGAAGGTCGCTTGATTGTTCTTTGCATACGTCTCCTTCACAGGCTTGTCGCTTTCATTGAGTAGTTGCAATAGGCAATTCTTACCTTCCATGCCCTGTAAGGTCATCATCAATGTGCCATACTCGTCTATTGACGGGATACGGATGCCCTGTTTATACTTTGCAGACACCTTACCATAGATATCTGTGAAGGCTGCTGAGTCGACCTCAAGACTATATTCATGACCGGGATCCCAGGTGCTGACGAGTTTCATTAACCGTGGTCTACCAGGTTCGGCACCGAAGCTGTATTTCGCTCGATACCACATAGAGTCTATCTTCTCATAGAGATGTATCTTGGAGGTATCGGTCTTTTCAAGTGGAGTAGGGATCTCGAACGTTGGGTTTTGGTCTGGGTCCATTTGCGAGGAGACATTGTATCTTACCTCTAAAGGTGTGACTGGCATAGCCGTTTGTAAGTCTTTTCCACGTTCTTTGGCCTTCTCCTGCTTCTTAAACCACTTGTCGTACTCTTCTTGTTGACGCTTCAGACGCTTTGCGTAGGGCACCTTTGAGAGTATCTCCAGCGTGTCTGTCTTAGGCACAAGTTTACCCATACTGTCCGTCATGTTATAGGTCATCTGCATTCGCAGCGTGTCTTGATTGACAAGGGCCGTATCACGAAGCCAATAGATGATGGTGTCTTGGTTCAGACTTGGCTCTGTTATGAAAGCATCTTTAGCATTGAAATTGAGCCCTTTAAGCTGCGGGAGGTCGGCATCACCATAGCTATAAAAGAGCGTGAAGTGGTTTGGCTCCTTGCGTTCAGACTTGAGGAAGAAACGGTCAGTCTGCGTAGCTGTGAACGAGTTCAGTACTACGTCGTCTGGTAGGAAATGGGTGTAAGGCACCTGTTTGATGTCTTTAATATGCAAAGAGTCAATCCAGAGTGTGTCTTGTCGTATGTCTGGCTTCCATGAAGGCATAATGACTTCGGGCGTGAAGGCCAACTTCTCGCTCTTTTGATTGTACCTATAGTTGCCGTCCATGTCCTGTAAAGCGTAAATGCGGTAGTCTCCCTTGGCAACACCTCGTATGCTGAAGCGACCACGACTATCGGTACGTGAGACGCGAAGCATAGGTAGTTTCTCGAAAGCAGAGTCGTTCTGATTACTGTAAAGACCCACGAGAATACCCTTTACGGGCTCCAGGTTCTCTGCTTCTAACACGTAGCCAGACACCTCAAGGGTATCAATATGATCGCCAGTAGAGAAGCTGTAGGTGTAATTCCCTAATGGATTGCCCTCGTTATTGTCTGAGATAGCATCAGAGAAGTCGATGGTGTAGGTGGTGTTTGGCTGTAGCTTGTCTTGCAGACTCACTGTGATATGCTTTCCTGTAGCCTTTATTTCGGGTGCTTCTATTTGTGGAGGCGATACGACAACCTTCTCAGATGCGTTGTCTAACTTGATGAACTCGTTGAAATAGATGTTCACCTTCTTACTATTTATATCAGTTGCTCGTTCAGAAGGGGATGCAGCCAGCACTCTTGGAGGGGTCTCATCGTACCATCCACCATCTGGTTGTCGCATCTTCGCACAGGACGACAGCATCAAAAGGAGTATGGTAAAAAGGAAAAGAAGTAAAACCTTTGGCTGGTAGAACACCGCAAGGTAAGGACTAACCTTAGCTGAAAGGCCATCCCTTCCACCCATAACTTCTTGGCAATATCTCTGTTGTTGTTTCTTCATATCGCTGGTTTTACTTGTTTACCCTTTTGCTTTTTACCTCATAAAGGTTGTTTTATCCTTTTTACTCTGTAGTCTTTTGCTGGTTCATACTCAGTAGTTCTTCAAGGTTGTTACGGCTATTTGAAAGGCGTGGAATCTTATGTTGACCACCGAGCTTACCCTTTATTTTGAGCCAGTCATTGAAGAGGTCCTTGCGTGCAACAATTATCTCAAGCGGTTGAAGGGTAATGTTATGAAAACGTTTCGCCTCATAGTCTGAGTTAACCTCTTGTAGTTTGTCATCAAGAACTTTGGCAAACTCGTCAAGTGAAGAGGGTTCTTTTGCAAACTCAATGAGCCACTGATGACGACATTTAGCCTTCGCATCCATATACATTGGGGCTGCTGTGTAGTCAGACAGCTGTGCGCCAGTGGCCTTGCAAGCGGCTTCAAGACCCTTCTCGGCATTGTCCATGATGAGCTCTTCACCAAAGGCATTGATGAAATACTTGGTTCTTCCGGTAATAACAAACTTATAGGGATTGGTCGAAGTGAACTGTACTGTGTCTCCTATCTCGTATCTCCAAAGTCCACAAGCAGTACTAATCAGCATCGCATAGTTGCGACCTATCTCCACACCCGACAGTGGGACGATATTCGGATGTTCGCTTTCAAACTCGTCCATAGGCAAGAACTCGTAGAATACGCCATAGTCGAGCATGAGCGACATACTGCTGTCTGTTGGGTCATCCTGTATTCCAAAGAAGCCCTCAGAGGCATTGTATGTCTCCATATAGTTCATCCCTTGCTTGGTAATGAGATGTTCATACTGCTCACGATAGGGTGTGAAGGCAATGCCACCATGGAAGAACACTTCTAAATTAGGCCATACTTCTTCTAAGTGTTGTTTACCACTCAATTCAAGAACACGTACTATGACAGAGAGCATCCAAGACGGAACACCGGATAGATTGGTCACGTTCTGCTTGAGAGTCTCCTGTGCAATTCGGTCGCGTTTCACCTCGAAATCGCTCAGTAAAGCTGTTGATTTCTTAGGTACACGGCACAGGTTTGCGAGTGGATTGATGTTCTCTATGAGGATAGCACTTAGGTCGCCTACAAGTGAGTTGTATAAGTTGTAGTTTGGAGAATGGCTCCCACCTAAGATAAGACTCTTACCGTTGAAGAGTCTACTCTCTGGGTGATTACTAAGGTAGTAAGCGATGACATCCTTTCCACCTTGGTAATGAATGGTCTGTAATCCTTCGTGGGAAACGGGAATGAACTTACTCTTATCGTTTGTTGTACCAGATGACTTAGCATACCATCTCACCTGTCCTGGCCACAGAATATTGCGTTCTCCATGGCGCATACGGTCGATGTCACCCTTCAATTCCTCGTATGTGTTGACTGGAATGTTCTGTGTGAAATCTTCGTATGACTTTATCGTTGAGAAGAGATGTTTGCGTCCGTATTCGGTGTCTTTGGCTCGTTCAACGAGGTATTGCATGACTTCCCGCTGGATAGCCTCTCCATCCGTGAGGTAGTGCTCAAGCTCCTTACGTCGCGGATGGAAGTACAACTTGTTTACTATATTAGTAAGACTCATTCAATTTCTCTGGTTGATTAAATTGCAAAATTACGCCAAAAAAGCTAAACGAGTAGCCTTTTTCTATATTTTAACACTGCTTTTAAGCTGCATGATGGCCCTTTCCTTGTATTCTGTGCATGATTAGTAAGATGACCTTTCGTCCTCCTTTATTCTCATCTTTTAGCCCCTCTCTCTAATTTATTTTCATGAAAAAAAATATTTTTCTTCATGAAAAAAAATATTTCTTGTCGTGAAAATAATTCTTTCTTGTCATGAAGAAAATTCGATGAAAGGGGTAGGGTAGGGTCTTAATCCTTTTCTTTTGCGACGGTATAGCCTATCTTTTAGCTATCTAATCGGCCTTATCAGTACTCATGGGGATGCTTTATAAGTATGTAATAAAGCCTTTTCTTTATGCTTGTTTGACTATTATAGTCTATTATTATACATATTATAGTCTATAAAAGAGGCATTATTTTATTTCCTATATACTCCTTATACCTCTTTTTGTAAGTCTCCCCCTGCCTTCAGAGGGACAAGGGGAGGCCTTTTCTTTTTAATGTGCTTCTAACCAGTTTTTGCCCCATCCGGCATCAGCTATCAGTGGGACGTTCAGCGGATAGGCGTTCTGCATCTCTTCAATGACAATGCGCTCCACCTGTTCGCGCTCTTCTGGGTAGACGGAGAAGTTAAGTTCATCATGTACCTGAAGAATCATCTTTGAGCGGATTCCTTCTTTCTTAAATCGTTCCCAGATGCGTACCATTGCCACTTTGATGATATCTGCCTCCGTTCCCTGTATCGGTGCGTTGATGGCATTACGCTCAGCAAACCCACGTACGGTGGCGTTACGGCTGTTGATATCAGCCAGATAGCGGCGGCGATGGAAGAGTGTTTCAGCATAGCCTTTGGCTCTTGCCACCTCTTTCGCATGTTCCATATAGGCTTGTACCTTTGGGAATGTGCGGAAGTAGTCTTGTATGAGGTCTTTTGCCTCGGCATTTGAGATGTCCATGCGCTGGGCAAGTCCGTAGGTGGTGATACCATAAATAATACCGAAATTGGCTTGTTTTGCCTTCTTTCGCTGTGCGTCAGTGACCTTATCGATGTCCTCATGCCATATCTTTGCAGCCGTTGCACGATGGATGTCATGCCCCTCACGGAAGGCTTCCATCATGTTTTCGTCCTCAGAAAGGTGGGCCATAATGCGTAACTCAATCTGACTATAATCTGCTGAAAAGAACAGACAACCCTCTTCTGGGATGAAACACTTACGTATCTCCTTACCATCATCCGTGCGTACAGGTATATTCTGTAAGTTAGGATCACTCGAAGAGAGTCGCCCTGTGGCTGTAAGTGCCTGATTAAACGATGTGTGGATATGTCTTGTACGTGGGTTTATCAACTTTGGAAGAGCATCAATATACGTACTCAGAAGTTTCTTTATTCCTCTGTAATTGAGTATGTTACGTACAATAGGACTTTTATTTTCAAGACTCTGAAGCACCTCCTCACTCGTCACGTATTGTCCTGTTTTTGTCTTCTTAGGTTTGTCCATAATCTGCAACTTACCAAAGAGGATGTCACCCACTTGTTTTGGACTTGAGATATTGAACTCTTCACTAGCCTCCTTGTATATTTCCTGCTCGTATTCTTTCATACGTTCAGTGAATATCTTTGACGTATCTTGCAGTGCTTCAGTGTCTAAGCAGACGCCGTTTAGTTCCATATCTGCTAATACACGGACCAAGGGCATCTCTATATTCCAGAAGAGTTCTTCGACGCCAAGCTCCTTTAATCGAGGCTCAAGTACGTTTTTCAAGCGCAAGGTGATATCTGCGTCCTCCGCTGCATACTCATAGATGTCGGTAGGGGAGAGGTCGCGCATGTTCTTCTGCTTCTTTCCTTTTGGACCGAGCAGCTCTTCTATGTGTATCGTCTGATAACCAAGAAGGGTCTCAGCCAGATAGTCCATGTTATGATGTAACTCTGGTTGGATGAGGTAGTGGGCAATCATCGTGTCGAACATCTTTCCTTGTATGGTCACTCCATAGTGGGTTAATACTTCATAGTCATACTTGATGTTCTGTCCGATTTTCATGATTTTGTCGCTCTCATATAGTGGTTTAAATATTTGAACGACTTTTAACGCTTCTTCGTAATTGGCTGGTACGGGGACATAAAAGGCCTTGCTTTCCTCAGCTGAGAAGCTTAAACCTACTAATTCGGCGCTAATAGCATCGGTTGAGGTCGTTTCTGTGTCTATACTAACAAACTTCTTTGTAATAAAAAAGTCACATAATCGACGTAATTCGCCCTCATTCTCAATTAGTTGATACTCATGTTGAGTCGTTTTTATGCTCTCATATTTCGCAAATTTAGGTTCACTCGACTCATTGGTCGTGTTTTCTGCAAATAAATCAAGCTGATTGTCATCGGTTTTTGACTTTACTTCATCTTTATTAAGAAACTTGTTGATGAGTGTCCTAAACTCTAACTCTTCAAATATCGTACGCAATTTTGCCTCGTCAGGTTGCTCTACTTTGAGTTCATCTAAATCGAGTTGCATTGGAACATCAGTTCGAATCGTGGCGAGGAACTTAGACATCTTTATGTCTTCAACGGCATTCTCTACTTTCTCACGTAGTTTACCTTTTATCTCGTTGGTGTGTTGAAGCATGTTGTCAATGCTCCCGAACTGATTAATTAACTTGGCTGCCGTTTTCTCACCAACGCCCGGACAACCTGGAAAGTTGTCGGCTGTGTCGCCCATCAACGCCAAGAGGTCGATGACCTGGGCTGGGGTAGGGATGCCATACTTGTCTCCTACCTCCTTTTCTCCTATTATCTCGTATCCGCCACCATGGCGAGGACGATACATAAAGACGTTAGGACCGATGAGTTGACCATAGTCTTTATCGGGCGTAAGCATAAAAGTCTCGATTCCATCGGAGCCAAAACGTGTTGCTACAGTACCGATGATATCATCAGCCTCAAAGCCATCTACCTGTAGAATAGGGATGTGCATTGCCTCAAGTATCTGCTTGATAAGGGGCACAGAGAGCTTGATGTCCTCTGGTGTCTCCTCTCGTTGTGCCTTATATTCAGGGAAGGCATCATGGCGGAAAGTCTTTCCATGGTCGAAGGCTACACCGATATGCGTTGGACTCTCCTTTGTAAGCACTTCATTAAGTGTGTTACAAAAGCCCATGATAGCGGATGTATTTAGTCCTTTCGAGTTTATACGAGGGTTCCTAAGGAATGCGTAATAGGAACGATAGATGAGCGCGTAGGCATCAATAAGAAAGAGTTTCGACATAACTAATTATTCTGTTTATGCTGTAAAATTACTAATTTTCTTCCATAATCTCCGATAAAATGAGTAAATTTGTATCAAATTTCAAGTCAAAAATGGATACTCTTTCACTCATAAAACAGCCAATTGAGACAGAATTAGCCGATTTCATCGACCTTTTCAATCATGCTCTCGACCATGAGGATGGCTTGTTGCAGACGGTACTTAACCATATTAAGCAACGTGCTGGGAAGCGTATGCGTCCTATTCTCATCCTCCTGATGGCTAAGAACTTTGGTAAGGTCTCTCAAGCAACACAGCATGCAGCTGTGGGATTGGAGCTTTTGCATACAGCATCACTTGTTCATGACGATGTTGTCGACGAAGCTGATGCACGCAGGGGACAGGCAAGTGTGAATGCTGACTATGACAATAAGGTGGCTGTCTTGGTGGGTGATTATGTTCTCTCAACGGCCTTGTTACATGTTAGTTACACGCATGCTGAGATTATCGTACGTCGTTTGGCGGAGTTAGGACGTACGTTGAGTGACGGAGAAATTCTTCAGCTTTCGAATATTCAGAGTAAGGCTATCACGGAGGAGGTCTACTATAAGATTATTGAACGTAAGACGGCTGCGCTTTTTGAAGCATGTGCTGCTATCGGGGCTGAGTCGGCCAATGCCTCTGAAGAGGAGGTTGAAGCTGCAAGACTATTTGGTAAACACCTCGGAATAGTGTTCCAGATTCGTGATGATATCTTTGATTATTATGACTCTGAGGCTGAGATTGGTAAGCCTACGGGAAATGATATGGCGGAAGGGAAGCTTACCTTACCTATTATATATGCGTTGAATTCGACAAAAAACGAGGATATGTTGAATTTAGCTCGTAAAGTTAAGTCACGTGAAGTGACACGCGATGAAATCGACAAAATGGTGAGTTTTGCGAAAGAAAACGGGGGTATTGAATATGCAGAACGTCGTATGTGGGACTTCCATGCTGAAGCTCAGACCTTCATTGATAACTATGTGAAGAGTGATAGTATCCGTTCTTCGCTGCAGGCTTACCTTGATTACGTTATTAAAAGGAAGAAGTAATTAGGCTAAAGCAATACTAAAAAGGCCCTTTTCATCGTTAATAAGGTTATTTTTTGGGGTGATTATAATGGATTCTCTTTATGTTGATGTGTAATACATCACATAAAGAGAAATTCTTTTTATGCCTTTTATTGATGTAGCTGTTGTCTAATATTTATAGGACTATTTGTTGATAATATACGTGTTAGGACTTTGTAAGATTAGGATAATAGCCTTACATAAGGAGACAGATGGTTTAACATCAGTGCTGATCATCATCTTTTACAATATATTCTATTGATTAGTCGATAGTGATATGTGCTTATAATGATATTATCTGACTATCATCTAATTTCAACAATGTTATTTAGTGAGTTCTATAAGGCTTTTCTGTGTTGTCTTATTTATCCTACACAAGGGTAAAGGAGATGATTTCTTATAGTTGTTCTTACTATTTTTGTGTAATTTTTTTGGCGTTTTCTCCTATTTTACGGACGGTTTTCTATGGTCTTTTTTACGACTTATTTTGATAATATAAATCATATATAATTATATTATAGACTATATTATAAAATATGATAGAATCTCTTCTTCTCTAAAGGTTGGCTTATTTGTCGTTCTCTTTCATGCTTATATACAACAAAGGGGCATGCCTTGTGGATGCCCCTTGATAGTTCTTTTTATCTTACCTTATCCTTGTCTATGCTATTGCTTTGCATAGACAAGATGATAGAAAAGGTTAGAAGAATTTGGTCTCAGTACCGATAATTTCACTTAGTAATAGGTTGGTCAGACGGCTGGTACCCATGCGGAACCAATAGTTGGTGAGCCATTTCTCACCGAGAACTTCTTTAACAATAGTGTAGTAGATGACTGCGTCCATCACTGTATTTATGCCTCCAGCTGGTTTTAAACCAATCTGTATGCCTGTCTTATCGTAATACTCCTTAATAGCCTGGCACATTACATAAACAGACTCAGGCGTCGCACTAATCTTCTCCTTGCCTGTACTTGTCTTTATATAGTCTGCTCCAGCATACATAGAGAGGAGGGAGGCGGTCTTGATAGCACGTGCATTGCCAAGGTCACCAGTCTCAAGAATAACCTTCATCGGTACGTCTCCACATACTTGTTTAAGCTCGTTGATGGTGTCGCAAACGCCCTCGTAATCACCAGAAAGGAACTTACCGACTGGCATAACGATATCTATATGAGTTGCTCCATCCTTTATTGCGAGTGCTGTCTCAATGGTTTTCACCTCTAAGAAGGTTTGAGAAGAAGGGAAATTACCCGTCACGTTTGTTATGTCAACACCGTCTACTTCAAGGCTGTCTGCCATTAATTTAGTAAAACAAGGGTAGGCGCAGAGGGCTGCAACATGAGGAAGATCAGGGTACTCACTGTCGAAACGGTTCACTTTCTCTACCATTTCGAGTACTTTCTCTTCTGTGTCTGTTGTGCTGAGAGTCGTCAGTTCAACGCTACCCAATAGAAATTTCTTTACTTCGAGATTGTCGTTCTCTGATACTTTCTCAGCTATTATCTTTGTTACAGCTGCCTTTACTTCCTCGTCAGTGATGTTAAGGTTGTACTGAGATAAGGCTTGCTCGTACTCACTCTTTTCGACTATCCCAGCGGCTTTCTGAGCTTGGATGTCTTTTGAAACTGTGTCTTTAATTGTTCCCATGATTCTTTTTAATTATATTGTTTACTTTTAGTTCTGTATAGAATGAGGGTGGGGTAGAGGTGTACTTGCATTCTTTAACGTGCGTTGTGTCCATCCTTTAAATTTAAGGATAGCTTTTGTTGTTGCCAAGACCAGCCTTTTCTTTCCCCTAAATGACCCTTGGTATTTATATTATAGTCTATTTTATCGGCTATAATAGACCTATTTCAACTTAGGATTGTTTATGTGTCTATCTTTGTCGCGGATGGTTTTCTTGTCGAAACTCTTGTGTAATTCCTCTGTGAGATTGACGTTAGTTTGATTGGCAAGGCATAGAAGTACCCATAGAACGTCAGCCATTTCTTCTCCTAAGTTAGCTTTTTCTCCCTCCTTGAAGCTCTGGTCTCCGTAGGTACGGGACATCACACGTGCCAATTCACCAACCTCTTCTGTGAGGCAGGCCATGTTTGTCAGTTCGCTAAAATAGCGTACGCCGTTCTCTTTTATCCATTTGTCAACGGCTTGTTGTGCTTCTTCTATTGTCATTGTCTATGATTTCTTTATTTATTGGATGAATGTTTTACGTAGCTTCTCTGTGCTTGAAAGGTAACATAGGGTTTGCAGTCTTTTTTGGTAATAACGATAAGAAATCATCGAATCCATCGTTGTTTTTGGCTGTTATATTGCCTTCAAAGCACTTTAATCAGTATCTATTAAATGTGTGGGAATGCGGCATCTGCCTTCTATTCCTTATTTTTTGTATCCATGCAGATGGTTACAGGACCGTCATTAAGCAGTTCTACCTTCATGTCAGCACCGAACTCTCCTGTGCCAATGGGCTTGCCCATAGCTTTGCTTAGGGCGTCACAAAAGTGATTATAGAGCGGTATTGAGATTTCATGAGGGGCTGCGTGAATCCAGCTCGGACGGTTCCCTTTCTTATAACTTGCCATGAGTGTGAACTGTGAGACGACGAGTATTTCACCATTAACATCCATGATGCTGCGGTTCATTACGCCCATTTCATCGTCGAAAATACGCAAACCTATGATCTTCTTTACCAGCCAGTTTATATCTTCTTCAGTATCGTCTTTCCCAATGCCTAATAGGATCAGCAATCCTGTCCCTATCGAAGACTTTACTTGTTCACCGATAGTAACAGACGCTTGGGCGACCCGTTGTATTACAGTTCTCATATCGCAAATGTACAATATTTATTTTAATTAGTTACTGATTGGCATGGAAATAATTATAGACAATAGTTGCTTTGCTTGCTCCTATTACTTCTGTAAGTTCTTGTAAATCAGCTTCTTTTATGCGTTTTACGGTCTTCAGCTTCTTTAAAAGTGCATCCTTTGTCTTTGGTCCGATACCTTTTATATCGTCCAACTCGCTGTGCAGTTGTGATTTAGAGCGTTTATCTCTATGGAAAGAGATAGCGAAACGATGCACTTCATCCTGTATCTGTGTAAGAACCTTGAATAGTTCGCCCTTGATGTCGAGTGCTATTGTCTGCTGTGGAAAGCCGAAAAGGAGTTCATTTGTGCGGTGACGGTCGTCTTTCGCCAGTCCGGCAATAGGAATATTCAGGTGGAGCTCGTCTTCAATAACCTCTCTTACCACCTCCATTTGACCCTTTCCACCGTCGGTAATGATGAGGTCGGGTAGTGGAGACCCCTCCTCTTGCATACGGCTGTAACGTCGTCTTACAACCTCCTGCATGGACGCATAGTCGTCAGGACCTACTACAGTCTTGATGTTATATTTACGGTAATCCTTCTTAGAAGGCTTCATCCCTTTATAAACAATACATCCTGCGACAGCGTCCGAACCAGAGATATTAGAGTTATCAAAGCACTCTATGTGGTAAGGGAGCTTCGATAATTTCAGCTTTTCTTGCAGTTCACGCATCAAGCGAGTCTGTTTCTGTTCAGGATTAAGCTTCTCAGTCTGTTTTAATCGGTCGAACTTATACTGTTTAGCATTCATCTCAGAGAGTTCTAATAGATGATGCTTATCACCACGTTGAGGTATGAAGAATTCTGCATCTTTCATCTTAAAGTCAAGTTCAAAAGGTACGATAATCTCTTTTGCAGTACTGTTGAAGCGTTCTCGAATCTCTGGAATAGCCTCGTTAAGCAACTCTTCATCGGATTCATCGAGCTTTCTTTTATATTCATAAGTAAAGCTTTGATTGATTGCACCATTAGTTACATGGATATAATTAATAAACGCATTCTTTCTTGTATCATCACTTACGATAGTAAAAACATCAACATCTGTAATCGTGTAACTTACTATTTCGCTCTTTGCAGCGAAGTTATCGAGAGCCAGATAACGTTGTTTACATATCTCTGCATCCTCAAACCGCAATTCTTCGGCATACTTTTCCATTTCTTGTTTGAGGAGTTTTTGAACATCACGCGTATTTCCCTTCAATACTTCTCGTGCTTGTTTTATTGCTTCTTGATAATCTTCATAACTTTGTTTATTGATACATGGCGCACCACAATTATGTAGATGATATTCTAAGCAAGGTTTGTATTTACCCTGTTCGATACCTTCTTTCGTAATAGGGAAGCGACAAGTACGCGGTTTATATACCTTTTTAATAATATCAAGAATAGCATACATACTACCAATATGGCTATAAGGACCATAAAAAGTACCATAACGTTTATTGATAGTACGTGTTTTGAATATACGTGGGAAATACTCATTCGTTACGCAAATACTTGGGTAAGTCTTGCCATCTTTGAGTAGCACGTTGTATTTCGGCTTGTATTGCTTGATAAGTTGGTTCTCTATTAGAAGCGCATCTTCCTCTGTCTTAACAACAGAATATGAGATGTCGTGAATCTTAGAAACCAACACCTTCGTTTTGAAACGGTCTACCTCTTTATGGAAATAAGATGATACTCTCCGTTTAAGGTTCTTCGCTTTACCCACATAGATAATTGTTTTCTCATTATCATAGAACTGATATGTACCTGGTTTCTCTGGCATATTGAGTACAATGTTCTTAAGGTAAGCTATTCGCTTCAAGTTCTCTTCTTTATTCATTTGGCGTAACTCCTTTGTATAAAGGGCTTTTAAGACGATTTGTTTCACGTGGAACATGAATCGTGTTTCACGTTGTTATGAATCCTGCTAAGCGTCAGCGAGGATAATAGGGGACGTTATCTTTGTTTTAGGAGGACAAGTTCTATCTTCTTGGACAACTTCTTAAAGCAAAGAGGAGCGACCCTTAGTGTAGGCTGCTCCTCCTTGATTTGAATTTATCTCATTCCCACCTTTTACATAATTCAGCTTTTCCACCTTATATATATGGGGTAGGAAAGAACGTTTCTCATCACAGTCTGTTTATTAGAATTGGAGCAAAGAGCTAATTTCAATATCCTTATCAAACTGTTCACGGCTGTTAGGAAATTCCGAATGGAGTTCGATGATGAAATTACAATACACCTTTTTAGGATTGAACTTCTTAACCAAGTCACATGCAGCCTTCATCGTTCCACCCGTTGCAAGGAGGTCATCATGGAGCAGAACAACGTCGTTCTCGTCGATAGCATCCTTATGAATTTCTATCGTATCTACGCCATACTCCTTCTGGTAACTCTCTTGAATAGTCTCACAAGGAAGCTTTCCCGGTTTACGACAGAGTACGATACCAGCACCCAAACGGGTCGCAATAGCAGACGACATGACGAAGCCACGGCTTTCGATACCCACGATCTTGGTCACACCCTTATCCTTGTATAAGTCGACCATCTCGTCCGTAATCTCCTTGAGAGCCTCTGGCGATTTGAATAGGGTAGTCACATCACGGAAATTAACTCCCTTGATAGGCCAATCTGGGATACATCTCAGGTTGTCTAATAATAGTTTTTTGTTCATTTTCAGATTGTTATATAGTTTTGTTTTATGCAATTGTTTCACGTGAAACGAGGTCTTTCTCTACCTTATCTGAGGCCTCTCTTGTTCACATTTTTGTACTGTTGAGACCCGAAGACATTATCTCCCCATCAAGACAAGGAGCACATTAATATCGCTCGGGCTTACCCCAGGGATACGACTTGCCTGTGCGAGCGTCTCCGGTTGAATCTGTTCTAACTTCTGTCGGCACTCTGTTGAGAGGTCATGCAGCTCACTATACTTGAAGTGTCCTTTGATTTTTATATCTTCAAGTCGGTGCATCTTCTCAGCGAACACACGTTCACGTTCAATATATCCCTTGTACTTCAGTTTTATTTCTGCAGCTTCGGCAATCTCTTCTTTACGGTTAGGAGAAGCCTCGATAGCCTCCTTCAAACTTGGAATAACAGCCGAAAGATTATCGAAGTTGACCTGTGGACGTGCAACAAGGTCAACTATCTTCGTTGCTCCCTTGATAGGAGAAGTGCCCAACTGAGCCAAGAATCCATTGACAATCTCGGGCTTAACAGAAGTGTTATTACAGAAGTCAAGGATACGATTGATATGCTCCTTCTTCTGCATCCACCAGTCGTAACGGTCCTGTTTAGCTATACCTATATTATAAGCACGCTCCGTCAGACGTGCATCAGCATCGTCTTGGCGCAAGAGAATACGGTATTCTGCACGCGAAGTAAACATACGGTAAGGTTCATCAACGCCCTTTGTCGTGAGGTCATCAATCAATACACCGATATAACTCTCGTCTCTATTCATTACGAAAGGCTCCTTACCCGCACAGAGTAGGGCAGCATTAATACCCGCCACTAAGCCTTGTCCGCCTGCTTCCTCGTATCCTGTCGTACCGTTCACCTGCCCAGCAAAGAACAGACCCTCGATGACTTTAGACTCCAAAGACTGCTTCAGCTGTGTAGGATCAAAGTAATCATACTCGATAGCATAGCCAGGACGATAGATTTTAGCGTCACGTAGCGCAGGAATCTTGTGTATAGCTTCCAACTGAATATCCCAAGGCATACTCGAAGAGAAGCCATTCAGATACATTTCATTCGTGTCCACACCCTCTGGTTCGAGGAAGAGCGGGTGGCTATTCTTGTCTGGGAAGGTTACAAGTTTCGTCTCTATCGAAGGACAATAGCGTGGCCCTGTACTCTTAATCTGCCCATTGAATAGGGGAGAGTCAGCCACTCCACGTCGCAACACCTCGTGTGCTTCCTCATTCGTGTTACATGTCCAGCAAGGCAACTGTGGTAGATGGCGATGCGGACCATAGAAAGAAAACTGATGATAATCGGTCTCTCCCAGTTGTGGTTCCATCTCATCAAAGTGTACTGAACGGCGGTCAATGCGCACAGGCGTACCGGTCTTCATGCGATCGGCACGAATACCATGGCGCGTAATGCTCTCTGTAAAGTTGTGAACAGCAGGTTCTGCACATCGTCCACCCTCCACCTTTCGCTTACCGATGTGCATCAGTCCGTTAAGGAAAGTTCCTGCTGTGATAACTACTGTACGTGCGTAGATGTCAATACCCCATATTGTCTTGACACCCAACACCTTACCATTCTCTACCAACAACTCGTCGGCTTGATCCTGAAAGATGTCGAGGTGGTCCGTATGGTCGAGTATTGTGCGCCATTCCCAGATAAATTTACCACGGTCACACTGTGCTCGTGGACTCCAAACGGCAGGTCCTTTAGATCGGTTCAGCATACGAAATTGAATCGCTGTAGCATCGGTAACCAGTCCCATATAGCCTCCAAGAGCATCTATCTCTCTGACTATCTGACCCTTAGCAATACCTCCGACGGCAGGATTACAGCTCATCTGACCGATCTTATTCATATCCATTGTTATCAAACAGGTCGTTGCACCCATGTTGGCAGCTGCTGTTGCAGCCTCACAACCTGCGTGTCCACCGCCGATAACAAGTACGTCATACTTGAATTTCATCGTCTTTTTACAAAAGTATAGGGGCACAATACCCCTAATTTATATCGTCACAAAATTAAGAAATAAATTCGAATTATATCTATATTATGGATAGAAAAGTTCCTTCCTAACTCCCCTCTTTCGCTTAATTCAGTAGCCACGCAATGCCTAAACCAATGTTACTGTATCGTGAGAACTCGTTGAAAGAAATGTCGTAGTAAGTGTTTAGGTGCAGTCGTGGTGAAACCTTATAATCCATCCCGGCTTCACTCATAAAGTTGAAGTGGCTGTCGTGTCCTGGTTTTGCCCAATCGTCCTGTCGCTTTGAGTTGTATCTGTTATAGCTTTCAACGAAGAAACTCCATCTTTCTGACGGTTGATAAGTGAGGTTAGCACCAAGGAAAAGGTCAGGACTCTCTGTGTCTCCATCCCATTCAGCTCCCAAATCATAGCCTAAGGTGAACTTACTACTCAGCTCATTTTCGAACAGGAGGTGGGCTTGAATGCCCAAATTCTTGGGCAGATAGTGTGCGTTACTACCGCCAGGGATGAGCATTGTACCCATAAAGGAAACCTTTGGAAACACCTTTCCACCCTCATAAACCTTGATTTTCGTACCAATAGCGGCATTAGCAATGCCCCCGAAATTCCCTTCAGGCGTATGGGTTATACATTCATCAATCTGTAGTCTTACCTCCGCTTGTGGCGTCAGTCCAAGACGAAACGTAGATGTATTGATAGTGAAAGTACGTGCTTGTTTACCGTTTCTTCTGTCCCATTCAAGTACGATACCAGTTTCCCAATCAATTTTACCTTGCTTCATGATGTTGACACCAGTCGTTGCGCCGGGTGCATCCGGTGAGAAATCAATCGTTTCTTGTGCTATAGAGCGCGCAGAGCCGAGCATAAGGAGAGACAGACATAGAGTTCTCCTCAAACCACTTCTAAGATAGGCTATCATAGTCTTCTTTCTCTTTGATAATGTTTCCGTTTGTTTTGATGTGAATTACAGTCCCCTATCTGTACTATTATCCTTTGATACTCATCTTCATATAGGGGGCTATCATGCCAGCTACAAAGATACGCATTAATCGGTTGAAAACAATCTTTTTAGGGTTAAAGTATGCCTTATCCTCGAAAATCACAGCTGTTTTGCGCTCTGTCTTATGGTTAATAACCCTCCTTTCTGTCCCTTTCTATCTTTGTGTTAACGTTCCACAGATGTTACAATGCTGCCCCACAGAAGTTGTACTAATGTCCCTAACCCTCTTAAGCGGTGGTGTTGTCGACGAAAGAAATCAAACGCCTAAACAGGCGCAAGGCCTCATGGTTATTACGCCATACGTTCTTTGTTTATAAAGATAATGTGTAACTTTGCATGGTTTGGACATAATAACAAAAAAAATGGAACTAATTAAAAAGACAGAAGAAAGCAACGAAGAACGCACAGTCTTAGGTATTCTGCTCACGATAAGTTTTTGTCATCTTTTAGACGACACAATGCACTCCATGCTACCAGCTATCTATCCGATGTTGAAAAGTGAGTTTGGATTATCCTTCTTTCAGGTGGGTATCATAACGTTAGTACTACAGTTAACCTCCTCCATCATCCAACCCTTCGTCGGACTCTATGCCGACAAGCATCATGGTTGGTGGCAGTTACCAGTGAGTATGGTGTTCACGCTCATCGGTATCTTTATGCTTTCGTATGCCGATAGTTTCCTCGTTATCTTAGTCTCTGTGTCGTTGTTTGGTTTAGGATCTTCTATCTTCCACCCACAAGGGTCGCAAGTAGCGCAGCAAGCCTCTGGTGGTCGCAATGGTTTAGCACAAAGTATTTTCCAAGTAGGAGGCAATGGTGGCTTCGCAGCAGGTCCATTGTTTGCAGCCCTGATAGTGATTCCTGTCGGCCTGAGTGGTGTACGCTGGTTTGCTTTCGTAGCCCTTCTTTTAGCCGTAATACTAATTTTTATAGGGAAGTGGCACGTCAAACAACTGAAAGTTGTCCGTAAACGGAGTAGGGCACGATGGACCACAGCAAAGAGCTATACCCGTCATCAGATCTATGGATTTGTCTTTATCCTCTTCGTTTTGATGTTTTCTAAGAACTTCTATACAGAGAGTATGGTTAGCTATTTCACCTTCTTTCTGATAGAGAAGTTCGGAGTCTCTATTCAAACCTCCCAACTCTGCCTGTTTGTTTTCTTAGCGGCAGAGGTTGTCGGAACGCTCCTTGGCGGCTGGATAGGCGACCGCTACGGGCGTAAATACGTGATATGGTTCTCTATCTTTGGTGCAGCACCATTCACAATCATGCTTCCCTATGTGGGTAGTCTTGCCGGAACGATTATCTTGTCGGCTGTCATAGGTCTCATTATAGCGTCAGCTTTCTCCGCAATATTGGTCTATGCGACCGACCTCATGCCCAATCATATCGGTACGATAGCTGGTATCTTCTATGGACTCTCGTTTGGTCTTGGTGGTCTTGGAAGCACTTTCTTTGGCTGGTTAGCCGACCAGACGAGTATTCTCTTTGTCTTTAAGGTCAGCACGTTACTCCCCTTGTTAGGTATTATAGCCGTCTATTTGCCAAAGATGAAGCGTGAGTAGGGTGATAGCCGTCAACACTTCTTGTCCTTTCTCCACGTCTGCTGCCATACTCGTAGTTCTTTCTACGGTTAGGCATAGCTATCTGTCAGTCGTTTATGTGTACTGGTAAGAATGATAGCAATTCTCTCTCTAAATTAGTTAGGGTTGTTAAGGGTAATAGAGGTAAGAATTATTCAATAGCTCATCCAACGTGTTGAATGACGTTTTATTTCTTTCACTCCAGACATTAAAATACTCTGCAAGGTCGTAAAAAATAATTACATTGCGTCGAGCTAAACTCCTTCAATAAAAGAGAATAATATTTCTTGTATTTAAGCCTATAACTTTCAATAAATCAATACGTTATAAATAGCGTTCAAGAAGACGCCTTTCTTGCTCCAAGAAGGGCGTCTTCTACATGCAAGAAGGGCATGTTCTCGAACGTAGAAGGGCATGTTCTTGATGCTTCCTCGGCCCCTTCTCGAGCGAAGAGGAGAATAGTTGCTGAAAAATCCTAACATTCCCTCGCTATCTATCCAGCCTCCTGTCTTCTTTTGTTGGTAGCCTTATAGGAGTCGCTTCGGTGATTTCTCTCACAGATAAACGCAGACGTTTGTTTACAGGAAGAGTTCTCACATAAGCCTGTTCAGGCATGCGATGTCGCGGAGATTACAGCCAATAGTAGTGTAAATGCTCTGTGTTCTCTGTCGGCCGAAGGCCTTTCGTGACCTCTAAACGTGTGCTGAAAGGTTCTGTAAACTCTGTGCCCTCTGTGAGAGATAAGATTTCCAAGGACCTATGTGAGCAGCCTTATAGCGGTAAACTTACCTTCTCCTCTTCCTTCCATATTTTCCCTTCAGTCAGTGCCTGTTGGCTTATTGTGGGGCTGAGGTAGCTTATATAACGGACACACCAGCGTGCCAGAAATCATGGAATAAGTGTATAATCTTACAAGAAAAGCGTTATTTACGATAGTACAGGTCGTTTAATTCCAATTAATTCATTATCTTTGTGGCATCAATCAATTTTATTACGCAATAATAATCACACATGCTTGTTCGATAGGTAAGGGCAGGCAGGAATCTAAACATTAATAAACCTACATGAAACAAAAGAAGTTTTTAGTGACTTTCGCTTTGGGTCTCTGTGCCCTAACGGCAGCCCATGCACAGGATAATGACTTTGACTTAGGCAGTCAACGTTCGGAAGTGCAGTTAGTTAATCCTGTTCCTGGTAAGAAGATAGACCATCAGGGACTCGTTATTAACCCTACACCACGTTACGTAAGGTTGACAGGTGAGGGAACAGTAGACGTCAGTGGCGGTATTAAACTTGAACAGCCAATGCCAGCTCGTAATCTCTTTTGGTACGATTGGAGGGATATTGACTTCCTTTCCCGTGCTGATAAGGGATTCCCGATGAAGATACAGTGTGCAAAGATACCAGTGATTAAGTACAAGGGCGACCAGAACAGCGAGACTGCAGATGGTGGCTATACGTTAAGTATCACCAAGAAGGGTATCATCCTTCAGGCTTCTAATGGCTTAGGAGTATTCTATGGTATTCAGACTTTGCGTCAGATTATGGAGAACCCATCCGTAGAAGGCGGTAAGAAACTTCCTTGTTTGGAAATCAATGATGCACCAGTATTTGCCTATCGTGGTGTTGTTGAGGGTTTCTATGGTACACCATGGTCACACGCTGTACGCCTGTCATTGATTGACTTCTGCGGTAAGTACAAGATGAATACTTATATCTATGGACCAAAGGATGACCCTTATCACAGTTCTCCTAACTGGCGTCTGCCTTATCCAGAGAATGAGATGAAGGACATTAAGGAACTTGTTGCAGCCTGCAAGAAGAACCGTGTAGACTTCGTTTGGGCTATCCATCCGGGCAAGGATATCAAGTGGAATGAGGAAGACTATCAGAACCTTATGCACAAACTTGACCTCATGTATCAAGCTGGTGTGAAGTCGTTTGCTATCTTCTTCGATGATATTTCAGGCGAGGGAACCAACCCTAACCGACAAGTTGAGTTGTTGAATCGTTTGACAAAGGAGTTTGTAAAGGCGAAGGGCGACGTTGCTCCGCTGATTATTTGTCCTACAGACTATTCTAAGTTATGGGCAAAGGCAGACGAGAACGGACCATTGAGCATCTATGGTAAGACCCTCGACCCATCTGTACGTGTGTTCTGGACAGGTGATGTCGTTTGTAGCGATGTGACAAAGAGTACGCTCGATTGGGTCGACAGTCGCATTAAGCGTCCTGCTTTCTTCTGGTGGAACTATGCCGTAACAGACTATGTTCGTAACCTTGTCTTGCAGGGTCCTGTCTATGGTTTGGACACTTCGCTCACCGCAAAAGATATGTGTGGACTCGTCAGCAACCCTATGGAGCATGGAGAAGCATCAAAGCTCTCTCTCTACAGTGTAGCCGATTATACATGGAACCCATCTGATTATAACCCAATCGACAGTTGGGAGCGTGGCTTGGAAGTGATGATGCCACGTGCGAAGGACGCTTACCGCACTTTTGCTATCCATTCTGCAGATACGGAAACAGGCTATCGTCGTGACGAGTCGTGGGAGACTGAGACCTTCCGTTTGGCTGATTACACTAAGGAGAAACGTGATAAACTATACGAGGAGTTCGATCGTGTGGCCAAAGCACCTGCTGAGATAGAGGCTGCTTGCACAGATGGTTTGTTGATGAAGGAGCTTAAGCCTTGGCTGACTGAGTTCGCTAAGTTAGGCGAACGTGGTAAGAATGCTATCGAATTAATGGACCTCTATCGTAGTGGTGACAACTTGAAGTTCTGGAGTAAGTATGTTAAGAGCCGTATGTCTGCGGAAGAAAAGAAAGCTTACGAGGCTCATAAGTCGGGAACTATGAAGTTGCAGCCATTCTACGACTTCGCTATGGACGACCTTGGTGATGCCTTCTATGAGAAGCTTTCAGGTGAAAAGGCATTCACACTACGTGGTATCGGGTCTTATAAGAGCCTAAAGACGACACAAGCAGGATTGATGCTCGATGGCGATAGTACAACACATTACACCTCTGGGGAAGCTCAGAAGGCTGGTGACTGGATGGGTGTAGCTCTCCCTGAACCAATGGCAGTACGTGAGGTGCATATCCTTCAGGGTCGTAACTCTAAGGATGATTGTGACTTCTACGACCATGCAACACTTGAATATTCGGTTGATGGCAAGACATGGAAGCCAATGTTAGGTGATTTGAAGAACCAGTATGACATCCTTTGGCAGGGTGAGCCGGTGCAAGCACGTTATATTCGTTTGCGTCGTCTTGACTCCGACCGTAAGAACTGGGCTGCTATTCGCTCGTTTGTAGTGGTTCCTGCTGGTGCAGCTTCGCTTGAGTTTGAGAATTCTAAGGCTGGAGCAAGCGATGTTCTTCTTGCGTTCGACCATCAGCCAAGTACGTCTTTCAAGAATACTGGTGCTGTTTCGTTTGAGGTACCAAGTGGTATGACTTCTTATACATTCCTTCTTTCATTGCCAGAGGGTGGCTCTGTTCGCGTTTGCCAGTATGATAAGCGTAACAAATTGAAGGCTGAGTTCACTCGCATCATTTCTTCCTTCATTCGTTGCTCTGATGATAATCGTAACAAATTGAAGGCTGTGTTCACTTCTAATGAGCCTTTCTTCACAGTTAATGTGGCAAAGAAAGTAACGCGTATGGAGCTGATTGGCAAGGCAGAAGTGTTCGAGATTATTCCAAAGAAGTAAGATATTGGTTGACGAGTCTACAAGTAGACAAGTAGACAAGTTGTTTGTTGAAAGACAACAAATAAATAACAATAGGGACAGACGATGGCGTCTGTCCCTATTGTTTGTGATATGTTCGAGTGAATGATAAACTGAGAAATGAGGTGATTAAGTCCGAATTTATTTCTTTACGTTATAATACGTCTGCATAAGCATAGGTACTGTATTGTACGCTTACGCCGTTAAAATGAGCGTTGTAAACCTTATAGGATTTGTCGTACACGTCATCTTCGTCAGGTTCAATAGCGAAGTGTGCTTTTGAGGCTTTCCCCTTGACAGCTATTGTCTTACCCACAACGATATGGAGGTCGGCATAAGCGTCCATAGGTAGATGCTTTTTGGTTCCACATTTGTTAAACATTGAATTCAAAAAAGCTGGTTTGCTCATGTAATCCAAGTTGTTATCTTGTGCGTTGGCAGCTATGCAGGACAATGTAAGTAATAAGCTTAAAATAATCTTTTTCATTGCTTAATTCTTTAATGTTGATACATTCATTCATTAGAATTCTGTGAATGTTTGAATTCAATAAATGCTTTTCGTCACCTTTGTTTGCGAATAGTAGCTGTTTTGTTGCAGTTCTTGTAAAGTAACATTGATATTGCTGCAAATGTAGATAATAGTTTTTAAATAAACAAATGTTGGATAGATTTTAGATAGGTTGACTTAGTTTTCGGTATTTGCTAACAATAAGTTACCTCTACTTCGGTAACATACAGCAAGGATAAAAACGGTATGGACTATACTAAACAACTATCACCACAGAACTACGAATTATGCGAATTGCACGAAGACTGAGGGCACAGAAGGAACAACACTTTAAATGTTCTCAGACAGAAGGACATAATGACATAGAGTGACCGAAAGCTCTTACATAGACGAAATGACATAATGACAAAGGGTGGATAAGGGGTAGAATGAAGATGGCTTTGAATGTGTATAAGATATTAAACCTTTGTTATTTTGTGTTGTATCAATTGCTTTTATGATATTATATAATTACTTTTGACAACGAAAATGACAACAGATTGCAAATCTTCCTCTTCTTCCAAAGAGCAAGACTGT
>QWCO01000281.1_pt1 | contig 31667 bp, 28 predicted proteins | sample 1972611 | NCBI WGS metagenome assembly QWCO01 (sample SAMN09866706, study PRJNA288562) | Human oral metagenome isolate term1_saliva, whole genome shotgun sequencing... | reverse complement strand
ACCATCACAGAGGCACCGATAACGGGTTCACCATGGGTATCCTTCACAACACCCTTGATAGCCTGCTTTTGTTGCTGTGTACTCTCAAATGTTTTTACACTCGTACGTGTAGAACTAACTGCTGGGGTAGCGGCAAATAAACTCAGACACAAAGAGAGTGCCACCCCTCCCATTGCAAATGGGGGATGCTTCCTTATACCCAGGAAGACAGTAGTAGATTTAGACATAATTACATTGATTTAGGTTTACAGTTGCAAATATAACACTTTTTTTATAAATCCATAATCCTTTATTAATTCAGAATTCATAATTCACAATTCATAATTATGATTACCGATATTAACTGTGGTTTATTAAGGGGTAGTTGACAAGTTGACAGGTTTACGAGTTGATGAGTTAATTTCTCTAATTACGCTAATGCTTATTGTAGTGTAATTCGTGTCATTTGCGTGATTCGTAGCGCAATATTGGTAGTTGACGAGTTAACCAGTTAATTGTTGCGATAAATCATAGTTAACAGCGGTAATCTTAATTAAAAGGAAAGCGAAAAATAAGCCTTTACTGCGGTAAGAATAGGAGTGAAATAGTAAGGTGTTAGCATGCGAGAGTGGTATGTCTGTGGCGCAAAAGGCTGCTAAGCACCGTCCCTTTAGTGTGTATTAATAGTGTAATCGTCCTTGATAAGTTTAAGTAAATGGATGGAAGGGGAGTCCAGAACATGCCCTTCCGTCTTGATAACGTTATAATGACGCGATGAGGTTATCTATATTTACAGAGCAAGAGGTGTCCCCTATAGGTACTTCCACATGCTTGATAATCATATCGTTAGGTTGGTATTGTTCTGCAATATGAGCATCAGACATAGAGAAATCGGAGCCATTTACCTTGGTACTCTTTTCTTTTTTAAGTTCCGCTTTACATCTATATATTGCTTTATGATAAGTGCTTATCATTTTCCTCTTGTTGGTTTTAAAGGAATCATTATCGTCTATCTTTATCTCAACCGGAATAGGATAACTGATAATTATCCCCAATTCCTGATAATTTTCTAAGCCAAAATCCTTTATAGAGCTAAGTAATAACTTGGTTCTTACGACTGAACTACTAATCTGCCAGATGGCTTTTTCATCAAAATTAGACTTCATTTCAGAATAGACGATATAGTCCTTATCTCCCACTTGTAGTAAGAAGATACCATCACAGTCACACTGATAGCTGCAGTTTGGGACCTTACTGTTAAAAGAGTCCTTACATTTCTTTAGCAAATGGTTCTCTATTTCTATTATTTTTCCAGCATGTTCATAGGTAACTTGCTCAAGCTTATTGGCTTTTTTTGTTGTTCATATTTGGTTACTTTACCGTCATGTTGTTTAAAAAAGCAGGCTTGTAAAAGGCATTTGCTTAGGACAGAGAAGTCTATCATTGGTCAGAAGCATTAAGGGAGTACAACATTTCATCAATCTGTTCATCTTGTTTACGCATCTTTTCTACCGTCTCATAGAAGGTCTTCATTGGTATTCCACCTTCTTCCACAGGCAGTTCTTCTATCACAACCTTACCTGTCTCGTCATCTCTATGGAAGAAATACGCCTTCACATTATCGCCATCAAGGAACGTTTTTTCTGATAAACCATTTGCGGTACAATACTCTTTAAAGGTTGTTTCATTCTTCTTACGGATATTACCTAACTTGATAAGCTGGTTCAATCTATCCATAAAATAATCGCTGTGTGTCGTGATATGGAACAAGAAACCATTGTTGATGCATTCCGCAATAAGGTCTGCCACCTGAATCTGCATGGATGGATGCAGGTGTGCTTCAGGCTCTTCCAGACATATTGCTACCTTTGTGCCAGGACGATTCTTTAATAGAAATAAAAGCGGACTAATCTCTTTTATAGAGGAGGCTGCAGCAGACATGTTCACGTATTTGCCTCCATCAAGGACCAGAAATTCCTTACCTTCTTCCTTAACAACATCCCCATCGGTTATTTTCTTAATCTGATTGAGATAAGGAGACTGTGCATCAGTAGATCCTATTGAAATACAATATTCGTTATCAGCTAAGAATCTACCATACATTCCGTCGCGATTTATGGAGCTGGTAAGGGAATAATTGGCATTAATCAAAGCTCCATTTGCAGGTGGGAAGATTAGGGCTGTAGGATAAAAGTTTTCAAGTAATCTGTGGGAAAGTACCACCTGACAGTATTCTCCTACTGTAAATGCAGTATTTATAATGATCTTTCCCCTAGTCTCTTTACCATTAATAGAGATATTTAGCATATTACCTAATCTCTTTTCTATCTCTTCTTCTGTTGCTGCTATCTCTTGATATGTGACATGAAGGGACTCACCAAACTCAGGAAAGAGAAAGTCTACGTCACATTCTATGGTCGGATCTCCTAATAATGCGCGCATAAATGCTGTTACATTATCATGAAGATATGTTGAAAGGAAATCACCTGAAAGCGTAAAAGAACCAGAAGAGTTCTTACCTACCAAATGTTCTCCTAATTTTTCTGCATCTTTGTAGTTTAATAAACTCGTGAAAAGATAATAAACAAGATAATTCGCATAACTCTTTCCCAGCTTTGACATACCCGTAAACACCATGAATGGTGCTACCTGGAATGATACTTCCTGTAAAGGTCCGAACTTATGAATATCTATAATTATCTTTTTCATATGATTCAATATTGGTAAAATGGGTTCTACATCACAGACTTGGCGGAGTGATTAGAAACCATATATTATGGCACAAAGATACGAAAAATAATGTATTAAGTGAAAAATATATGAGAAATTATTGGTTAGAAGACAGTTGAAAGGGAAGGATAGCCCTTCCGTTGTATAGTCTTGTAGAATAGAGGAATAGATAAAAAGGAGAGCGTATTATCCCTCCTTGTTGTAAAGTAATTTCCCAATTGCTTTTTAAAAGAGGGTCTTTTGCATTGCAAAAGATGCTCTTTTACGTGGTAAAAGGTGCCCTTTTGAGGTGTAAAAGACGCCCTTTTGCAATGTAACTAATCACTGAAGATGAAGAAAAATCTAAGTTGGTGCAAACTAATTGATAATAAGTGGAAAACAGAACAATTTGCATAAAACTGCTTAATTCGTAAAAGGCAGGAAAGTGCAGATTTAGGCAGAAGTTCAGTTACCAGAGCGTTACCCGATTTCGTCATAGGTAACGATGGAGTAATGTTCGGTAACTGAATTATTTTCGCTCGTGTGGCTGTTACTGTGGTCGGCAGTTTTCTGCGTAAGTGAGGAACGCTTTAATTCGGGTAACTTTGTAGAAGACAGGCTACGCTTGTCCATTTGAGAGCAAGCTCTCATGGAACTCGCTTGCACTGTCTTTACCCACAAATATTAAAGCGTATGAAAACAGAAAAGATGAAGGTGTTGCTCTACCTTAAAAAGAGTGGTTTGGACAAGTCGGGCAAGGTTCCGATTATGGGACGAATAACCATAGGGCGTTCCATTGCCCAATTTAGTTGTAAACTATCTTGTACTCCCGATTTGTGGAATCCACGTGAGAGCAGGATAGACGGAAAGAGTCGTGAGGCTGTGGAGATAAACGGCAGGTTGGAGAGTTTGCTGTTGTCTGTTCAGTCTGCTTATCAGTCGAAAGGCTGGATATGCTCATCAAGGAGAAAGAAAGCCATATCGGTGTGGATATCAAGAAAGAGTCCCTGTCAAGTTATCATTCTACGAGAAACCGCTTGCAGGAGTTCATTCAGAAGAGATACAGGGTTTCGGATCTGGCATTCTCACAATTGACAGAGAGCTTTATCTATGAGTTTCGTCAATACTACTTGGGGGTATGCGGTTTCCAAGAAAGTTCTTTCTTCGCAGTGGCATCACATTTGAAAACGGTTTGCAGGTTGGCTTACCGTGAGGGAATAGCCGATACATTTCTGTTTGACAAAGCGCATATAGAACGTGGAGACAAGAAAACGCCGAAGGCACTCGACAGGGAAGCCTTGGAGAAGTTAAAGGCTCTCCGCTTTGATGACTTGGAAGAAGAAATGGAAACTGCTCGTGATGTGTTTCTCTTCGCCTGTTATACCGGTGCAGCCTATTGTGATTTGATGGAACTAAGCAAGAAGCATCTTGTCCATGATGATGCAGGCAGTTTGTGGTTGAAGTTCAACAGACAAAAGACGGGTGTCCTTTGTCGCGTCAAATTATTGCCCGAGGCCATCCAGCTAATCGAGAAAATGCACACCGATGAAAGGGAAACATTGCTCCCTTTCATCAAATATCCTACCTATCAATCTTGCCTGAAAGCTTTACGACTGCGGGCAGGTATCGCTTTTCCCTTTACCACGCACACGGCAAGGCACACTTTTGCCACCCTTATCACCTTGGAACAGGGCGTACCCATCGAAACGGTGAGCAAGATGCTCGGACATACGAACGTAAGTATGACCGAACGCTATGCAAAGGTGACACCGCAAAAACTCTTTGAGGAGTTCGCTCGCCTCCTTTCTTTCACAGAAGATTTGCAGTTGGTGATTTGACCAATTGCTTTCATTCAACATCATTTTCAATAAAAGATATACATAACAAAACCATCAAGACAATGAGAAGTACATTCAAGATACTGTTCTATATCAACAGACAGAAGACAAAGTCAGACGGAAGGACTACCATTCTCTGCCGTATTACCATAGATGGGAAGAGTTCCGCCATAACCACAGGAGAGGAATGCCTGCCGGCAGAGTGGAACGCCAAACAAGGACAGACTACCGACAAAAGAAAAAACAAAAAGTTAACAGAGTTCAGAGAGCTTGTAGAAAAGACTTATCGGGATTTATTGACGAGGGACAGAGTGGTCAGCGTGGAGCTAATCAAGAACCGCTTGCAAGGTATTGCCACTCATCCGACAACGCTGCTTGCCATGAGCAAGGCTGAACTGCAATCCGTCAAAGAGTGCGTGGGAAAGTCAAAAGCAGAAAGTACGTACCAGAATCTTTGCTATTCCGACAAGCTGTTATGCGAGTTTGTCAAGGATAAAGGTGTAAAGGATATACCTGTAATCACCATTACGGAAGATTTGTTTGAAGAATACCGCTTTTATCTTAAAAAGCAGAGACTGGCAGCTGCAACCATCAACCGTTATCTTTGCTGGCTAAGCAGGTTGATGTTCCGTGCGGTCAGCCAAAGGCTCATTCGTTGTAATCCCTTTGAGAATACCAAGTACGAGAAAACGGAACAGAAGATATGCTTTCTGCAAAAGAACGGTGTTGCCAAACTCATGGCTTTGAAAGTAAACGACAAGGATACAGAACAGGCAAGGCGAATGTTCATCTTTGCTTGCTTTACAGGCTTGGCTATTGCCGACATGGAGCACCTGCAATATGGACATATCCAAACGGCAGCGGATGGACAAAGATATATCCGAAAGAAACAGCAGAAAACAAAGGTGGAGTTTGTCGTGCCCCTGCATCCGATAGCCGAAGTCATTATCAAACATTGCAAGTATGAACAAGAGAAAAACGGAGGAGGGCAATCGGTGAAAGAAAAAGGTGAAACTGAAACAAGGACAGACAGCCTTGTCTTTCCCTGTGATTGCAGTCGGAGTGTGATGAGTGCAAAGCTAAGCATCGTGGGCAGAGCTTGTGGCATCAGAGAAAGATTGTCCTATCACATGGCACGACATACGTTCGGTACGATGAGTCTGAGTGCTGGTATTCCCATAGAGAGCATTGCCAAGATGATGGGACACGCTTCTATTGCCAGCACACAAATCTATGCGCAGGTAACCGATAATAAGATTTCGGAGAATATGGACAGACTGATAAGAAAATATCAAAAGGAGAAAGCAAAGGAGGAAGCAATATGAACATCAATCACCATCAAACAAAAAGAGACCGCAGCTATTTTGAATGGAGCGACAATATGCAAATCATTTGCAAGGGAAATGGCGATATAGCCATGACGGAGAGTGAACTTGTAGATTTCTTCGGTGTAACGTGGAAGAAACTCAATTATCGTCTGCAACTACTCATCAAAACATCTCACCTACACCCAGAGGAAAGGGATGCAGGTGAGTTAGAAGTATTCGTAAATGAGCAGTTAAAAGGTTATGCACCGCTTTATCCGCTCTCAATCATCATTGCCCTGTCCTTTCACAGTTGGACAGCATGGAAGCTCATCTGTTCAGAAAGTACATTTGCAGGGAAATACACCGCCCGGCAAACATCATAACACCGATATTCTTAATCGGCAAGACGGATAGCTGAAATATTTCTTTTTCTTTCACCGATATTATCTTACTACATAACTACAATAAAGGATAACGCGGTGAAAGAAAAAGGATTGTAATGTAGTCTTTACTTAGTACTTCTTGCAACTACGAAATGACTACATACAACTTTTTCATCCTTTGTGGCAATCAATATGTTTTTTCAATAGGAGTCACATGTAGTTATTTTTCAGAAAATCCCTGAAATGTAAAGTCTCAAATAGATAGGTGAGGAGTATTTTTTCAATGAAATGAATAGTAATTATAATATTTTTCGTATCTTTGCCTTATATTACCTATACCGAAAGCCTCAGTGGGCAGAGGTGAGGTAGACATACATATTGGTAAAAGGCGTTTTTGTACGCTTTGGTTTTGACGAATTGGAATCTCGCAAATTCATCGACAAGTCAAGAACAAAGCAACAAAGAACGCTTTATGGGGTGTATTATATACGTTCTCAATGTCTTCAATCGATTTTCGGTTGTTGGCAAGAGGGCATACTATATATTTACACTGGCGAGGGGTTTTCGGCGTTGCTCGTTTCGACTTGTCGGGCAATGCGAGAGCCTCAATTCGTGAAGCGAGTGACAGAACTGGCTCCACGCTTGAACCAGTAAATATTTTGTAAGTATCTGTAAATCAGAAGAAACTATACATTATCAAACGAAAATGATACCATAAAGTTACCAACTTATGCAATGTATTTCCAATTCCATTTGGGGAATATGGTGGAAATAAATCTGCGGTTTCCTGTCAATACTACATTTACCTTTGTTAACATCATGAAATTACAATATTCAGCAATTCATTTGCTATCGCAGAATCGTTAATCCTCATAATGTTGTTTTCCTCTGAGTTGTAGCCGAAAAAATTGATATTGCCATACCAAACAATGGATTTGTCGATTATGGCACATTGAACGGATAGTTCGTCATGACAAAGAACGTTTATGCCGTATGCTTTCAATTTTTCTTCGTTATGACCTTCTTTTTTGATATACACAGCTATTTCAACTCCATTTGTCATTAGGTCTCTCAAGAGGGATATTAAACGAGGCGTGTATTTGTATTTGATTTTAGGGCAAGATATAACGAGGCTGTGCTTGGCGGATAGAATGTCTTGACGGAATGGTTCAGAAAAGTTAAGACCATCGTATATGAGTTCTTGCTTTGGCATTGTATTATCGTCTGATGATTTGGGTACGCCATAACCAACAGAGGCATAGCCTTTCAAACGTTTACGATAGATGGAATCGCATAAAGGAACACGAATGTCTATGTAATCATAGATTCGCACCTCTTGCTTGCCTTCGTAATCCCGATGAAGTCTGCCTGCATATTGAGCAATATTGCCTTTCCATGAGATCGGAAGTACAAGGAACAACGTGTCAAGTCTGGGATAATCAAATCCTTCTCCGATGTAATTGCCGGTAGCAACGATTATCAAAGACTCAGATGTTGGAATCTGCCCCAATCGCTCCATTGCAATTCTTTTTTCTTTTGTTGAATCTGCTCCAACAAGACTGATGACATGGTTCGCATGAGGTTGCAGCATATCTGCCAATATTCTTACATGGGAAGTGAGTTTTGTTAGGATGATTGGAAGTTCGTCCTTCATCAATTGTTTTTCTTACGTCACCAACGATAAGATTGTTCCGTACCCCGTCTGTTGACAAAGCTTCTAATGTTTGGGTATAGGTCTTTATGTCGGACGAAATGTTTATGAAAGAGGTAAAACGAGGGACAAGAGTTCGTATGAAGTTTTGTCGATTCATCTGCGTTTTCGCATCAGCGGTATATCTTATTTTTCCACATTGCATGAAAATGATTGGCTGATGTCCGTCCTTGCATATCGGGGTGGCAGTAAGTCCATAAACATAGTGCGCTCGAACTTGTTTCAGGACAAGTTTGAAACTTACGGAGGAGACATGATGGCACTCGTCAACGATTATCATTCCATAATCCTTAACAAAGGGCTTTATTTCATTTTCCTCTTGACAAGACAGAATTAAAGCAATGTCAATGATTCCATGAATACTATCTTTGCAGAGCATAATAGACCTATAGGCGACAGTCCATTTTTTCTTCTACTTGAAGTGCTGCCGACATATTCGTTTATCTCCAGAAATTCCTCCAATTGCTTTTTCCATTGGTCAAGCAAAGACTTGCGATGAACCAATATCAAGGTGTTCACCTTGCGCTTGACAATCATGGCAATGGCAAAAATCGTCTTGCCGAAAGCTGTGGTTGCAGACAAGGTACCAGTATTGTGGGGCAACATATTTCCCATGGCCTTCTGCTGCTCTCCCCGAAGTTCACCTTTGAATGAAACATTGATGCTTCTCCCATGAAAGGTCTTGTCATCAATAGTGTACTTGGCATCGTTAGCCTTCAGAATCTCTATCACATCATCTTCACAGCCACGAGGCATAGCAAGATAATTATCCAACACTTCCGAACAAGAGATAATACGAGGTATATCGTATGTTGATAACCTCATACCCTGCTTGGCATAGAACTCAGGATTATGAAAGGCTGCCATTCTCTTGAAGAGATTAATGATTTTAGATGGAATATTTGCCAAAGGGACGTAAAGTCTGTTCTCTCTTGTCAGGGTGATGCTTCTTGGAAAATCATCTTTGACAATAGACTCTGATTTTGGTGTTTCCCAAGGTTTGCTTTCACTGCTTTTAGTAAGCTCACCCATTGATGCTATGTGCGTCTGGAGGATATTGTCAACTTCCGTTTCAGATAACTTCTTAATATGAAGAAGAAAGTCCCATTGGTCTGGAAAAGTCACGAATTTTTCATCCACAAAGACACTGTTACCTTTCTTGCGAACATTCCCTTGTAGCGGTAATGCGACAAGGTTGCCAAATCCACCTTCAGGCAAAGTATCTTGGTTGGGAAAGAACCTGTCGTATGACTTAAAAGAAAGCCGGACTTCCTTGTTCATTGCTTCCGTCAAAATTGCCTTACCAAGCTTCCTTGCCTTAATGGCGGTAATGGCATGATAGAAGAAAATCCACACATGAGCGCCATTGCCAGAGCGAGAACGCTCGATGTAATAGGGAATGTTCCATTCTTTACAAACAGAGACAAAAGCCAACACGTCATTCTGATAGTCATGCTCGCAACTCTTGTCATCGAAATCCGTACAGAGAAAGAAGCAAGTGTTATCCTCCAACATTGGATATAAACCTATGACATCACGGCACAAAGCACCCTTTCCTGCGAGATGGTTGTAGATATGTTCGTATGACAAAGGCGCAAACTGACGGTTAGGGCATTCTGCACATTTGTATTTTCTTTTGTCGCAAAACTCCCTGTTCCATTCACGTTCACATACTGGTTGATAGCCTGATCTCTTCGTAGCATCGCTATACCACCTCTTGGCAAACACATCCTCCCGTCCTTTGAACAAGCTTTGGAACAAAGCTACCTTCTCCTGTAATGAAAGTTTGTTTGAATAGGTTTCTACTTGAGGTATGGATACAGCAATACAATTCTTCTGTTCCTTAACTTCATAAGGAATACCATATTTGGCAAGAAGAGCCTTTAGTCTTGCATTCTCTTCTTCCAATTCATGAAGTTTTGTAAGAATATCACTCTTGCTTACATCCATAACCTCGTCTACTTTTAGCGAATTTCCTTTTGTGCCATCTTAATGGCAATTTGCTTCAACTCATAATCACTCTCTCCTTCCATCGCATCAATCACCTTGTCTGCAAGCCAGAGCTGCAGCATTTCGTTTTCGTCAACATTGAAATATTTTGCCAATAGAATCACTTGACTCCTTTTGGCTCGCCTGTCGCCACGTTCTATCTTGCTGAACATAGGAGTATCAATCTCCAAGTATGCTGCCAATTGCCGTTGCAACACCTCGTTTTCGTCTCTCAGTGACCTAATTTTGTTTCCTAATAACATATTTAATTCTTTGGGGTTATACTTTTAGATAATACGATTATATCATTCCGTCATATTTCCGTTAAATTTCGACGGATTTGAACGATTTTTGACGGATTAAGCCCCGTCTTCTGTTATAAATAGCGAATTGTGGTCGTAATTATGACCTTTTTTACCCTTGATTGAGGTGTAAAAGGTCGTAATTCATCTATTACGTCGTTTAGCTTTCGTCGAATTTCGACGGGTTAAAGCGAATTTCGACGGGTTTATTTGCAATTTTCGTCGAATTTCGACGGATTCTCTATAGGATGAACCAATTTCGGCCATCTGTTTTAATTAGAGATTCTGTTTTCATCGTCTTTAATAAATCTCCAAGACTGCGTAACCTTTGTTCTTCCGTCTTATTGGATGGCAGCACATCTTTGATATATTCATAGATGCTGTCACGTTTCGCACCCTCATCTCCTGCATTTTCGAGATATTGAAGAATCATTTGACGAAGTTTCCCTTTATCCAATCCTTTTGTCTTGGTGTATGAAGGCAGTTGGCGTGTGTCTTTTGCTACACCCAATGAGATGCTGTAATTTGGTGCTTCACCCTCAATCAGTCCTCTATTTAGAAGGTCTTTCGCCACATCTTTATGTATGGCTCTGCCTTTCTGCACGGCATCGAGTGAGATGCAATCCCAAAGTGTAAGGGTGTCATTTGTCTTCAACAAGTCGGTGTATCGTTTGTTGATTTCATTGCCATATATGCGTACCACCACTTTCTTCTTTACCGCATCAATCTCATAATCAGGCATCGGGAAGTGTCTGCGCCATTGCTCACTGAACATCTTCTTGATGCCACGACTTACGGTATCAATCATATTGAAGTCAACCATAGCCCTACACAGGCATTCATTGCGGAAATAAGTCTGAGGTTCCTCATTTCTTAAAGCATTCTCCAAAGTACCAGGAATGAAAGAACCGGCATTGGAATAATACAAGTAGCCGGGATTCTCGACAAAGTTGATACGTTGTTGTAGCTCGTAGTCTTGATGGGCAATACAGTTATGAAGAGCCTCGCGGATAGTATAGTCGTCATATTGCTTCATCGTATCAGGGAAAAGCGTATCACCAGGCATTTCACGTAAAGTAAGGTTTTCTATCTTTGATAGGATTTCATCCACCGTCAAGATAAACGGTACTGTGAAATGTTCATAATCAACCACATCTTGATTGGCATCACGACGTGTCCAAGTCACCTGTGCAACGGCAGGACGCAGCTTGAAGGCAGATTCGTATTTGCCAAGTAGGATAATTGTAGCACGTGTAATGCCACCATTCCTTGAAAGTCCACATTTGCTGAGGAATGTCTGCACACTCCAATCATTCACCTCCGCTGCTGGTATGCGGCTATGAACCTTTTTAAACATCTGTCTGGCTTTAGCAATAGCCACCTCGTCAAGGTCGTCAATCGTAGCATCGTGTACAATCTCCGCAGACCAATCCTTTGCGTTATAGATAGGTTCTTCAAGAATGGCAGCCAGTCTTTCGCCTGTCATTTCAACTAATGAATCCTCTATCCGCTGCCATGCTTTCTTGTGGGCAAGTACAGGGCGACGAGGCAGATGCTTAGGAATATGGATTATCCATACCCTCTTCTGCGTATCGTCAGTTACAAACTCCTCAATGGACAATCCTTCTGATGAAAGATATGTACATTGTTCCGTGAGCTTGAATGTTGCCGATTGGGTATTGGCTGGTTGTCCATTGAATGTCAACCTTGAAATATCAGTTCCGACTATTTCAAGGGTCTTGTCTTTCACACCTATCACCAGATGTCCACCATCCATGTTGGCGATAGCCGACACATAGGAAATCACGTCATCCTTCTCGTTCCCACAGAACGAGTTTTTCAGATTCTTAAATTCCTTCCACTCACACCGAGCATTCTCTTGTGGATACTCACCGAGAAGATATTGTTGTAGTTCGAGTTCGGTCATATATATATTAAATCTTATTTATAATCGCTTATACAGTGATGTTTAGTTATAAAATAGGGTATTCTGCCAATATGAGAGTTTTTATTATCTCCGTATGCGATTTTTTGCTTTTGATTCATAATCTCGTTTAGAAAGTTTGGAGTACAGAAAATCGTCATTCAAAAGTCTTATGAAACTATCCTGAGATTTTTTTGAAGGTAATTTAATCTTATCATTTTCGATTTTCAATACATTTTTTAAGACATCATGATTTCTCACAAAATCAAAAATATCTTTTTTAGGAATCTCTGTAATAGGAGAAGAATCCAATGCCCTCATTACTCGTCGAGCAAAAGAAATTTCTGTTAATCTTTCTTGCATACCTTCTATACTATCAACGATATTCAGTTCTTCAATATGAGTTAATGCCTCTGACGCACGTCCTATAATGATTGATGCAAATTCTTTATTATTATCAAGGTACGACAAATTTGTGATAAAAAATTCATTATCAAACATTAGTGCGTCTATTTGTGAATCTAAGCGTAAAATATCTTCTTTAACCAAATCAAACTGTGTTTCCGATTTGCTGATATAAAATCTGCCTCTACTTTGCCGCATTAGATTGATATTATAGTTGTTTCTATAAATTACGATTTTGTTATTAGTAGTACCTACTTCTATTATAAAATAATTAATATCTGACAATTTATCATTATCAAAATTAAAGACTTTTGACGATGTGAAATAATCAGCATCATGCGATTCATATGCTTCTCTCATTAACGCAAAGAAAGAAGGCTCTTCATCTGGCAAATCATATCTATAAACCACATTCATTCTTTCATCACGCGATGACAGGTCAAGCAAATCTCTCTCATTATCTTGAGTGAACAAATTGATTTCTTCTTGAATAGAATTTTTATATCCTTTACCTATATCCAACAATACATTACGTTTAATATCTGCTTTTTTCAGACATACTCCATTTTCTGTATTCAAAGCAAAATAGATAAGAACTTGAAAATCGTCACCTTGTTCTATTACTCCTTGAAGTTTACTTATAAAATCATTTTTATTCATATTAAAATATATACATTATCTGCTACATAATAAGGAGACACATTATCTCCAACATTTAAATCTCTTCTATATAACACAACAGATCCTGATGGTAATTCCTTGCAATCTGTATATGTTTCAACTTCTGCTATTTTGTATTCTAGCAAAGCCATAATAGGATTTGCATAATATAAATTTGTTCGTGTATAACTAATAAAAATTACAGCAAGCATAATCATTAGTATAAGCAAATCTCGCCAAGTTTCATAGTTTACAATCACAACTGCGAATAAAGTTACTAATGTAGCCAACGAGTTGATATAATCTTGACTTCTATCTGTAATTTTCTTTATCATAATTGGGAGAGAAGTTGGAGAACCCTCTAATTTCTTATTATAAATCCAAAAATAGTAACTTCCAATTAATAAACATACTATGCTAATATATGCTACTATATTAGAAGGACTGAGTATAATTTTAATTGGAGCCCACTCAAATCCCTGCCAGAATGTCCAACATATAGGGACATCCCATGTTTTAATTAAAATGATAGCCCACATTGCACTTGTGGATATCAGCCACAATCTAAATTTGTTAAACATATTTTTTTCTTCAACATTAGTAATGTCATGTACTATTCCAATGAATCGAAAGTACTAAAGATTTTGTCTTTCTCTTTTTTATTCTATTATACTTTCACTTTCATCATTATGTTTGTCCTTATTCTTTAGCACAACTTCCTTGCTTGTGTTTGCATAGCAATAAACACACAAATGCCTACAAGTGTTATACATACCTATATCTTTACTTACCATACAGCCGCAAACCTTGCGCTGTCCCGTATCCTTTACTTTTTTGAGTTTTTCAGGGATTGGTGGTATCTCTCCAAACATGTCCTTTTCAGGCCATTTCAATGTATGGAGGTAATAAACCAATTCCTTGTCACCAGCAAAGATTCTTTTCATCAGCTCCCCATCTATGCATCTGTTATGTTCTATGCCATACGTTTCCAAATCAATATCCTCGGCACAAGTTGCCATTTGTATATTCCATCCATCCTTGTGCCATGCTTCACGTATCTTAGCCAATCCTTCAACTATCTCTATACGTTGGGCATAATTTGCTTCTGTATTTTCTACATCTTCTTTTGTAAAAGAAATAGTTTCTTTCACGAGATTATTTTGTACCTTACGGTACGCTTTAATGTCAACGAAACTGAATACGAGTTTATCGGTATATCCTTTTAGTTTGTTACCAACATTCCATATTCGTGTCAGCAAGTCCCTTGGTCCAATAGTTGGTGTAATGATAAGTGGGTCGAAACGCCAAATAACCTTTTCCTTACCTATCATTTTTGATAGCTCTATGAAAGTTTTTACTCGCTCTTCCACAAATGGAACATTAGGCTCAAATCCTTCCTTTACATAGTCATTCAATGTTACTTGAAAGTAATAATGTATGCCCATCTCATCCAAGATGTGAAGATAAGGAATTATTGACTTCGGATTCTTAGTCCAGAATACAACAACCTTACAATTCTTAAAAGAGATGTACATCTTCTGTTGATTGAACGGATTGTACCAAGTGCAATATCCTTTAGCCAAGCGGTTGAAAAACCACTTGGCATAAAAGGCTGGTATATCGGTTGAACGACTCGCAGAAATGATGTATGGAGCCGTTGCTTCTACAATATCGCTATTTTCTAATATTAACTTAATTTTATCCGTTGGCATATCTTTGGTATAATGCGTTCTTTAATTTATCAAGAAGAACTTTGTTTTCTGAAGTTGCAGGAATCCACGAGGGACTACTGCTATGTTCTTTTTGATAAGTACACTTATTTATAAAGTGTTTAATTGTATTGTCATTAGTTCTTGGGCTATCTTTCTTGCCAAAATAATATCCATTAGGTGCATAATCTTTTTGAAAAGAAAGAACCTTTTTGCATAATGTAGCACGAACATCAGCAGGAAGGTAAGTTTGACTCCCAATAAAGTATGTCACGTTTTCATCATCGACAAATAAATTAGAAGTTTTATTGGATGGATTAAAAGATTTCTCTTGTTTTATTGTGTTGTTGTAATGTAGAGTGTCGTCCTCAATACCATCAAACAAACTTGTCTCTTGTTGCTTTGCTAATTTCCCGATGTTCTCTGTTTTTGCAGATTTTCCAATACGTTCGTTATAGTCTGGAACAAAATGTTCTTGCATTCTTTTCCATGCAGAACATGGTCTATTCTTTCCAGGCTTCCAACCATCAAAATTATCAAGCATTTTGATAAATCTGAAATAGTCTTGATTATCACCATTTTGTGCCAAAGCTTCGTCAAGAGATTTAAATAGTTTCATTTTATCACGTTTGATAACAGTCTCTGCGTACAACTTAATATCTCTACGCCAATCTACAATGGGATTATTTCCTTTATTCACAGAAGATTCAAAAGTTGACGACAGCATTCCGGTATTATCATTTTTCTCTGGCATTGTTGATATATAGCCAAATTCAGGTATGCTTTTATCAAAAAGCTGCCCATAGAAATCACGATAAACCATTGAAAGATAACCTGAGTCTTTATTCAAAAGATTGTCGGTAAAATCTCTCGTCATATTAGCGAATCCATTTAACACACCATAGAAGGCAAATGCTAAACGGTAGTCGTACATCCCTTTACTTTGCATAAAGTGTAACAATTGCTCCCAATCATCACCCTTTATTAGAACAGCCGCAATAGAAGAAAGAACTCCATTATCCCAAGGTTGGTTGAATTCTTCACCACGTACATGACGACGAAGTTGATTGAGATAAGCCCGTATAGGACTATTATCCCAGTCTTTTCCAATTACATTTTTTGCATCTTTTGTTATTTCGTCAGAAAGAGTCTCTTTAATGGAATTTATTTTTCCATTGAACGAATGAGAACATAGGACAATGTTTATCCAATGTATAAACAAGTTTGCCATCAAATCTTCACTAATACACTTTTGTGAGATTAGCTTTTCTTTCCCAGAAACGATAAGCTCACCATCGTCCGGATTCAGCAAACTCTTACTTGTGTTAAATAACGCATTAGCTTTTGCTATTTCATGATTAACCCAATTAAGAGCTTGATTGTTTTCTGTATCTTTTTTAAGGGCCTCTAATAACATAATTCTATCAACTGTTTCAAATGTATAACCGTAACGTTTAAATACATTTAATGCTTTGCTTGCAAGTTGAACGCTTCCAAGTTCTTTTTCTAAGTCCTTGAAGATAGGTTGCTGACTATCTATGTAGTTGAAGAGTTCGTCTAATCGCTTCTTTTGAGTAACAGATGGAATCCTATCATAACCTGATATGATGGATGCAAATATGTTATTTATCTCACGCAGTGAATCCAACTTTAGAATATGCTCCTTTGAAGAAGATAAATTAGCTCCTATATAGTAGCCATATAGTAATCCCTTCATCTTGTTGATGATGTAATCTTCTTCTATGTTTGATTCCATATTGTTTGATAGAGGAATGCTATCTTCTTTGATAATTTTATAACCTCTATCCTTTATGTCGGAAAGCACAACCATCTTACGCTGATACAATCGAACAAGTTTTGTTTCTAAACTACTATCAGACATAGACATAACAGTCCTTTTCACTTTATCTGAAAAGAAAATGAATCTGGTTTGCCACGGATTTAGGTAAATTGTCTTATCTGTATAATAGACGCCGTTAGGGAGTTTTGGAAAATCATCATCTGAAATTATTTCAATCAGCATTGCATGATCTTCAATATCACTAATCGGACGGTCGAATACACATAAGGTGTCAAAAAGCAGGGTGGTATGTTCGATATTATTTTCTTCGACAGTGAACCATCGACTATATCCATAGCCACGCTTCTTGTACATAGCTTTTGGCGATATGGATTCTGTCGACAATATATTGTTGAAGTTCAATGAACTTGTAGGAATATAATATTTCATGATTAATAATCTTCTATTTCATCAATTTCCGTTGTTTTATAGAGCTGCGAATTAATATTCGATAATGGGGAAGGAAGCATAGATGAGTACATCACATATAAATTGCGATATGTACGAGTCATAGCCACATACAATGCTTTGCGATCTGATTCTTGACCTGAAAAGTTTTCTATGTAAGGTAAGAATACAGTTTCAAATTGTAAACCTTTTGCACTATGATAGGTCATCACCTTTGGGTTTGTAGATGTAAAATTAAGACTGTCCTGACTATTTCTAAAGTCTTCACGGTCATTATATCTTAGTTCGTAATTACCTCCCAATGATTTTAACTGGTTATATACCGTCTTAACATAATCATTATCTGGCAACAAAATAGCAACGTCTGTCATGTTATTTCTGCTGATAATATCATGTATAGCCTTTATTTGGTTTTCTTCATTATTATACTTGATGAATCTCGGTACTGCAATTTCCTTGCTTTTGTAAGTGCTTTCGATAAATGGGGGCAAATCTACACCGATTGGTTGCACAACTTTTGCAACGGGTAAAGGAAGACGATAGTTGCGATATAATTCCCAATTTTTCACCTTCATATTAAAAGGGACTAAGGCATTTATTCTATCCAGAGGAACAGTTTTCTTAAGTCCTTCATATATAGACTGCGCAGTATCTCCAAAAAAGAAGAAATGTTTATTTGTCGCAGCTAAGAATTCTCGAATTTCATCATCGCTAAAATCTTGAATTTCATCGACTATAATATAATCAGCTGATGGCATATATGGAATTTTGTTGCCATTTTCGTCCTTAGAGTAAACCATAAAACGGCCTCTCCTTTCACGTTTGTACTTCCATTCCATATGATAATAAAAATCATTAGTAAGTCCTAATTCTTGCTTGCCAGAATTCATATATTTGCACAGTGCCTTTGTATATACTATAATTTTATAATTGGTGCCGTACTCTTTTTGTATACGTTGAGCTTTTATTAGAGCCAGCACGGACTTACCGCTTCCTGCACAACCTGCGACTATGCAGGATTTATCAAGCGTTTCCATGAGGATCTTAATCTGGTCGTCATCAAGTTCGGATTCTTTTATCATCCAGTCTTTTTTCATAATTACAATATGTCTTAGTTTTTTATTCTATATATTCTCCAAGCAATTTTGCTTAAATCATTATTACAACGAGAATGGGTCGTATGAAATTCTTCGTTAAACCCCGAATTACGGTTTATAATCTCGACTTGACAAGCAGCAGATGCTTTATCTAACATTTTGGGCAGCCAATCATTAGATACTTCGTTGTAAGATGTGATATCTGCCAAACAAATAACTCCACAATCTGTTAGCTTTGGAGAAAATACATTTATAATATGTTCATATGGATTACGTTCTTCAAATTGTTGACATGTTACAAATTCACAAATAGCTTTAAAGGATATAATAAAATCATAAGCCTGAGTTATGACATCTGTAACAATTTTCAAATCATAAAAATCATCTATAACAACAGGCATTAATTGACAATCTAACTTAATTTCCGTGTGTGCTGATACCACATCAAGAATTTGCTCCAAATTTCGTAGGGCATGAGCGTTTCCATCTAATGCTTTAATTCTTATTTTCTTGATAGAAGAAAGTTGTTCTGAAACTGCAATTATAAAACCAACGAGCTCACCTCCTGTACCACCCCCAAAATCAAAGACTGACAATTCCTCTTTATCTTGATATTGTATGTAATTATTTTGTAAATACTTACTAAAAATTAGGTATGACTCAGAATAGCTTCTTGGGAAATAGGTTCCGAGATAACCCAAGATATCCTCTTGTCCCCAGTCAAGGACAACAAGATCTTTTTTCTTTCTACTATATATAGCAGACAATTTATTAAATAGTAAATTGTCTAACCAGATAGGTAGAGTAATGTGTCTAACTTCTGAATTGTTCATATAAATGATTTCGTCCAAGTAAGCAGACTTTTTGTTATGAGAATTGTCTAAATTTGGCTATAAAAATACGCAAATCTATCGAGATTAAAGAAGAAAGTGGCAGAAATCTTGATTTTTCTCCTCGAATTTAATAAATTAAGGGCAGTTGAAGCGATATTTTTACGCCAAACGCCCTATATGTGTTCTAACACTGATTATCTTGTCCTACATTTCTTGGTCGGTGTTCCTAATCCAATCTTTAGCGTACCATCCCAATTCGTCAGTTGGTCAGCGCATCCGTTTGAGCCTCCAAGCGAGACGTATGTGTCGGCAACTGCATGACATGTGATCAACGAATGAAAGGAAGTTGCTGATAGCATCCTTTGTATAAGTGACATCCTTTGTGGCAAAAAGTTTTGTCCAGTTGGAAACACATTCTCTGCGAAATTCAGTACAACCGTTCCATGTCATACCCGCAAGGAACTTGTTGACAGAAGCCTCTATATTCTTTGATACGTTTAAGGACAGCCTGTCGTTTACAGCGGTAGCAATGAGACCGTAATATATAGCATTAGCTTCCTTATCGTTGAAATTTATACGCTCAGTCTGTGAGAATTTGCCAAGTGAACTATGTCCCTCGTTTATGAAGCGAATAAGTACGCTTTGAAATCTTGATTGTCTGGTCTGTTCATCACGTTTACACTCAGCTTCTTGTCGTTTTCTCTCTTCCGCTTCCTGCTTTTTCCGCTTTTCAATACGTTCAATGGCTTCAACTATTTCAGGCTGTTGTTTCAACTCGTTCCATTGCATGATGAAAAGTTTGTACTTTGACAAGAGGGCATTATAATCATTGCCAATGCTGGCAAGTTCGCTATTAGCAGTAGTCAACTATTTCCTGAGACCATCTATCACTTCATCCTTTTGAATGGTAACACGCTTTATGGCGTTCTCTTCAAGTTGGGAGATGCGTTCCTTTACCTTGGCGTTCTCTGTCTTCAAAGCGTTATTCTCAGAAACAAGAACCTTGTTCTCTTTAATAAGACGGTTGAGGTTCTGCATGTAGTAGGTGTAAGTCTTGTTAACTGATATCTTACAAAGGTACGCTGCATCAACTTGGAAAAAGCATTGCCCTTTCTCAAATCTATTAGCTATGAGGTAAGAGGAAGAAGATACGAAGCCATTGGTTTTGCCAACCTCTCTGGCGGCTATGAACTTCGGGACGACAATATGTTCAAAGGAACGATTGCCCCAAAGGACATCACTCCGATATTTGAGAACAAAACACAGCCCGTCTGCCTGTTCGAGGGATTTATGGACTTTCTCTCTTTCCTTTCAATGAAAGAAGAAGTGAATAACCGCTGCCTTGTGATGAACTCTGTGAGCAACATTGGAAGAAGTATCAGCTACCTGAACAACCATCAAGTATCTTCTATCCGTACTTTCCTTGATAACGACGACGCGGGGCGGAGAGCAGTGCTGGAATTTGTAAAGGCAGGTTTTAAGGTAGAAGACATGTCTGTACATTATGGGAACTTCAAAGACCTCAACGAGTATCATGTCAGCCGTGTTCGTGAGCAACAGAAAAAGTTGGAGAAAACTCCAAAAACAAGCAATAAACCCAAACAAGTCAAACTTAAAATACGATAGAGCAATGAAAAAGATAAAAGCAAGCAGAGAGGAGATAGACCAATCCATAAAAGAAGCGTTCAGCATGAACAGACAGGAAAGTAATGAAAGAACAGACAGGAAAAGTCTTACATACTACTTGGGAGATACAGAAGACAAGGTGGAAGAACAACCACAGGCAAAAGCTCCATCAAAGGAAACGGATTGCCAAGAAGTAATAGCTTCCGAGTCTGCACAGCACGCAGAGAATGCAACCGTTCAACGGCGTATCAGTACCAAGATGAGACGGGGAACGCTCGAAGCCTATAAACAGACTTTCCTTGTTCCTACAAAGTTGAACGACCGAAAGGCGGTTTATCTGAGCAGGGCGACACAAGAGCGTGCGGACTTCATCGTCCGTAGGTTGGGCGACAAGGGAGCCAACGTGTCAAGCTTCATTGAGAACCTCGTGCGCACGCATTTGGAGGAATACGGCGAGGATATAGAAAAATGGAGGAGACTATAAAGCGCAGGAAAAGGGTCGACGGTTTTACTCAAAATCCACGACCTTTTTTAGAGAATACGATAACGGCAATTTACTGAACAGGCAGAATGGTGGGAGTACCACGAACGCAGTTAAACACAGAATGCAGTGCATTCGTTTTCAAGCAGAAAAATACTTTATGTGTAAACGGCCTATTGGGTAGCATTGCAAGACGTCAGTTTGTACCCACAAACTGCGCTTGCTCCCCTTGTGAGACTGTCGGGGAGGTTAGACCGTAATCACTCCGTTCTCATCGGTCAGTGTTCAGGAATTAAGCAAGATTGAAAACAAAGAAAAGAGGACTTTTATATGAACAGATACAACAGCAAGACTGCCCGATGGCAGCAACAGGAGAAGGAAGAACTACGGATGAACAAGACGGAATTCATCAAGGTAAGATGCACCTTAGAGGAAAAGCAGCGTATCAAATCAAAAGCGGAAAGCACAGGACGGAAGTTCTCAGATTACTGCCGTGAGATACTCCTTAACGGAGAAGTAACAGCCGTTCCCAAGATGACAGACAATGAGAGGGAAGCCATAGAGGTGTTGAGACGAACGGCCTACTTCTTTACACATGTTTCCAACCTTATCAAGGTAAAGGATGATGCGTGGGTACTGATTACTCAAAGCCTTTCCTATTTGGCAAGGGAAGCATTTAAGCGTTTCTTTAATCCCAAATACCGTATTGAGGAAAGGGCAATTAAACTCTTAAATCTGATGGAGAATGATAGGGAAATGTAAGGCTATTGCGCATGGTAGCAATGCACTGGAGTATATTTTCAGAGAGGGGGAACTCGGTAAAACGCTTCTCTTTCACAATCTCTGCGGCACTATGCCAAAGGAGATTTACGAGGAAATGAAGATGGTCAGCGATTACAATACACGTTGCAGAAACAAGTTCCTGCGTATCGAAATCGGCATTGCACCACAGGACGAGAAAAGATTGAGCCTTGTATCCGTCCGTAACCTTGCGTCAAACTTTGCAATACGCATGGGACTTGCCAACCATCAATGGGTGGCAGTAACGCACAAGGATACCGATAATATGCACATCCATATTATTGCCAATCGTATCAGTCTATATGGAGAAGTGTATGATACCACCTTTATGAGTAACCGAGCAGCAAGGGTTGCAGAGGAACTCAGCCGCAAGCATGGTATGACCATCGCAAAGGAAGTCAAGGCGAAAAGGCTGCATCAGAAGCCAAAAGCCAACCCAACGAGAGAACAAACCAAACAGCAGGTACAGAAGATATGTTATGCCTTACTTGATAGGTACAAAGGCACAGGAATCACAGGGCACTCCATGTTTCTCTATGACCTTAGCAAGAGTGGCGTAACCATTGAACGCTTAAAGAATAAACAGGGAAAGATATATGGCTTGAAGTTCGCATACGACGGCCAGACTTTCAAGGCATCGGAAATTGGCAGAGAATTTGGCTACCATTCCTTGCAGAAGAACTTCGAGATAAGCAACAAGACAGAACCAAAGAAAGCCACGACAATGGCAGATGAGCTGGCAAAGAACAAAATTCAATCCCATACAGGTTACCAACTCGTTCCTCCCAGCCGTCCCTATACGTCACCTGCCAACACAAATGAAAGTTCATCTATTGCACAAGCAGTAGGTAATATGGCAAATACAGCCATAAATGCAGCCGAAGAAATCATTTCCGGAGCAGGCGGGTTAATCAACCCACAGACACACGGTGATGATTATGCCGAAACAGCATGGCAGCACAGGCTCAGAAACCAAGCCAAGAAAAAGAAGAAAAGAGGAAGAGGATTGTAACCACTTTTCTCAATTCCTAGTCTCTATCCCAAAACTAAGACAAAGCAAAAGAGAGAAATCTTCATCAAAAACGCTTGTTATTCAAAGCAAATGATTATCTTTGCAAATAGAATAACAAGCGTTCTTTGTTAATGCAGAAACCTGCGATTGAAAGTACTTCGCTCGTTTCCAAATCGTTACCTGTTTAGTTTACACAACAAGGTAACTTCTTTATTTTCAATTAGATACATTTTAAGAATTATCTTGAGGTGTAAAAGGGCATCTTTTACAAGGGTGTTTGTAACCTTTTGTTTTTCTGATAGTTACAAAGACAAAAATAAGAGAAAATCTGTTGTTTTTCGATTTGGCGTGGATAAAAAGTGTAAAGATTTTGTTAAGTAGGCGATTAGATGGCTTTGTGCGTGGGAAAGTAGATGAGCTCATGGGTTGATGGCTGTACAGGCAGAGTGTTATAGATACGGTTTCATGGGTTGACAGGTGTATGGATGGGCTGCTATAGATACGGTCTCATGGGTAGGGAAGTGTACGGACTGGGTACTAAAGGTATTGGCTTCGGGCGTTGAAAATTGCGTTTTGAGGCTAAGTTTTTATACTTTTATTCCGTCATTTTTTTAGTCTTAAACAGTTGGTTTACCCCTCTTTAACTCCTTCAGCAGCTATGATGTCTTCGTAAGAATGCGCCTGTTCCCACCGTCTAAATAAACAGACGATGTACGGAATGTGAATTTTTATTTGTAAGTTTGTAGGTGAAAATAACACTTATAAGGTAGAATATAACTTTATGTGAAACGCAGAACGTGGCGCAAATATCATAAATGGACGGGACTAATCATCAGTTTCTTCTTGGTAATGTTTTGTCTTTCGGGAATCGTCTTGAACCATCGTCGGTGCTTTGCTGACATCAATGTGAGCAGAGCAGTGCTACCTGGTCGGTATGATTTCAAGCATTGGAACAACGGATTGTTGCGTGGAACGCTGCGTTGTAAGGATGATAAGGGGCACGACATGGTGCTCATCTATGGTGCTGCAGGCGTTATTCGGACAGATACGGCAGCGTCAATCTTCATTGATTATAACCAGGGATTGCCTTCAGGTGCTGATTATCGGCAGATGAGAGGAGTGGTACAGACGAAAAACGGATAGGTCTTTGCTGCAAGTGTCATGGGTCTTTACCAACTCAAAACCCACCAGGGCTGGCAGTCGGTGGCACTTCCTGAGATGGATTCAGCTAATCTGTTGAGCGACATTACCACACGGGGTGACACGCTGGTGGTGCTCTCGCGTTCCTATCTTTACTATGCTACAGCCCCTTACCGACAGTTCCATAAGGTGGAGATACAGCCTGCTGCGGGCGACGATGGTAAGGTTTCGCTCTTCCGACAGGTGTGGTTGCTGCATAGTGGTGGGCTTTTCGGGACCGTGGGGAAGCTGATTGTCGACCTCATAGCACTCATTCTCATTGCTCTTTGTGTGACGGGTGTGTGGTTCTGGGTGCGTCCGACGCATACAAAAGTATTGAATTGGCATAATAAGATTGGTGTGTTTACCATCGTATTGACGCTCTTCACGGCGATAACAGCGTGGGCTTTGCGTCCTCCAGTGATGATCCCACTGACCATGAATAACACCGATCCGCTGCCTGGAGCAGTCTTGGCAAGCGATAACGCATGGTACGATTGTCTGCGGATGATACGTTATGACGAGCAGAATCACGACTGGTTACTATCGACATCAAAGGGCTTTTGCTCCTTATCTTCGCTAACCTCAAAACCACAACCCATCAACATTGCACCGCCAGTGAGTGTGATGGGGCAGACGGTATGGCAACGTGACGAGAGTAGAATGTGGCTTGTTGGCTCTTTCGATGGACTCTTTCGGTGGAATAGACAGGCTGGACAGATTGAGCCTTACAATAATATGATGGTTGCAAGGGCTACTATTCCGGGGACAGCTGCCGCCGGTCAGATGGTAGTAGGCTTATAGTTCCGACTTCACAGGTGAGGAATGTGTGGCTGATTATTACGATGGTACGTTCTTCTCTGCCCAACCTGAAGAGTTGAGAACCATGCCAATGTCACTGTGGAGTCTTGCCTTAGAGGTGCATACGGGTCGTATTTATGCTGGTGCTATAGACTCTTTCCTCTTTATCATTGTTGCCGGATTGTTCGTAATCATCGCACTGTGGTCGGGTAAGAAGAGCTAAAAAGCTTCTTACCTTATATATAATAGATGTGAGAAAGAGGTATAACAGGGATAAAGAAGATATAAAATACGAGTAAAAAAGTCCGAGGAATAAAAAAGCTTAAGCCTATGGCTTAAGGTTGGAAAAGGAAGTAATGGCGTAATGAATATTAAGGTTTAAAGTGTAAAGTGCAATGTTTAAAGCAGAGACTTCGTTCCTATTATTTCTCACTAAAGTCTGGATTAAAGTCCTCAAAGAACTTTTTCTGCTTCTCAATAAGCTGGTTTGTCTCTTGGTACATGAACTTACAGGCGAGGTCATAGAGAGGAATTGCGACATGATGGACCAAAGAGTCGGTGAAGCCAAGCTCTCTATAATAGTTCACAAGGCTCTCATCTTCCGATAAGTCTGCAGCAAAAAGGAAGATATATTCGCATCCAACAATTTCTAAAAGATACTTAACTTGGGGTATTATGAACTTCCAAAAGATAATACTACCTAACCTTTGAGGCATATTTAGTGCTTCCCATTTCTCGCGATAACCATCATTGATACAGAAATGAACAATCTCTACACCTGAATAAGTCTTACCTACGTGACGTTGATTGCCCTTGAATATCTCATCAATGGTAACCTCATCTGCGCTAAAAACACTTTCAAGTGATTCTCTTGTAAGTCCTTTTTTTGAGCGAAAGGATTCTAATAACTCTTTAAATCCTTCTTTTTTATCTTCGGATATGCTCTTGTCCATTATCTTTTTTATAAGGAGATTGCATATCTTCTGTAACTGTTGGTATTGGTCAGCTTCAACTATTTTATCATAAAGCATACCACATTTTAATGAGAAATAGAAGACAACGCTTCCTTCCTCATCCTTTATTACATAATAAGCGGTTGTGTTATTCTCGTCTTCCTCATATGCTTTATCCTTGAGATTCTGCCCAAGTTGAGGATTTCTGCTATTGTAGAAGTCTTCAACTATCCGCATATTCTCCTGCTTTCCTGCAAGACGTTCACAGGAAAAGCTGTCCAACACCTTCTTTTGTTCTTCTGTAATTTTCATGATATAAAGGTGTTTTCTTTCGTATTATGCGCCTAAGATGTTCAGCATAATTCGTCTTTGCTTTATGCGTTGGGCATCAACGCGGATGTCTTCAACCCTTATTTTTGCCCTACAAGCACTGTCGGGATCATATCCCTCACGTGCTTTTCGCCAGGAATATTCGCCATGTGAAAGCGTACTTAAGCTCCATGAGTCTTTTGGTGCATAGGAAGAGAAGACCTTATCAAATACCTTTTTGTACTTTCCGATAGTCTCTTCGCTGAGCATTTCACCATGAAGTTTATCAGTTTGGAATGCTTTATGAACAGAATAGAGCACCGGTCCATATTTCCAAGCCTCGAATTGATCCTCAAATAGAGGCTCTCCTGTCTCAATGATAGCCTCACGTTGGGTGAGATAAAGTAGCTTATGCAACTTCATCTCATCAATCTGTCTGCCATATTCTTTCTCATATCGCTGACTGATATAGGATGCTATCTGCTGTACATCTTCCATTCTTCTGCCTTTCTTTGCTGCAAATTTATGATTATTTCCCTAATGAAACAAATAAATGAGTGGGTTTCTTAACAGTAGTAATCATAATTTGTAGTTGACGAGTTGACAAGTTTACGAGTTGACGAGTTAATTGGGACCAGTACACATTCCTAAAGACTAATCGCCACTGCTAACTGTGATTTATCGCCACAATTAACTTATCTACTGGTCTACTCGTTCTTATACTATGTCTTCCTTACAAGGCAACTTGTTAACTTGTCAACTCGTCAACTACCAATATAGCACTACGAATTACGCGAATGACACGAATTACATTACAATAAACATTAGCATAATTAGGGAAATTCATAGTCGTTAACGGTACAGAGCATAAAGTTCAATGTTCAAAACTCAATGCTCAAAGGTTAAAAAGATTCGTGCCATTCGAGGAATTCGTAGTTCAAAGGTCAAGGTTTGCAAGGATTAGTGTCATTCGAGGAATTCGTAGTTCAAAGTATCACAATTCGTAGTCGTCATTTGAATTTATTTTACTTTTTGGTTTTACAGAACTTGAAAACAGGGTTAAGAATTCATGGTATCAGAACCATCGTAAGTCTTTTTCTATCAAACAGTTGAAGACGTGTGGTTTAGAAGGTGCTTACGAAGGGTTCAAAAGGGCGTCGGCAAGGGGCTTAAAGGGCGTCTTTTGCGAGCTAAAAGGGCGTTAACTTGAATGGTATTAACGCCCTTTTATTTTCAAGCAATGAATTATCTTTACAAAACAAGTTGATAGAGGAAGAATGGTTAGCTGTTTATTTGTTACCGATGTTAGCTGTTTATTTATCACCGATGTTAGCTGTAGCTTTATTACCGATGTTAGCTGTGGCTTTATCACCGAAGTTAGCTGTGGCTTATCGATACTAATAACTTGTCTACTCGTCAACTTGCCTACTCGTCAACTACCACTCATAATTATCGATGTTAACTATGGTTTATCGCTACAAGTAACTCGTCTCTCGTCAACCTGTCTACTCGTAAACTGCCAACAAAGCACTACGAAATAAAGTTCAATGTGCAAAACTCAATGCTCAAAGGTTAAAATAATTCGTGCCATTCGAGGAATTCGTAGTCGTTAATCGTACAGAGCATAAAGTTCAATATGCAAAACTCAATGCTCAAAGGTTAAAATAATTCGTGCCATTCGAGGAATTCGTAGTCGTTAATCGTACTGAGCATAAAGTTCAATGTGCAAAACTCAATGCTCAAAGATTGCAAGCATTCGTGCCATTCGAGGAATTCGTAGTTCAAGTCTCAAAGGCCAAAGTTAACTGTCGTATCTTGTGTGATTTGGAAGGTTTGCCTCTCTGGAATTATCTTTATCACATATAGCGCACCTGCTTTGAAATTAAAACTCATCTCTTTTTTGTAAATAATCTTACGTATAGGGCGGTATGCCATAAAATTATATTCATAGTATTCAAACGCTACGCTGTGTCTTCCTGCAGTAATAAAACGTCCATCAAACCATGAGAAACTTACGCCGCGACCATAATTGATATCATCAACCCTGCTTATTGAAACACCCATATTCTTAGATCCTTCATTCCACGAGGGAATGAAAAGTCTGCTATGATTAGGATTACGACGAAGCCAAACACCTTTGTCGTATCGAAAAATACCTACTATCGCTGCTATCAACAGCAGAAACACTCCAATACATAGATATATCTGCAGAGAGACAGAATGGTTTAATCCTAATTCGCTATCAAAGGACACCAAGCAAAAGAGCGTACCGAAGTAACCTACTCCACTTATGAACATCCCCAAGAGAGCTCTTGCAGAAAGGGTGGTAACACTCGGGAATGAACGAACTGGGGAGAAACGATAGTAAAGATAATTAACTGTATAGATCAATCCTAAAAGTCCTAAGAAACAAACAGTACTTATAATCAATGATTTTCATGCTGTATATTTTTTTATCCGATGAGGGCTATTAAAAAACAATTCATAATCCTTTGTTAATTCATAATTCATAATACGTATAATTTTTCGAACGACGTTCTCATCAGCATACCATCATTATGAAAACTAATGTAAACTGTGGTCTATTGCTGCAAATAACTTGCCAACTCGTCCACTTAATTTCATTCTCTTTGAAAATAATTGCAGAATAATTTGTTTGAATAGTTTTATTTCCTATCTTTGCACACGAAACAAACAATTATAAAGAAAAGTACTGATAAGATTTCAACGTTTGTCAGCTACAGAGAGGCAAATACTATAACACCTAAACAGTTATGCGCTGAGGAACCTGACACGATACGACTTGAAAAGCGACCAACTATTTTTACTGATATTAATTCTATAAACAACTATAACAATGAAAAAGATTTATCTTGCAATAAGCTTAGCTGTATGCTTGGCTTCTGCACCACTTACAACCTATGCACAAGCTAAAAAGGCTAAAAGTGCTGCTGTTACGATGAACGAAACACAGAAGGAAAAGCAACAGTTCGCTTATGGTTTTTACAAGACCTATATGAACAGCCTTATCTATCAGCTCTCAGACCTTTACATGGTGATTGCAAAGAAGTTTGTTAGTCCAAAGGTTTTGAAGAAGACTGCCGACACTGATGCTGACGTACTCCTCAATGCACAGGATTGTGTAAAGGAGAATCTTCAAACACTGAAGATTAAAGCCTTGAATAATGACTGGTTCCGTGTTTCCTTCTCATGGCCAACAGAAAAATACGAAGTTATAAAAGACAACATCATTTATATCAAGATAAAGGAGCAGGGCAAGTCGTTTATCATCGAAGACGCTACTACGGAAATGCCAAAACTAACGAAATAGTTGATTCACAATCCTCTGTTAATTCACAATTCACAATTCAGAATTATTCGAACGAGGTTCTCATCAGTACGTCATAATTATGATTACCAGTGTTGGCTATGATTTACCTGAACGCACAGGCGAACATGTCAACTCGTAAACTTGTGAACTCGTAAACTCGTAAACTCGTAAACTTGTAAACTGATTATAAACCGATGTTGGCTATGATTTACCTGAACGCACAGGCGAACATGTCTACTTGTAAACTCGTAAACTCGTAAACTGATTATAAACCAGTGTTGGCTATGATTTACCTGAACGCACAGGCGAACATGTCAACTCGTAAACATGTGAACTCGTCAACTCGTAAACTGATTATAAACCGGTGTTGGCTATGATTTACCTGAACGCACAGGCGAACATGTCTACTTGTAAACTCGTAAACTTGTAAACTGATTATAAACCGATGTTGGCTATGATTTACCTGAACGCACAGGCGAACACGTCAACTTGTAAACTTATGAACTCGTAAACTGATAATAAACCGCTGTTGGCTATGATTTACCTGAACGCACAGGCGAACATGTCTACTTGTAAACTCGTCAACTAACAAAAAGGGGTATCTCGCATTTCACGCCCCTCCCTTTGGGGGAGGGGAAGGGGGAGGGGACAGTTGTTGCAGTTATTGCAGTTATTGCAATTATTGCAGTTATTGTTAGAAGATGGCATAATATTGGAACAAATTGGGTTTTAAATTATTAATTTCTAATCTAAATTTGAAGTATGAAGAGAATTAAGAACATTATCTATGCTATCTTTTTAGCATTCCTATTCTGCAATCCTACATGTGCACAGAATGATGTGAAGATTACAAAGGTGGGTAAACTCATTCAGGAGTCCCTCCCTTCAACTTGGGAGCGCGACACCTTTATGACCTATTACATCGCTGCTGATGCAGATAGTACGGAACGCTTTATCAAAGAAGGAAACTGGAAGCCCGCTTATGAGAAACGATATACACCTTACAATAATGTATCACTACCTTTAATCAGAGAATGCTTTGCTAAGTCCATAAGTGCGGTTCTTACAGAAGAACAAAAGAAACTCTTAAACCTCATTGGAAAGAAAAGTAATATTATGTGGTCTAAGTTCTATGTCTTTATAAATAGCAAGAAGAGGTTTGTAAAGATAACCATGATGAATAGTACCGCAAAATACTTAACCCAAGAGCAGATTTATGAGATTCTACGTTTATACAGCAATTGTGAGTTGCCAATACACCCTGTAGTAGGAGCGTTTAAAGAGAAAGAATACTATATTACAGGGGCACCTATCCATAGTATAAAATAATAGTTCGAACGGAGTTCTCATCAGTACGTCATAATTATGATTACCGCTGTGGGAAAAGTGAAAAAGTAAAAGTTCAAACATCAAATCTTAAACATCAAAATTCAAAGGTCAAACATCAAAGGTCAAAGGTCAAACATCAAAGGTCAAATATCAAATTAAACAAATCATAACAATATGAAAAAGCTAATTTTATTCTGTTGCGTACTCTTGGGAGCAAACGCAATTTCCCAAGCTCAGACAACAAAGTGTGGAGTTTATCAACTCATTAACACAAAGGAAAGTAAGAATGTTTTGAAAGACCACAACATCGTACTTGAGAAGGGTGCAAACGGTAAAATCTCTGGTAGATTCTATGGTACCACAGACGACTTCGTGGATGCCCGTGAAGGTTATCTCCCCGGTCATTTTGTAGCACCAATGGAGAATCTCCGAGTAACAAAGGATAGTATCTTCTTCACTATCAACGTGGCACACAAAGACCTCTTTAAGAATCCTATCCCTCGTAACGTGAAAATAGCCAAAGCCGCTCACAACCTCAAAAGAGCAGCGTGGAAGAGTGGTTGGTTGGGTGACAACCTACAGCGTAGCTACGCTGCTGCACTTAGAAAGGGCGTTATTAGGTTTTAAAGCCCCACCCCCTTCCCCTCCCCCAAAGGGCTACTCTTTCTACACATCTTTTTTAAGACTTGTATAGAAGGCTACTTGGTATTCAAATACTCGTAAACCTTCCTTAAGGGTGATGTAGCCTGGC